>Ga0209123_1001750_pt1 | contig 20359 bp, 13 predicted proteins | sample BarGraIncu00431A_FD_184500 | JGI IMG/M metagenome (GOLD analysis project Ga0209123, IMG submission 184500) | Arctic peat soil microbial communities from Barrow, Alaska, USA - Barrow Graham LP Incubations 004-31A (SPAdes) (version 2) | ecosystem: Environmental > Terrestrial > Soil > Wetlands >... | reverse complement strand
TACCAAAATTGGTTGCATCATACGCCCATGAATCATAAGCAATATTATTATGGAATTTTGTTTTTAGCTTATCAGTTCCTTGAAGCACACCGTGTACATAGGTAATACCAACGTCACGGGTACAAATACCACTATTATAGAATTCATTGTATGCTACTTCGTCTGGCATCATCGGAGGAAGTAATCCTGCTGTGAGCCACTTCTCGTTAACACTTATATCGAAAACGGAACGACCAGAATTGTATAGGGTATTGCCAAAAATACCATGACCACCCCTAGGAGTATCAATATCTTTCCATGCCTCTGTATTCATAAACAAACCGCCTACATAACTACCCATATAACCACAATCAGATATTATGTTATTTTCAATATATTCATATTTCCCAACCATATAAATGCCTGCAGCAGCACTGAAATCAATATGGGTGTTCACAATGGAATTATCCTTACCACCCAAATAAATTCCCATTTCACCACGCTGTGGAGTGCCGCTTGGATTTTCATTATTACAATCTTCAATAAAGCCTTCTCTATTGTCCTGGCTATCTGTAAAATGGCTAACATATCTCATTGTGCCGCCATCAATGACACACATCTCACTGTTATTCATTTTCACACCGCCGCCAATAGTATCAATCCCAATCATCTGAACATATTTGCTATTTTCCAAATCTGCCACCAATTGGCGTTTCTTCACTTCCACTTTCAAAGTTTGGGCAGTTTGTCCCACCTGAGGATATATATAGACCTTATTTTCTCCCACATACCATTCACCTGGCGCATCAATAGCTTTTTTAGTCCCTGTTATATAACCACAGTCGGTTGGCTTCGGATCCCAAAACCACCATTGTTTCGATCTATTAATGAATTCTAATACACCTTTGTCAGAACTAAATATCTCTGCGGTGCCCAGTGACCAGCCGCTACCGTGCAAGGTGACAAATGTTGCGCCTTTCCAGTAGTCCTTTTCCTGGTTTAAATCTGTAGTACTTACTGCTGACTGGTGTAATAAAGCAGTATTAGTTTTCAATACCTTGATATTACCCTGAGTCGGCCACAGAGGACTGAGAGTATCATTTACTGGAACGTCCCTGTTGGAAGTATCAGTATTTGGTTGCCTAGCCTCAGCAACTGCATCTCCTTGATAGAAAAGTTGATTTCTTCCTCTTCCCAAATCCCAATCTATATCTGCTACGAGAATATTATCCTCATAGGTAACAAAATTACTCACTTCTTCTGTAGCTGAAATAACTACTTTCTCATTTTTTGCAGCCTTAAAAATAATAGGTCTAGTTGGCGTTCCGTTATTTTTCGGTGTTAATACCTCCCTATATGTGCCTTTATGAATAATAACTGTATCACCTGCTTGTGCCACTTCTCCCGCTTTGCTTAACGTGCGAAAGGGTCTTTGTTCACTTCCGTTATTTTTGTCACTTGCCTTTGCTGTAACTGCAACATGGTAAACGCGACCTTTTTGCTCCTTTTTCAATTGCCCTACTGCGTCTTCATTGCCATTATGACCCTTGCTGGATTGCGGTACATAGAGATCAAATTCCTGTTTTACATAAGCAAATATTTTCTCATTATGTAAAATATTCTTAACACTTTGTTTGTCATCAATAGCGATAATACCATCACGGGACCCAACCGTTTCACCGATTACCTCTGCAAAATAACTCAGCAAAAGATATTTTCCACCTTTTACATCTACAATCACATTCTTAATTTCTTCTGTTTTACTGGAATTCACCCGTTTAAGCAAATGTTTATCTTTTAAAGTAAACTCCAAACCATCCTTGCGTAGCAGTGCATATCCTTTATCCGGCATATCTTCATAATAATATCCTAAAGCTCTCGCTAAGGTTTGAATAGGAAGATATAGTTTTCCATGTATAAGCTCAGGAACTTGCGATGGGTTTTCAATATTAATATATCTTCTGGCACCATTTACCTTAAGAATGGAAGATTTCTCTCCAATCAAAACAGCTGTTTGAATAGCTTGTTCATTCTCATTTAATTTTGGTAAAATGGTTTTTACCGCTGAAGGTGTATCCACATTTTCCTTATTAAACACAATACTCGTAATTATAAGCGAACCTTCACTATGCAATGTGACGTAACGATCCCCTTGCCTCTCTGTAATAACAAATGACTGGGTTGCAGTTTGCGTGCCACCTTCCAATGGAATATCATAAATTTTTGTATCCATTGCAAGTGTCATTTTGCCTGCCTCAGTCGATTCGTAATTTATTTGGACACTGACGCAGTTAAACGGCAGAAATATTTCATATCCTACCTCCGCATTAACATTCATCTGCAATTTTTCATTCTTCATCACGGCATTGTTAGCCATGGAAAAAGAATCCATCGGCAATTGATATACAATCGGCCCCACAGTATATGCATTTACACCTGCACCGGGAGTCGTGCTAATAATCAAAAGAAATACCATTATTAAAATAGCAATACGTTTCATCATAGATAGTCTCCTTCTATTTATTTATTTTTCAACTTGTACAACTTGTCCACTTGTTTTTGCAAACAATCGATAAAATCATCTTCACCTGCTAAACCAATTACAATACTCAACTACTTTTTCACATTTTACTGATAGAATTTAACATCCCCCTTATAAATTCCCGTTTTGTAAACGATATCATTATATATGTTTATACTATCATAATGATGGATATTTAAATCACCATAATATTGTATAAATTGCAATATTATTGACATTTTACACTTTATTTAATTATTATTTATAAACATTTGTTAATAATATCTAACCTACAGTTAATACAATTAAATTTAAGATTAAAATAAACACCCCTTCACTTCTTATACCTAAAAAGTGAAGGGGTATCCAAATTTATTCATAACTAACTCTCCATACCATATTTTTGTTTTTTAAAATAATTCACTAAATATCTATGGTCTCCCCAGATTTAATGATAATATTTTGTCCATCTACATTAATCCAAACTGTAAATGATGATGGATTATAAACCATAGAATAATCTGCTGAATATTTCAGTGTTTTTAAAGCATTTTGATAATCCACAATCTCAATATTAGTTGCATACCAAATATCCTTTCTATTACCTACAACCTCAGCAAATTCCTCTATAATATTCCAGTTATCATCTATAGCGAACTCAAAACTGTGCCCCCAAACGTAAAAAAGTGATTGTGATTCAAATTTATTGTTTATAAATTTTTTTGCCAAATCCATAAGTTTGGAATTTTTATGATGACAAGTTGGGCACCACTTAAGGTAGTTTTCAGGCAGACTGAATGTTTCATGTTCTTTAACAGTTCTTGAATATTCAACACCACAAGTCTTTAACACTTCAAGCACGGTTTCATTGTAAGTACCAAAAGGGTAGGCCATTCCTCTTACAATATACCCACATATCTTCTCTAGATTTTTTCTATCTCCAAATATCTCTTTTATTACAAGCTCCCTAGATAGATCTTCAAGATGAGGATGACTTAAACTGTGTATGGCCACCTCGTGACCTCTGTACACTTCCTTTATTTCATCCATATTTATTCGTTTTATGACTTTGCCGTTGGTTACCCATTGACTGCTTTTATCCTGCATTCCTGAGTTAATGTTGAAAGTAGCTCTTAGTTTGTATTTATTAAAGATTTGAACTAACCTTTTGTCTTGACCAACTCCATCATCATAACTCATAGTTAAAGCTTTCGTGGTTCCACCAGGCCATAAATTAATTATTCTCTTCATAAATTATTACTCCTTTTGATTCTTATCTACATTATAACTTTTACTGTTGCAGTTTTTCTTCCAATAACGTGTGGAATTATATTCCCTTTTATGGTGACCCCATCAACACTAATAGATTTTACTCCCTTAGAATTATTGAGAATTTCAATATCATATTTACAACCTCTAAATTCTCTTTCTATTGATATGTTGTCCCATTCACTAGGAAGACAAGGATTAATCAAAAGACCTTCCCATTGTGGTCTAATTCCCAAAATGTATTGCGTAACTGCAATATACATCCAAGCAGCAGTGCCTGTAAGCCAGGACACATTAGCAAGACCAAATTTATCTGATTCAGGTCCAAATATATTTGAAACATAAACATATGGTTCAGCTTTATATCTCCATATGCCTGCCTTTTCCATAGCCACATTCGGTATTAATTGTTTATAATATTTATAGGCAATATCTCCCCTACCAAGCATACATTCAGCAATTATAGCCCAAGTATTTGCATGGCAGAATACCGCTCCATTTTCACCAGTACCTGGATTATAGTTAGTTAATGGATCCTCAGGACTTGGGAAGTTAACTATTGATGGATGAATTTTTTTAATGCCTAGTTCTGTATCAAGCATTTCTTTAACGCAGTCCATAGCTTGAATGTTTTTATCCTTGTCACCCATTCCTGACATAACAGCCCAAGTCTGTGCATTCAACCAAATCTTTGCTTCCTCGTGTACATCTGAACCTAGGAATCTTCCGTCATCCATTATTGCTCTTCTAAACCATTTACCATCCCAACCCGTTGAATTCACTAATTTTTTTTGCTCCTCGTACTTAACATTATAATTTAGAACTTCTTTCTTATTACCTTTAAGTTTTGCAAGTTCAGCCATTTTCGTAAGGACCATGCCAAATTGCATTGATGTCCATATGCTTTCGCCTTTCCCCTGGCGGCACACTCTAAATAACTGATCATTCCAATCAGAACGTAACATCAATGGGAATCCATTTCGACCTAACTTGCTAAGAGTAAAATCTATAGATTTAGTTAAATGATCATAAATTGATCCATCTCCGCCATCATAATAGCTAACTTTTTTATCTAAAAATGATAAATCTCCACTTTCAATAACCACCTGCCATACTGATAATATCGTCCATAGATGATCATCTGAATGTATTGATTTTACTGGTTCCCAGCCTTCATTGGGGAAGAAATAATGATTTACATGCCCATCTTTATACTCTTGCTGGAGCAAAAGTTCGATTTTATTCTTTGATGCTTCTATATCAAAAGGTACCTTTGAAAGTATGTCTTGTGCGGTATCTCTGTACCCTACACCCCTAAATGTTCCAGTTGCATAAAAGGATATATTCCTAGAAAATAAGAAATTTCTATCTGACTGATAGGGATTCCAGATATTTATTTGCCTTTGCGCATCCTTGTCCGGTAGACTACATTTAAATTTATCCAAATAGTTATTCCAATGCTTCTTTAAGAGATTAAAGGACTTAGTAACGAAATCAGTCTGCCTCGAGTTCTCAACTGATTTCTCTATTTCTTCCTCTGTCATTCCTGTACCTAAAAATATATTTAATGTTTCTTCATGACCCGATTTTATTGTTATATCGAATTGAAGAGCTGCACAGGGATCTCCTCCCAAAAGTGTAGAATTAGTACATCCATCATTTTCGATTGCAAAAGGATTAGACTCTGAACGATAGCTTCCGATAAATTCATCTCTATCCCCATCATAAGCACTTGGAAACCTATCCGCTGTGAAATACACTAACGGTGTTTCATCAGGCTTTGGCTGATTTTCTACACCATATTTATAAATTAGTGCTCCATAGGCATCCTTATATTGAACACTAAGTTGGTGTTTATTATAACATTGCCACTGCATCTCTCTCATAAACTCCATCATTCCAAGTTCTACAAAGGCGAAGACCTTAATTTTTTTATCCTTTGAGTTATTGTTTTTTATTTTCAAGTTCCATATTAAAGAATTTTCAAGTTCGCCTACAAAGTAAGTAAGTTCAACACACAAACCATCTTTTTGGGCTGTAAATCTTGTATAACCCATACCATGTGCTGATTCCCATTTATCAGGTTTAACTTCTACCGGTTCATAGGTAGGTGACCAATATTCTTTAGTATCAGCATCTTGAATATATATATATGGACCAGAGCGGTCCGTTGGCAAATGAAAAAATCTATACCTTGAAATCCTCCATATTTGAGGTGATTTATAAAAAGCAACACCACCTCCTGCCTGTGATATCATTGTATGAAATGTTCCATTAGAAAGATAATTCATCCAAGGTGTTGGTGTGTCATGCCTTTTAAAGCACACCTCTTTTTCTTCATCCTTAAAATAATAGTAAGATTTTATATCATTTCTATCCATATTTTTACCCTCCTTTATTTTGGGTCCACTTCATCAATTGTAAGTTGATATCTTATACTATCTGGGTAACTTCCATCTAAATTCTTAAATACAGGTCTAAGTTTAATATTCTCTTTCTTTGCTTTAGCTGCAATTATAAATCTATTCAATCCCTTAGTTAAAGTTATTTCTTTTATAGTAACTTTGTTAACGCCATTTTCTAATTTTGTATACTCCCCTAATAAATCTCCATTTACCCATAATTTAAATGAGCAACTTGTATCAATATCAAGATTTAACTTAATAAATCTATCATCCTTAGGTATAATATTTTTATTGCCAACATAATCTACAAAACAACTTAGAAAATAAGTTCTATTAGAACTATTTTCAATATTTATAAAACCTTCTGAATCTTTCTCTATTTTCTTCATCCAACCATAAAGGCCCTCACCAAGGTTATTTAATGAATATTCACTATCACTATAATATTCCTCAGCCTTTTTATAATCTTTATATTCTTCGTGTGGCAAAGCCAACATATAATCAATAGAATTATCTTTTTCAGATTTTTCATAAGTAAATAGCTCTTTATGAACTATATTGTTACCTAAATTAGCTAACAACCTGGAATAAAATCTTGTATTCTTATCTTGCTTATTATCAGTTGATACCTGGCTTATAATAAACTTACCCTGACCATATCTTTTTTCTACAAGATAAGGGAGGCTTTTGGTACCTTTGTTTTTATTCATCTCTATTAGTGCAATTCTACTATATTCATCGCAAAATCCTCTTACAAAATAATCGCGCCACGGTGTAGTACTTAAACTCATAAGTAAGTTATCCCCATCCTCTACTTCAATACTATTTTCGCAAATGGAGATATTTTCAACTTGCCTAGGGGTTAGGTATATTTTCTCATACCTAAATAAATCAGTAATTGGAACACCCTTGGTAATTAAACTTTCCTTTACTATTTCAAGTTGATAAGTATCAGTATTTTTTATATCAATTTTACACTTAAGCAACTGTTCAAGTTCATATTTGTTATCTATATCGCAAGGTAATACTAAAACAGTCGCTCCTTGTTTTACATGATTTCTTAAAATATCTTCATCTATACTCCTAAGTGATTTTGGATCTATAATCAAGGTTTTGTATTTACCCAAATCTACTTCTTCTTTAAATTTAGTTGGATCTTGTAATTTCAGTGATAATCCGCAATTTTTAAAAAATTTAAACACTTCGCTATCTTCAGCCGATAAGAGACATGAACTTACTTTAACAAAAGGCTTTAACTGCGCTGCATACCCTAAAATGTTCCTAAGTATCAAACAAGCTTGAGGTATCATTTCGTAATTGTTCACTATTTCCAATTGATTTAATATCATCGTTCCTAAATTATGTTTATATTCTATTAAAGGCGTCCATAGATCTCCTCCATCACCAAAATCACCTGCACTACACTCAAGAAGCATTGTAAAATAACCTTTTACTGGTTTAACAAAAACTTGTTCAATTATACTTTCTGGAATTTCTTCTTTTATGCTAGGCTTCCAAAATATAAAATCATCATCTGTAAGCCCTTGGAGCACCGGATGTTTTCCATTATCATTACTAGTGATATGAGAACTAAAGAACTTCTGTCTTAAAATATTTATATCTCCTACAACAAACTCTGATTGTTCAAATTGAACTATTACTCCACCCTTGAAAGCAAAGTCACCCAAAATTTCCTGATATTTATCAGCACTACTTGAGATATAACTTCCTATTATTAAAATATCATAATTTTCAATTTCTCTTGAAATCTTATCAATACGTTTTAAATTCACAATTAAGTTTTTAATAATGCTATAGGCTTTATCATTTCCAAAATAGCTTACTTTTTTATCATTCATATCAATAGGATACTTCTTGTATCTTCCTGGACAAATTTTATAAACTTTTCTTAACATGTGTTTTTCTACATCTTCTTGGTAAAGAACGGCTTCAAGATATATTTCTCTTACATCATCGCAATTTTGAGGAGGGGTAAACGTAACTTCAATACATTTCTTTTCACCAGGTAATTGTATGAAAAAAGAACTTTGAGAATGAATCAACCTTCCATCCTTTTCTCGTACATTTATATTGATTACTGTGTTATAAGAATATAAAGTGTCATTATACACATCAAAGTTACGAGTAATCTCTTTATCATCAAAGAAGAAACTATTGTATTCTGAAGCTATAATGGTAACGGGTTTATAACTTTCTTTTAGTATAGGCATTCCAACGCTAGGAATATAATTTGGGTAATCCTTTAATAGTCCGTTATTTATTGTAAGTGAATTCTTCCTTATTACTAGGGGTTTCACTCCTCTAGTGTCTAAACTTTCATGTTTAATAATAACATCTTCACAAGGCATACTTTTCATAAGATAATGTGCAAAATTAAAGGATGTTATTCCTGAAACTTCATTTTTACGTGCATATTCTACATATAGTTTCTCTTTTAAAGCTGTCCCCTTAATGGAGTCCTCAATTGACAAATATACCTTCGAACCATTATACGCACTTGTATTTTGTGGACATACGTACCAAAAGCCTCCATGTTCACCAAAAACAATAGGCTTAGTCCTATCCCACTGCTCTATGGTACCATCTATGTTATAATGTCTACTTTCAATTTCTGTATTTTCTTTGCTTATAAGTCTGTTATCACCTTCTAAAATAATAGGTCTAGTATCATCAATTTTCCTCATTATACTCATCATTTCAGGCAAATGTAACTTGAATTCATCTCTTCCATCAACCCATCTCATCTCATTTTCCAAGCTCCACAAAACAATTGAAGGATGATTTTTATCTCTCCTAATCAATCTCTCTACATGTTTTTTACACCTAGATATATACAGTGGATGAGCAGCATCCATGTTTTTACCTGAACCATAAATGGCGGTCTCATCAATAATTAGCATCCCAACTTCATCAGCTGCATCAAGATAATATTCAGGGTGAGGCTCTGCATGTAGTCTTATAAAATTTAGACCATTTTCCTTGCACATTTTATACCAGTTTAATGCATACTCTTTAGTCTGTTGAAGAGTTCCTTGAAAATGCCAAGAATCCCCTCTAAGATTTATCCTATTACCGTTTAATATAAACTTATGTCCCTGCGTCCATATTTCTCTAAATCCAAATTTTACTACCTTTGTATCTATAATTTTCTCCTCTTCATATATTGACACCTTCATTGTATAAAGATAAGGGTTATCCATGTCCCATAATATAGGGCAAAGCCATTCATCTGATAATTTAATTTCTCCTAAACCTTCTGCTAAAATATTAACTTTCTCTTTATTAATTATTTTTACGTTGCCAACTTCATCACTTATTGTTACATTAATGTTTATTTCCTTGTCCCATTTCAATGTATTATTTGCATTGACCAAAATTTCAATATTATTATTTCTAACTGATGTTTTAACCTGTACATCAGAAACAAATATATATGGACGACTCTCTATTGTTACGTCTTGCCATATGCCTCTACAAACATATCCAAACCATGAACCATCTAACCCTAAGGATTTTATTTGTCCTGAAGCAATCTTGATTTGTTCGAATTCAGTACAAATAACTATAATTTCATTTTGAAAACCGTTACCTTTAACAACATCCGTTATATCTATTTCTAAAGGTAGATAAGCTTCGTCCCACTCTCCTACAATAATTCCATTTAAATATATTCTCGCCATCTGCATGATTCCATCAAATTTTAGAAATAATCTATTTTTGACGCAGCCCTCAAGTGTCTCATCATTATTAAACATATCCTTATTTAAATTAAAAATCTTTCTATATACCCCTGTTTCGGCCTCATGCCATTTTATTGGATAGTTAAAATTGTTATAAGGCTGAAAATCGTCTACCAGTCCAAATTTTCTCTCTGGATTAATAAATCTCCAGCTTGATGGCACAATTATCTTTTGTTTTTCAAAATCAAGTTTTTCAGGCAAGTCAAATGAACTTTTAACCGCATATAAAGGCATAAAGTCCCATTCTCCATTTAAACAAAAATTATTTTTCAACATAATTTTCCTCCTTAAATATTTTCTGAAATATGCAATAGCACCTCTATATGTTTCCATATCTCTTTTTCTTGTGAAGGATATTCCCAATATATAAAGTGAGGATCCATAACCTCCCCCCAATTACTCGGGGTGTTATTAGTACTAAGACTGCCTTGGTATTGAGCTTTTTCTTTTACAAATGGTTCTTCTAAGTAAAAAAACATTAAATTTTCATGTAAATTTATAATGCCATATTTATCACCATCTCCTGGTTTTTCTTCCTGATACTGATGATGATAAAATATGTAGCTACTTATCATTTCAGGTTTAAGTTTCGCAATCATGCCAAAAGGCTTTACGACCGCGCTCTTTCTTTTCCACTGATCAATACTAATAGGTTTGTTATAGTGGAATATGTCATACATAGGGACCCACAGTCTTTCTTCGTGAGCTCCAGGCCAAGGCTTTAAATATAAGCTTATACTTTCTAATATTTCAGTAGGACACGCTTCCTCATTTATACATTCATAATACAAGAACAATATTTCTTCACAATTAAATAAACTAAGAGTTAAAATATTAACACTTTTTAAATTCACTTTAGTTTTATTAATTATTTCTTTTATAATATTAATGTTTTCTTTTTCATATTGTGCCATGTAACAAAGTCTTTTTATCATTTTTTGACCTCCATAATATGAATAATATTATATTCCCGTTATATTTTAAACCTCCAGACTAGTTTTATTTCAAACTAATTTGGAGGTTACACATTATCTTTTTGTATCATCCTCATGCCATCCAGCATCTTTATATATTCCGTGAACGGGGACTAGCTTCCTTTGTAAAGATGCAGCAACACATCTCATTAAATCAACTTCAATTTTACCTTTTTTTCTATCTCCCACCCATGCACACTCACCTGCAATTGGTATTAAATCTATACTTTCATTTAATGTATTCCAAGTCGTAACAAGAAAGCCAAGTGCGTTTATACTTTGAGCACCACTACTTAATGCTCTAATATTATTCAAATCACGCCATGGCGATAATATAACATCAAATCCTTTTTCCATAAAATGCTCAGATGTAGGTACTGTACCTTCTGTTATATAATATTGCCAATCATCTATAATAAGGCTTCTATCTAATTTATCCAAAATTTTATGTGTTCCTTGATCAGGTCTGCTGGTTGCATAATTAGGGGATTTCCATTTTGTAGTATCCAATAAAGCATCTCCCCAGATTATTCCACGACGATTATAATTTTTTAAATCATCAGCAAGTGAGTTAATATAGTTTGTTAATAGATCCAATTTATTCGTATTTTTACATAAACCACAAGTAGCAAATGAATAAGCCTCATCACAGCCAAGATGAAAATATTGACCTTCTCCGCAAAGTTCTATAAGCTCTTTTCTAACCTCTTTTAATAGGTTTATTGTGTCAGGATTACTTAAACACCAAGTCCATCCATCCGGCTCAAAAAGCAGTGCTTTACGAGGATTTTGGTCTAATACAACATGTTTTCCATACACAACTCTTGATGATGACGCATGTCCAAGGTGATTAAACATAGGAATTACTTCCATCCCAAAAGCATTTGCTTCTTTTATTAGAGGACGAATTTGATCTTTCGAGTATGCATTTTCCCATGAAAGCTCACTCATAACGTCATATTTAAGCATGCCCCAAAATTCAATGACTATATGAGTAAATTTCATTAATCCCGATAAACGTATAACCTTTTGAATAAATATTAAAGTTGTTTCAGGGAAAATACAAATATGTATTCCCCTAAAGGCAATAGCTGGTTTATCACAAATACAACAATTCTTTATAATGAATTTTTCCTTGCCAATCTCTAAATTTTTTGGTTCAATCATTTGTAAAACTGTTGTGAATGCATGTATCATACCTTTTTCGCCATTGCTTGAAACAAATATACCTTCTGCATTTACATCAATAACATATTCAAAATCTTTTTCTAAAATAGGAAAAGAATTTTTTTCTACTAAGCGTGTTATAGCAAATTCATTTTCCTTAATACTGGTTGATTTTTTTATATTTAATTTTCCTGCGCCTAAGGTGAAATTTGTCCATAATTCTTGTAGCAGCTCCAAAACATCATCATTTTTAAAATAAGTGCTTACGTTGCACGCAACTTCGTTACTAAACTCATATTCTCCCCCACTAAACTCGGTGCTATATGGCAACGGATATACTAATGTATCTTTTCTATTACCGCTCACAACCTAACCTCCATTATAATTCGACAACACTACCTGTAGATATGCTTTCATAACAAGCATTCATTGCTTCTATGGTCTTTTTATGCCAACGTAAATTGATTTTTGGTGTTTTATTATTTCGAATGCAGTCAACAAATTCATCAATAAGACCAACCCATTCATCAAAATATGTGTATTGTACGGTATATCTGTCATTAGGTGCACCATTATGATATACATTAGGTCCAAAGCAGTCTGTCATAATTACACCCTTTTCACCGTTTAGAGTAATATTTACTTCCATTCGTTTAGGAAATACCTCCCAACCTGGTCCTGGAACTTTAATTCTTTCCTCCATTTTTGACCAAGATGGATCAAGTGAGAATATCACCCCATTTTTCATTTTTCCTACAACGCTTAGCATATCTTCCACTTTAAGATCAGGTCTAATATTTGGCGCAACACTTGCAAAAATAGTATCAAAATCACTATTTGTCATTTCGCGAATCAAATCGAATATATGTGGATGATCGCATAAGGCACCACCACGACAACGGTTATCATCTAACCTTAAAGGTAATTTTTTACCATAGCTAAGTTCAGGAACACCTTGCCATGGAAAAGCCCATACAGGAGATAATGTGATATTTGTTGCTTGGAAAGATAATAACTTACCTATTTCACTATTTTTATTTAATTCTTTTAAATGATTTACAACAGGATTATAATGAAGTTCTAATTCTACTTGACATACAATGCCCGCTTTTTCTGTAATTTCTATCATCTCATCATATTCATCAATATCAAAAGATGGAATTTTCATAGATAGAATATGGATTCCACGTTCTGCACACATTCTCATTTGTCTTAAATGTTCACTATTTTCTGATGCCAAAACAACTGCTTCAATTTCAGGATGTGCACTTAGCATTTCCATTTCGCTATCATAGCAAGGTATTCCTTCTACACTTTTCAAAAACACATCTTTTACTTCCTTGCTACTAGCTGAAACTGCAACCCAATTAAGTTTCGAGTTTTCTTTTAGTACTTGATAATATTTCCTTGTATGTCCATGAGTTAAAGACATAATAGCTATTTTTAAAGGTTCCATTATTTCTCATCCTCCACTAGAATATTTTTAGAAGTTTTAGCTGATTTTAATGTAATTTCTACTAGTTTGCTTAAAACTTTATCTCTCTCAATTAATTCATCAGCATATTTTTCGTTCTTAAGTATTTCAAAGGCACTTCTGACATTTGTCACTTCATTTGGGCCTAAACCATATAATTCGAAATCTGTGTCTAAATATGATTCTGGTGCTTTATTATTCTTAAATACATATATGGATTTTTGTGGAATTTGAGAGTCCACCACTCTATCACAGCATATTCCCCTTGTTGTAATAATTTCGTGCTTATCTATCAAATCAACACCTTTTGTTAAAGTTGTTGCCACTTCAACGGTACATACAATGTCATTTTTTAGTTTAGCAATAATATTTGCAGTGTTATCATTTTTAACTGCGAATATTGATATGATCTCACTACCACCAAAGATTTCGCAAAGATCTAATTCCCGATATATTAGGGAATTAAAATTGCTATCTACGTAATTTATATTACAAATACGAATAACGCTAATATCACCCATAGTACCATTCGTTATTAGATTTTTAAGTTCAGTAAATCTGCGTTCACTTCTCCAAGGGAAAAGCACAACTTCTTTTCCATCCTCTAACTTAATAGTATTTTTGTTAAATGTATATTTCTTAGCAGATATATCATATTTATTAACAAGATACTCTAACCCTTTTCTACATTTATCCATTATAAATCCTCCCTTTATGATCTTTTAAAGCATTTTAATTCTACTTTTATATTTTTTTATATATTCTGCATTTTTTTCATCGCCACCTGGCTCATTTGCACTGCTCCATACTGGAGGTGTAATTCCACGCTCAATACATTGACTAACCGTTTCTATCTCTAGTTGATGTGCAATGTAAAAATCTACTATATTAGATATAGGTGCAATAGGTGTTGAAAGTCCTGGTATATTTACAACTGCATCGCCAACAGGATTGAAATCATTAATTGCTACATCTGCAAAGTCGAATAAATTCTTTTTAGAAGGATGGCGAATAAAATGATCTTCTGGCATTTCTTCTTGCCAAAATGAGCTTGAAACAGCAATTATTTTAACGCCATTTTTCTTTGCTTCCATAGCTGCATCAATTGTAGCAGCATTAATTCCAATGTTATGAAAAATTATTAAAACATCGTCTTTTTTTAGGTCATAATATTTCATGATTGAACTTCCAAAATTTACAGTACGTTCAAATTCCAAATATTTTAGTGCTTGATTAAATACCGATAATCCTGTTTCCATAATAGGATTAATGTTAGATAATCCTCCCGCTCTGAAAAACATCTCGCCCATAACAAGTGTTGTGTGACCACCACCGCCATAAATGCTTATAAGCCTATCCTCAGCGATTGCATCGGTCATTAACTGAGCTGCCTTTTTTATGTTTTCCCCTTGAGTTTCATTTACCTGTTCTAAATTTTTTAATATTTTCTGGAAATAACCATAATCATTAATTCTTGACAATTTAAATTCCCCCTAAATAAATATCATTATTTTGTTCTTATTTAGATTTATAATTAATGCTTTAGTGTCCCGAAGCTTACCCCTAATTCCCCACCATTTTTTAAATATTCAATTACATTTTTCTGTAATGAGGTAGATAACACATACTCATCTAAACTTTTGTATTTTTTCCCAAATATCCATTGTAAAGGCTCCTCATTATTAACCGTTTCATTTATAATTTCATATTCATTTTGAAATTTCAATATATTCGATTGTGGTTGTAATATATTTTCAAGTCCCCTATTCAGCAACCATGAACTGCAACAAAAAGCCTTTGATATAAAATTAAAGTGTTTTTCGCTAAATCTGCCAGCTAAATTATAAGACTCATGACATAACCCTAATTCCAACTTTTCATTTGCTGGAATGTGTACCATTAAAATGTCATCACCTTTTTTTAATATCTTTCCATTTAGTGTATAATAATCTAAAGGAAATTTTGCTTGTTCAAATACTAATCTACCAAGTCTATAAAGGTTCATACGCAAATGATTCACAGCCCAGGCAGGCTTGTCAAATCCCCAAACTCCATGTTCAAACTTATAACGCTCTTCAAAAACTGCAAAACTTTCCATAGTATCATAAAAGACATTTAACGATATACCTCTGTCGATGTACATTTCTTTAGTATGCTTTGCAGCCATCAAATAAACAATCATGATTTTTTGACCAAATGTGGGGTCTTTTTTAACCATACTCTGCATATCAGCCCCAGCAGAAATCTCTGTGGATGAATTTATTAATCTCTCATACAGATTGTATAAGGTTTTAGCTTCATTACTACTTAAGTATTCTGCAGTTTTAATTATGTCCCGCTTTGCTTCATCAGGCATACCTGTTTTCAAACAAATTTCATCTATCCATTCTTTACTGAAATGTTTATCCATTCGTTTTATATCCCCCCATTTACTTCAAAATATCTTACTCACATATCTTATTTTTTTTCTAATACTCTATTGTAATTTTCACCAATTTTATCCCATAGTTCAATAGCATCAACTGCTGCTACGGAAGTCCCATACCCACCTCGATATGTCCATGTTGCAATCCTATCTACACCTAAACTTTCATACATATCAACAACGTTATTAATTTGTGCGAAATCTTTTGGCCTTTTACAATATCCCATAAGCCATCTCTCTGATTGCTTTCCATATTTTTTAGCAATTGCAACAGTACGCTCCGTAATATCCTTGAAAAATGCTTCTGGTAAATCCCAGTTGATAATGGTAGTTGAAAAAACATCAAAGTATGGACAAGCCCCGACCATGTCCCAGTTATCATATCCTCTGAGCTCGGTAACATAATATGAGTTAAGTGTTGCATGAACACAACAAGTAATTTCTAAATTTTTATTAATCTCTTTTAATTTCCTAGATGTATCAGATAAAATAAATAGAGCCTCTCTCCACCTAAATTGTTTTACATCATCATTCATGATTTTTGGCATCTCATAGCCATAATATTCTTCAAATTTTTTCATGCAAACAGGACATCTACATGCCCAATCATCGCCTGCACCTCCTGTTATTGATGCGTAAGCTTTCGGCAAAGCGTAATGTGGTTCATCCCAAAAAAATCCATCTACTTCTGTTTCAGTTGCAAGCTTTATACAAACTTTTTGAAAATAATCTCTAAATGAATTTGTATTAAAACAAGCGGCATTTAAAACCTCTCCTGTATAAGCTGATACTTGTCTATTTTTAATATTGTTTTGCAAAAATAGACTTACCTGCTCCCCTCCAAAAAACTTACCTATTCCCCATGGATCGGCAATAACTCGAATCCCCATTTCGTGAGCCTTTTTTACGATATTATTTATATTTGGAAACCAAAAATCCATATCGAATTCTGTTATTGCAAGTATCACAGTATCACAACCATGCTCTATCATTTCTTTAAAATCCTTTTCAGCGTATTCTACATAATTTAATCCGTAATAACTTATTGCTGTATGTTTAATTGCCATTTTCATTCTCCTTTAATTTCAAATTTATTTTAGTAAATGATTACATTACAATGAAGACTGTGTATCATTAGGATCTCCATTTATTGCAAGGTCATATTCTACTGACCAATCTACACCTCTATATTCCGCGCCTCGTTCATCTTCCTTAATAAATTTTGTTAAAAGATTGAGCATTTCTACTGTCCAAGTATTTCTGTCTATTTGCGATGTTGTAAATATGTTTGCTGCTATCATTTCAAAACCGAAAATATCCTTCACATGAGTTTTTGCCGCACCGTCAACAACCTGCGCAACTAAATGACTTGGAATAAATAACACTCCCCCACCTGCACCAAACACAATATCACCCGGCAAACATATTGCCTTACCAATTCTGGTTGGAGTATTAAATCCTAGCATAATAAAATCGCGAATAGGGGTTGGATCAATTCCTCTGTAATACACTTGAACATTTTCTTCTTTTTCCATCTGCTCAACATCACGGATACCGCCCCATATTACGCCACCACCTGTTTTTGTTTTTGTGGCTATGGCAGTTGTAAGATTTCCACCTAAAAATGTACCCTTATAGATTTTGTCGTACATATCTGCAACAACTACATCACCTTCAACAAGACTATCTATAACCCATTGATTATAATTTCCTTTTCTACCTTCCTCCATGCCAATTGCAAACATCGTTTCTTGGAGGTCAGGTCTTGAAGGGCAAAACGTACAAGTAACTGCTCTGCCTATTAATTTTTTACCTGTATGTAATGTTTTAAGATCTCCTTCAAATTGATTTTCGTACCCTTTTACAAATATAGGTTTCCAAAGCTCTTCAAGTGTCATACCCTCTAATGCCTTTAAATATTTGCCTGCAACCTTTGGGCGTCCATCTGGAAATCTCTCACCCTTCCATTGTGGTGTTAGTGCTATGGTATCTTCCTTAATATTAAAATTCATCTACTTTTCCCTCCCTTATAGGTGCATTCCACCATCTACTATTAAATCTGTTCCTGTAATATATCGTCCACCTTTTGAACAAAGAAGCAATATCACACCAACACAATCCTCAGCTTTCCCAGCAAAGCCGCAAGGAATGCCTTCATATATTTTTTTTGCATACTCCTTATCACTTAATGCCGCATCATTTCGAGGTGTAGCAATAACTCCCGGAGACATATTGTTAACAGTTATTCCATTTGGAGCTAATTGTTTCGCCAAATTTTTAACCAAACTCATTTGTGCCTCTTTTGTAGCTGCGTAAACAAGCATATCTTTGTGCGGTTTATATTGTTGAACGCTTCCAACTGTTACAATTCTGCCCCAATTATTTTTAGTCATATACGACTCATATAATTTTATAAGTTCAAGTGAAGACTTAAAGTTAACTTTCACTTGTGTATCAAATTCCTCAGAAGTTATCTCATTCCACGCTTTTCTATACTGAACAGATGCATTTAAGATTAATATATCTATATCACCTGTTTGTTCATACATTATTTTCGCACAATCATCCTTTGAAAGGTCAGCTACTACGCAATCTGCCTTATTCCCCATTTTTACAATATCATCAGCAACGCACTGGCATTTTTCCATGCTACTCGAACCATGAATAAATACCTTTGCTCCATAGCTTGCAAGGCACATGGCTATCGCCTTACCAATCCCTTGTGTAGATCCTGTAATAAGTGCTTTTTTACCTGTTAAATCAAATAAATTCAAATTCTTCATCCCCTATTTACAAACAACTGTAAATTCATCATACCCTGTTTTACTTAAATGAATTTGTCTTTTGGTTTCTTTTCCGTTATGAGTTACAGACAATTCATAATTTCCATAAAATCCTTTAAAATTAACAAAGTCTGTTTTGCTTTCTAACTCCAAGTTAGTTTGCCACTCTTTATTGATTAATTCATCTAAAACCTTGTATGATGGTTTTTCAGAAAAATCACTTCTTGTAAGTCCGCTCTTAAAAACATCCTCACCCCAACCATTGCCTTCAGAAATCGCACAATTATCTCCTAAATTCCAATAAACAATAGATTCCATATTTTTATGGCTAAACCAAATTCTATAAAGATTTTTAAGTGTTTCAGCCTGCACCTCATCACCATTTTCCCCACAACCCGGAACAGTAATTTCAGATACACAAAGTGGTTTATTAAATCCTCCATAACAGTCCATTACATTATATAAATATTTTGGATTATACTCCTTTAAAGTAGCCTTATATAAATCCTCATTTTGAAGGAATATATGATACTGAAGTCCTATGGTATCAACTCTACACCCCTTATTCAAAAGTTTTTCGATAAGCATATAATAAGGTGATACTTCCTTTTTAAAATCAGCCCATGCCCCACCGGTTTCATTTATAATAAGTTTGCTATCACAGAAAAACCTATCAGCTTGTTTAAATACCCATTCAGTGTAATCTCCACCAAGAGGATTAAAATTCCTGTAGTGACTACTTTTTTTATTTGGTTCATCATTTAAAAGTGGAACAGAAGTTACTTCGTTTACACAATCAAAGCTTTTTATTACACCATCATATCTCTGCGCAATTTTTTTTAGTCTTCTTGTCAAATAAGGCTTCATTTCTTCATAATCCTTAGGCAACCAATCTGGCACCATTGCAGCCCAATATAGAGGGTGTCCCTTAACTTCAATATTGTTTTCCTTGCAGAATTCCAAAACCAATTCAGGAGCTGGGCGACGGTCAATAAACTCGCTATCCTTTTCAAATCGCATATTTCCTTCCGTTGGTTCGAATTTACTCCAATAAAAAGGTGTAACAGCTAAATTGAATAATTTTTTAAATTTTTCTTCATACAAATTATTTTCGGCATCTGTTTCAAAGCCTTTTAACTTAAATATATTACATCCAAACTTGAAATCATGAGATATTTGGTTTATTTTAATCTTTACGTTCAAGGCAGGCTCACCATTTTCATCTGCAAAATTAATCCTTGCATATCCCTTTCTATTTGATTCAATACCAAGTTGTATTTTGTCCTCCATATATTCATTTTGCTGGTCAAAATTTTTGAACAATCTGTCCCTATCTATTATCATAATAATTTACTCCTTTACATTTCGATTTCTAAATTATAAATCTCACTTATTGAGATAATTTATGTTCTAACAACCAAGCGTACAATTCGTCATTATGAAAAGTTTTTTCCCAACTATTATGTTTTACATCAGGATAAATGGTAAGTTTTGCATTTCCACCATTTTTAATTACAGCATTCACCATATTAATGCTTTCGCTAACACAAACAACATCATCTAATGCACCATGAAATGCCCATATCGGTATATTTTTAAGT
>Ga0209123_1001749_pt1 | contig 20360 bp, 17 predicted proteins | sample BarGraIncu00431A_FD_184500 | JGI IMG/M metagenome (GOLD analysis project Ga0209123, IMG submission 184500) | Arctic peat soil microbial communities from Barrow, Alaska, USA - Barrow Graham LP Incubations 004-31A (SPAdes) (version 2) | ecosystem: Environmental > Terrestrial > Soil > Wetlands >... | reverse complement strand
TAAAACGCAGCCATCAGCAAGTTAATATCCGTAACCGGAATATTAAGCACTTCGCCGATATCCTGGTTCGTTAAAACGCCGTTGAAAACATAGATCCCTTCGCAAAACCCGCGGTTGGTTTTGACATATTGATTCACCCCACCCGATTGTCCGATTTCGAGTAACATAGGTGTAAGGATATTACTTACTGCAATTGAGGTCGTGCGCGCCACCCGCGATGTCATATTCGGAACACAATAATGAATCACGCCATGCTCAATGTAGGTCGGCTTTTTAAGATTGGTAATTCTTGAAGTTTCAATGCATCCTCCCTGGATGATATTAAGGTCAATAATGATCGAATTCTCTTTCATCCCTTCCACCATATTTTCAGGGACGATCATTTTTGGCACTTCATTCATTGAGAGTGCACCGATCACAACTTCCGCAGTTTTCATGGCCTTACGCAATGCTTTTGGATGAAAGACGGAAGTGAAAACCCGTTGTCCAAGCCGCGATTGAAAATCCATTAATTTTGAAATGGAGTCATCGAAGACTTTTACTGTGGCACCCAGTGCGAGTGCCGTACGCGCGGCATGTTCAGCGGCTGTTCCGGAACCCAGAATCACAACTTCGGTCGGAGAAATTCCCGTTACAGAACCCAGAATCACCCCTTTGCCATTTCGGGCGGTACTCAGGTATTCGCTGGCAACAATCATTGCCGTGTTTCCCATGATTTCACTGAAAATCCTTTCAACAGGTAAAATGCCATTTTCATCTTTCATATACTCAAATCCTACCGCTGTCACTTTCTTCCGCATAAGTCGTCGCACCGATTCCTGGGTTTGCATCGTTAGGTAAAGTGGCGAAAGAAGTAATTGGTTTCCCTTCATTAACTCGGTCTCCTCGTGCGTGAAAGGTGCCATCTTTAAGATGATATCACATTGAAATATCTCGGCAGCCGATTTACAGATCACCGCCCCGGCATCTGAAAATGCTTTATCCGAATAATTGGCTTCTTTACCTGCACCCGATTCCACAAATACATCATGTCCGTTATTGACAAGTAATTCAACGGACTGCGGAGTCAATGGAATACTGTACTCAATACTTGCAGAATTGTCAGGTATACCGATGTTAAGTTTAATATTCCGGGGGCATCTCGTATACAGCTCTTCACGGGGAAGAAGCTGGTCATTGGCCAGCGTCGATAATTTACCACCTTTCCGTTGATTCATAACCTGAGTATTATAGATGAGCTTCTAATTTTTTAACCTGCAAATCGGATATAAGTTTAAAGTATCCAAAGATACCAAAATCAACTAAAACATCCGTCAATAATTGATAGTACAAAAAGAGGTCGGTTAAAGTAAGGTTTAGTCTATTGCAATCAAAGCGATTCAATGATCCTCCGGCCATTTTCAATCTCCTTGATTGTCACCTTTACCACAATTGAAGGTAAAAGCGTTTCAATCAATTCGGGCCATTCGATAAAACAATAATCACCGCTATAAAAGTAATCTTCATATCCAAAATCAAATGCCTCGCTTGGGTCTTTTATGCGGTAAAAATCGAAATGAAAAATGGTTTGGTTGCTCTCTGTTTTGTACTCATTTATAAGTGCAAAGGTTGGTGAGGTGACGTAGTCCAACACCTTCATCTCTTCGCAAAGTGCTTTAATGAAAGTGGTTTTACCTGCACCCATTTCGCCGTAAAATGCGAATATCCGGTCAGCAGGATGTGCCTGTATAAATTTTGCTGCTATATTGTTGATCTCTGAAAGCGATTTTATTTCTGCTCTGAACATTTTTCTAACTATTTTTCACCTCAATTTTAATGAAAATCCTGCTTTAATAAAAGCGATCGGGCAAAATTTCGGTTGTGGCATCAATCAGCTGAATGTTAATTTGATATCGATAGTGTCAAAAATCAGGTTTAAGACATAGTTATTTATCGTATTTTTGGAAAATAAAATCAGAAACTTTTAAAGCTATATCAATGAACATTCCATCAAATTTGAAATACACGAAAGATCATGAATGGATTCGTGTTGAGGGTGCATTTGCTTTTATTGGGGTAACAGATTTCGCCCAGGGAGAATTGGGCGACATTGTTTACCTGGAAATTGAAACTGTTGGAGAGACACTGTCTAAAGAGGAGGTTTTTGGAACCATCGAAGCTGTAAAAACGGTTTCTGACCTGTTCATGCCTGTGACGGGCGAGATCCTCGAAATGAACGAAGCACTTAACGATGCTGCCGAACTTGTTAACACCGATCCTTATGAAAAAGGATGGCTAATTAAGATCAAAATGACGGATGCGGCTGAATTGGATGAGTTGCTATCTGCCGATCAATATAAAGAGATGATTGCAGAGTAAACGGCAATCGCATTTTTTGATTCTTGCGCTATTTAAATTCTTAGATTTCCTTTGTTCGCGCTAAAACGGACAATGGTATATATTCAGGAATCTCTCCTTTTGATAAGGCGGGGTTCCTGTTTTGTTGTTTAGGGATATTTTTAGTTGAAACTAAAGTTTGAATTAAACGTAATTTAAAGCTAATGTTGACGAGTAATTACTGTAAAAAAATGCATCGGAGAACGAATATTTTTACCTTTTCTGGCAAATATTTGGCATATTCTCTTTTGACTGATATTCTCTTTTGATTTATTGATTACATTTGATGGCTAAATGATTTCTCTTGAAAAAAATCCACAACATATTGTTTGTTAGAATCGCGGGTTTTACACTTTATCTGTTGACCGGATTGTCGTTTTTAGGCATTTCGCAACAAGATCCTGTGTATACCCAGTACATGAATAACTTGTTGACTATTCAGCCTGCTTATGCCGGAATTTCGGGTTCATTAAATATTACCGGAATTTCACGTGCTCAGTGGGTAGGGTTCGAGGGTGCTCCAAATACAAATACATTGACGATCAATGGTCCTCTCCGAAGATTTAATGTAGGTCTTGGGTTGTCGATTGTAAATGATAAGTGGGGACCAATCAGGCAGAATGGAGTATATTTAGATTATGCCTATCGGGTAAAATTGAGGCAGGACCAATTTCTCTCTTTTGGAATCAAAGGGGGTTTTAACGTCTACCAGGCCTATCTCACCGATATTGTGGTCAACGATCCAAACGATCCGGTTTTTGCCTATGATGTTAATTTTAAGTTTCTTCCGAACTTTGGTTTGGGTATCATGTGGCACAGTGACCGGTTTTTTCTTGGAGTATCTTCACCTAAAATACTAAAAAACAGAATTCAAAGTCAGAGTACGGAAACTGTCTATCGCGAAGTTCTCCATTTCTATGGAATGGGAGGATACGTATTTTTTCTGAGTGATGTACTTAAATTTAAACCAACGGTACTCTACCGATGGGCAGAACGAACACCCAGTTTTGTAGATTTTTCCGGAAATTTTTTGCTTTACGACCGGGTTTGGATTGGTGCTACCTATCGGTTGAAAAATTCGTATGGGCTTATATTCCAGTTTAATGTAAATACACAGCTTAAATTTGGATACTCTTACGATCAGACAACTTTCCACCCTACTCAGGTTAATTCGGGCACGCATGAGTTCCTTATCAGTTACGACTTCGTTTATGGCCGCAGAGGGCGACAGATTGTGCCACGTTATTTTTAAGATTAATCCTCAAGAAAGTACCTTAACTGATCAAGCATTATCGGGACATCGTCTGCATTAACACCTTGTTTGATCAGGTGTTGCAGATCTTCCTCAAAAGCTTCCATAAAATCTTTTTCAGAACTGTCAGGATCGTTTATGCTTTTTTTATAGCATGCAAGCGCTGCTTTTCTGTTTCCCATGCACCATTGAACATGCCCCATATTGAGGAGGTCGTATTTATTCGGCTCGTCGGCGATCAATCGATCATAGTATTTCTCAGCCTGTTTAATTTTGCCGACAAGAAAAGAACACCAACCAATGGGACGCCATATTTTCTTATTCCCGGGAGAGAGATATTCAACTTTGTAATACGACTTTAAGGCATCTTCATATAAGTTTAACGCCATCTGACATTGTCCGATTGAGACATGAAGACTCAAACTTTCGGGTTCGAGAATTTCTGCCTGCTGATAATATTCAAGCGCTTTCGCTGGTTTTTTAAGATTCCGATAGCAAAGAGCGATCTTTTTGAGATTCCAGATTTTATTTTGATCGAACAGATCAGCTTTAAGGTAAAATTTCAATGCCTTTTCGTAATTACCCATTTTCTGATAACAAAAGGCTAATTTCTGCAGCATTTCTGCATCATCTTTGCTTCGGAGCAATAGTTCGAAAATGTCAGCAGCCTCGGAAAAGTAATTCTTTGCAAAATTGAATTCGGCGATACTTCGTTGAATTTTAAGATCTTCACTTAGTAATTTCGCAAAGGCGAACTTATTATGAAAATCAAATCTCCAGGCAAAAATATCTTCGAAGCCGTCGCGTTGCGGATGAATTTTGAAGAACCGATAAAGATCGCGGACGTATTGACTAATAATTGTTTCTGCCTTTTTACTGTGCGCAAGAAATGAAGCATCTTTGGCGATTTCATCAAATTGCTCCGACTCCGCTTTTAAAGAATCAGCGACCATCTTTTTATAGTCGGGAGGTATATTTAATATGCTGAAGAAGAACGAGTATTTATCAGAATTGCAAAGCATTGGTGATTTCATGATTAGTTGGGTAAATGCAAGGTCTTCCCCGGATTCTTTGTTGATTGGATTTCTTTTTATTTCGGGATGATCCGGAGTAAACGGAAAGAACCAATTCGCTAATTCGCTAAAAAACGGAAATTGCTTAAGCATTGAAAATGAGCTAAGAAATACGTCAGCCCCTTCCAATTGCATTTCTGTTAATTCTTCCATCTTACCCATCAGCCCCGGCGCATCCTTTAGGATCTCCTTCCACTCAGGATTTTTATCCTCGGAAAGACCTTCAGCCAGTAAACTCTCTATACTAAGCTTATTACGGAGGTTTGGGCTAAGTTTAATCATCTCAGGAATAATCTCATCCTGAAGTTTGCGTTGTATTTCTTCGGTCTCTTTACTCCGGATAAATTGAAGGATCGATTTTTCAAAATTCGATCGAAAACGTGCATCTTCACTCAAAATTGCCAAACGGCCCATTATGGCATGGAACAAAGGCATTCGTTGGTCATAATAGTAGATTCCTATAAGGAGGCCAATTAGTGCTCTTTGACTAACCTCTTCATCTTCATTGTCGTAGGCATTAAAAAGGAGTATGATTTTATTCTCATCAAAATATCGCATAAGACTAAGCGTTATTCCTGTAACGACCAGTGATTTTTCATAGGCAGGAAAGCTATCATTACTTAGAAATGATCGGATAAACTGAATTTCATTTTCAGTCAATGCATCTGCAAACCATATGTGATAGAATACAGTATAAATTTTTTGCAGGTGAATCTCTGCATCCATTCTTGTTTCACTCCCGGAAGCATCATTGAGAAGACCTCTGAGCTCCTTATTTATCGAAAATTTGTCAAGGTCCCTTAAAAACTCATCAAAATTTGTGATAAAGTGCTTGACGAAGCCCCGTTTTTTTTGGTATTCAACAGATTGCGAATATTTCATTCTTAATCGCTCAAATGTATTGTCCGCAAGTTCGAATGAGGAAATTAACAAATGATCATAGATTTTTTGCCTTTCAGGGTCGTTGATTCCTTCTAACGTATATTGGAGCATAAATTTGTAATTTTGCTCAAGACTGATAAATTCATCCTGGAACTCACCAAGTCCGCTCTCCGAAATTAATTGCTCCAGAAGGTCGAATGCAGGCTTTAGTTTCCTCGACGACAGCAGGTTGCAAATCTGCTTGTATTTGTCTTTGATCTCTTTCTCTGTTATCATAGTCTCGATATTACATCATCTCAAATTTACTAGAAAAACTGTCTCATGCAAAAATCAAAGTGATAATCATCCTCGATCGAAGGTTGGCTTATACGCTTGTGCAGCTGATAAGTTCCCTTTTCGAATCAGAATCCTTCAGATGAATTCAAAGGAGAATATTTGGATTTGTCATCAGGCTTAAGGTGCAGATAAACAGCAATATATAAAGTGATTGTTTAATTCGTTCGGACAAGGAGTATTTCTTTTAAGATGAATATTTATCTTTAGGAAATTAATTTTGGAATTTTAAGCCATGAATACAATACTCAGGAGTAAAGAAATCAGTTGGTTATCATTCAATGAAAGACTTCTTCAGGAAGCGACAAAGCCAGAAGTGCCATTGATTGAGAGACTTAAATTTCTTGGGATTTATTCAAATAATCTTGATGAGTTTTTCCGGGTACGTGTTGCCATCCTTCGGCGTTTGGCAATGATTGGCCAGTTGGAACTAGCTGAAGGTGGAAATCCGCGCGATGTACTTTCACAAATCGAGGAAGTTGTGATTGAACATAGCAATCGGTTCGAAGATATTTATAACCAGATATTGAAAGAATTGGCCAATGAGAACATTTTTATTATCAATGAAAAGCAACTTACACCAGAACAAGGTGAGTATGTGACGTTATATTTCAAGCGCGAGGTAAGGCCACGTATCATGCCAATTATCCTGAAAAAAGGCTCCAAAATGCCATTGTTGCGTGATGATGCGATCTATCTGGCTGTGGATATGATGAAGAATAAAAAATCGGAATATGCACTTATCGAAGTTCCAACTGATCTGTTACCTAGGTTTGTTATAATACCTTCAAACGATAATAAAACGTATATTATTCTGCTTGAAGATGTTATTCGATATGAATTGGATGATACCTTTTACATGTTCAGTTATCAAAAAATCAGTTCTTATATTTTTAAACTGACGCGTGATGCGGAACTTGATCTGGATGAAGATGTAGCAGAGAGTTACGTAAAACTTGTTGCTAAAAGTATTGTGAAACGTGGTAACAGTGCACTTGTGCGGTTTGTCCACGAAAAAGAGATTCCTGAAAACTTCCTCACGTTTCTTTTATATAAGCTTAATTTCAAGAAGGAGGATGTTATTTTTGGAGGAAGTAGAATCCACAATTTTAAAGATTTCATGGATTTTCCAATGGTTGGAGCTGAGCATCTTTATTATAAGCCGGTTAATCCCGTAAAGCACCGGAAAATTGTACATGGTCAAACTTATTTAAACAGTATAAGCAAGAGCGATATTTTGTTCCATTTTCCTTATCATTCTTTCTTTCACTTTATCGATTTATTGCGTGAAGTCTCTATTGATCCGAAAGTGACAGAGATCAAAATGACCGGCTATCGCCTTGCTCGTAACTCACATGTTATTAAAGCCTTAATAAATGCTGCACGAAACGGGAAAAAGGTGACAATGGTCCTGGAACTTCGGGCTCGTTTCAATGAACAGGAGAATATTCAATATGGAAATATGCTTGACAATGAAAATGTTAAGGTAATTCTTGGTGTTCCAGGGTTGAAAGTGCATTCAAAATTGTGTTTAATCACCCGTAAAGAGAAAAAGGAGACGAAGAAGTATGCGCTTGTTGGTACCGGAAATTTTAATGAAGTGACTGCCAAGGTTTTTTCAGACCAACTGTTATGCACTGCCGATCCCAACATAACTCGCGAAGTAACCCGGGTATTTGATTTTTTCGATCGTAATTACAAGATTGGAAGATTTCAACATTTGCTGGTTTCGCCTTTTACAATGCGGAAAAAAATAGTGGCAATGATCAAACAGGAGATTTCGAATGCGAAGGCTGGAATTGAAGCCCGCATCTATTTGAAATGCAACAACCTGGTCGATGCTGAAATTATAAACAGAATTGACGAGGCAGCCAAATGCGGGGTCGATGTAAGATTAAGTATCAGGGGAATGTTTTCGATGTATACTTCCTCAGTTGACGGGAAGGTCAATATTCCGGCAATAGGATTGATTGATAGATACCTGGAACATTCAAGGTTATATTATTTCTACAATGGCGGTGATGACAAAATGTATATTTCATCAGCCGACTTTATGTACCGTAACCTTGACCGAAGGGTAGAAGTTGCTGTTCCAATATATGACAAAGAAATTAAGAAGGAGTTGATGGACTTTTTCAACCTGCAGTGGCAAGATAATACCGCGGCCAGAATCCTTGATAACGATTTAAATAACAGGATCAAAAATGAGGGGACAGAACCTCACGTAAAATCTCAGTTAGGCTTTTATGATTACCTCCGCGAATCAAATGCTTTATAATGCTGATAATATTAATATTAAAGAAAATATTCTTGATTTCGGTGTAGGCGGAATTGAGATATGGAGAAAAATGGTCATCACTGATGAGCATCTTTTTAATCAGCTTTTTCAGCTCATTTTTTCAGATGACAAGCGTCTTGCGTGGCGCGCCTGCTGGATTATCGATACTGCCTCCGAGGAGTTTCCGGAATTGCTGGCCGATAAGATTTCGGAGATAATTGCCGGATTAGTATCTACAAAAAACAGTTCTTTAAAAAGACATTTTACAAGGATACTTTGTCGTTACAAAATTCCAAATGAGTACCTGGGTGAGGTTGTCAATCGAAGTTTCGAATTGCTCTTACCTTCTGAACCTCCGGCAGTACGCGTGTTTGCGATGCAACTTCTATTCAATATTGCGCAGGAACTACCTGATTTAAAAGGCGAACTGATTTGTGTAATCGAGAGTTTAATGGAGGATAGCGGTTCGGCAGGTTTTCTAAACAGATCGGGCAAACTGATACGGAAACTCCGTTCTTAATGATTCATGAAGGTGCTGAAAAAAGCAACTGAAACAATTCCCCAAATTAAAATTGAAAGGAGCATATAAGGAATAAAGTGATGGTCGTGTCTGAAATATTTGTTCCCCAGCAAAGCCCCTACAGGAATTGAAAGAATTATTGGCGACAAAATCACGAGTCCCCACATCCCGTAACGTCTGCGCATTCTTACAATTAATTTATTCCTTTTTGTGAACTTCCTTGCATACATTCGTTGTACTCTATGGCGCTTCAACCACATTTCGAATCTCACCTTAAATATAACCGGGGTAAAATGATAAACGATGGGCCAAAGCAATTTCAACTCCTTGAAAAGAAATCCGAAGAAATAATAAAAAAACAAGAAGCCCAAAATTCCTCCGGTTTCCATGAAAAAGATTGTTTCCCATTCATTTAGCTTCATGCCAAATGAATATGGAGTTGCCCAAAAGTACTTGATACTTGCAACCAGAATAACACTTAGCAACTTAAGGATATATTCCATAACATTTCGCTCTGATACAAAAATAGTGAGAATATAGACTTTAAAATCATCTCTTTAGTTAAAAAACATTATCGTTTTCACCATCCTTAGGAGGCTTATTACTATTCTTAAGGTCCAGAGTGTTCAGTGTCTAAACAAAACCTTCTCTTCCTTTGTTCGGATGTAATATGGGAATGAATGGTACGTATATCAACTTGTTTTACGGCTTCGTAGCAATTGCTCTGATTGCCGGTAGTTTTTGGGTCAAACCGAAGACCAATAGTTGGTTGTTTTATATACTGGTAATCATTGGATTCCTGATTGGAGGGTTGATTTTCGGTTCATACTTACTTGCTGTTTCAGCATTACTTGCCGGCGTTACAAACATGTTTAAATTCCGTCAGTATATCAATAAAAATAAACCTTTAGAAGTAATTTTCGTTCAGAATCATGATGACCAATATCTGCTTTATTTCCTTGATTATTATCGTACAGACATCGAAAAATATTTTCCTGAATTCGATTTTAAAATCGAAGAAGAGTTTCTGGTGGCAATCATATTATCGAATATGGAAACTATCGGAATAATCATTGCCGAGATAAAAAATCCAGAGACGCTAAGAATCTGTATGGACTATATAGTGCCCAAACATCAGGGCTCGCAACTTGCTAAAACCTTTTATAATTGCGAATTACGTTGTATTGATTTTTTGGATTACAAGTATTTATATATCGAGCCGCAAAGTAAAGTCCATAACGATTATTTGGAAAGGATCGGCTTCAGACTTGTGGACGGAAAATACGTGAACCAGTGTTCAGGGAAGTGATGTTTATTTTCTGTTATAAAAATAGGAGCTTTTCTCAATTTTAGAATCGAAAGTAAACAACTCTTTATCAGGATAATGCTTAAAAAATGAGATAAGTCCTATATCTCCTGCACAAAAGAAACTGTGTAATGCCATTACGATCATCCAGAACCATAGCCATGGACTATGTGTAACGATCGTAATCACAATGGCGACAACAGTGATAATCTTAATAGTCACCAGCGGGAATAGAGCCAGGATATAAAACTCAGTACGAGAAAGTATCTGTTGGTCGGCCTGAGCATAAAAAACAAATTTTCGGATATCGCCTCCAAATGAGACTTTTTTAAACCCAAGTAAAAGGAATGCCAATCCGTGCAGCATTTCGTGAAAAAATATCAGCAAAGTAAATGAAAAGCAAAAGGCGCCAAACACGAAAAGTATGGCCAGTGCTGATTTCACATACCACAATATAAGACCGCTTGTTACCAGGGCAGTCAAAAGCGTCAACATCGAAAGCTGGTACCATAAATATCGTTTCGTTATCCGTGATTTCCTGCTAAGTTGCTCTTTCACAAATTCCTTCACATTTTCATGTTCCAACCTGAAAAGGAGTTCGAATTCCGGATTATCAATAAGATCTTTGGGTTTAAGTCGCATATTTTTGAAGTTTCCCTTTTAGTTGGCAAAATTACGTTTTGATTGCCGAAAAAGGGAATGTGTATGTGAAATATAGGTTATTAATTCACTAAAAAACTGATATTATTATCGTTATAAATGTATCGTCTCTGTAAATTTGTGCTTTACAAACTGCGAATTGAATACAGTATAACTTTTCTGCATTTCAATCGTTTAAGGATTTAAGTGTTTATTTAAAATATTGCAGGGTGAGTATATCGATTCGCATACTTAAGAAGTATTTTGTACGACAAAAAGTTCGTTTTTTCCTTACTGGCATTATAATCTGGCTTTTTTGTTTGAATTCAGGTGGGCAGTCAATTAATGAATTAAGAAAACTATGGCAAAACGATAATTTTTCTTTTCTCTCCGGGAATGAAAAGGAAAAATTATTTTCAAGTGCCGATTTTTCCAAATATGCAATTACACGAGATGCCGAATTTGCTGCTTATTTAAAAGAACCATGGAATGATTATTCCATTTTGACTGGAAACGCTGTTGAACCACCGTTTCAAACAGAACATCCGGTTTTTGATGAAACAAACCTCGACATGGAACCTCCTGTCAGTCTGCCTTTTTCAAATATTATTGGTTTCAACGACTACGATAAAAGTCGGATAAAGATGATTCCACGAATCAGAAAGCCTGAATCATTTACGTTTAACCTAACGAAAGGAATTTTCCGGTTTTATGGACAACAAATCAGTATTAGTTACGATAAATTGTTAAGGTTGTCCAAAATCAGTTCTTTATCCGAAGATTCCATTTCCGGCTTTTGGAAATCATTTGCCGTGGCGAACAGTAATCAATTAGTGGATCAGTTAATGGATTATCGCGATTTATTGGGTCTGGGCGATTGGGGTTATTTTCAATTGGTGAAAGCAACTTCAAATCATATTTTTACCGGTAATGAGTTGAATACAGATCTGTTGACCTGGGCGTTAATGATAAGGTCGGGTTTTGACGTCAGGCTCGCATTTAACCAAAACGGTACGACTGTTTTATTCCCCAGCGAAAATACAATCTATTCGAAACAATTTGTTGTGATCGGGCAGAAGCGTTTTTACCTCGACCGCGAAATGAAAAGTCAGTTATTAGTAACAAGTCAGAATCCATTTCCTGATAATGAAGGTATGATTGATTTAAATTTTTATAAATCATTAAATTTCAATGGAAAACTGACAATTCGAACATTCTCGCTTCTGTGGGACCACAAAAGTTATTCTTTTTCAATGCGCTATAATCCCGATATGATCAGGTTTTACCACGATTATCCACAAACAGATCCTTCTGTTTATTTTGGAGCTCCGGTTTCTTCTGTTTTAAAAGAGGACTTGTTGGGACAGATTTACCCCATATTGTCTAAAATGGACCGGGCAGAAGCTGCTGCCTTTTTGCAACAATTTGTGGAAAAACAATTTGGTTATATATCTGTAAATCAAAAAGCCGGATTTCCACAAAGCCGGTTTGCGGAAGAAATTATTGCATCGAAGTCGGGTGATGATAGAAGCAAGGCCGTTTTATTCTCATGGCTTGTCAGAATTTTGCTTCACTTACCTGTTGTGGGGGTTCATTTTCCTGGTTACTATTCAACTGCAGTCTGTTATGATACACCGTTGGATGGCAACTATTATTTTTTGAATAGGGACAAATATTACATTACAGATCCAACCTTTATTAACGCTCCTATTGGCGTGTTAATACCTGAATTTAAAGGATTAGTGCCCCAATTGATTGACCTTTCAAGCTCTTTTTCACAGCCGAACAATGCATTAAATATTTGGGAATTAGCGCTGAAATTGGGAGCCAGGCGAGGTGGTACAAATCAGGATGTCGTTTTTGACCGGCAGGGAAAAGCATTTATTACTGGTTATTTCAACGACAAGAGATCGTCTGATATTCCATTTGTTGCCTGTTTTTCGCGTGGAAATTCATTGCAGTGGATAAGAAAATTTGAGGGAAACGGGAAAGCATTTGCATTAACACAGACAAACGATGATGAGATTTACATTGCCGGATCTTTCATCGGGAAGATCGTTATGGATGAGAAAGAACTTCAAACCGGAGGCAGCAAACCTGAATTATTCATTGCCCAGTTCAGTCAGAATGGTGAATTGAATTGGATGAATAAGATAGGTATGGATTCAACAGCCGAAAATGAATCGTTAAGTTATTTGGTGAAATTCGATCGTTCGGGGGAAAATCTTACTTCTCAATGGTCTGATGAAGATGAAAGAAATATGAGAAACGGCTTTACTAAACCAAATGAAACGGGTCTTTCTTTTGTGGGATCAGTGAGTTTTACTACCGGCATGATTCCTTTAGCAGGGATGAGTACAAAATCTGATATTTTCAATGATTTTAAAAATGAATTTAACAAGCAGACCGATAGAAAAAGCCATCCCACAATAGCAGGCGTACTAACACTAATGAAACTGCTCCAAAAATCCGGCACTGAGGTGACAGGAAATCAACTTCAAAATTTATTAATCAGGTATAATCCAACCTTTCAGGTCAATAATGCGTTATTTTATAGCGCGATCGGGCAAGTTGATCATCTCAAAAATGAGAATGGAATTGTAGTTCTAAAGACAATAGGCGGTAAAACAATTCAATATGGCAATCTGAAATTGGAGGATGGAGCAAGATTCAATATTTCTGTATTTGACAATGGCGATTTGTCTGTTGGTATCATCTCAGGGTTTCAAAAAGTGGTAATGCAGGTGGCACTTCCTTTGAACAGTATTTTAATTGACAGTTCATCCGGAAATATGATTCTTGATTTCGATCACGATCATACGCTTAAAACGGTCTCATTGGGAATAATTCTTTCTGCTAAAAAACAGAATATATCTTTATAAATCAGGATAGTAATTTAAAAAAAGCGATCTCAATTCATACTTTATACGGAAATATTTTTTTAAAAACTATTCAAAAATTAATCTTTAATTGCATCTTTGATCTTTGATAAATGAAATTTTATTTTACTCCTATATAACATGTACCGAAATCTAAAATTCAGCATTGTTCTGTTACTCTTTCTTTTTTCATATAGCCAGATTACGACAGGTCAGTCTTCACTTCCTACAGGCCAGGAAGTACGTTATAACCCGATCTCGACCGCTGTCCCTTTTCTGACAATTACGCCCGATTCCCGACATGGTGCAATGGGTGATGTTGGAGCAGCCACATCACCTGATGCCAATTCGCAATACCTCAACCCCTCGAAGTATGCTTTTACAGAAGGTAAATTTGGATTTTCACTTTCATATACTCCCTGGCTTCGCCAATTGGTCAATGATATCAATCTTGCTTATATGGCAGGTTATTACAGACTTAACAGCAATGAGGTAATCGCATCATCACTTCGTTTTTTTTCAATGGGAGACATTACCCTTACAGGCCAGGATCAGACGGTTATTGGAACCGTTAGTCCGAGTGAATTTGCGTTCGATTTCAGTTATTCAAGGAAGTTGTCCGATAAGTTTTCCGGTGGTGTGGCCTTGCGTTACATTCGCTCTGATCTTTCAGGAGGCATTGGAGCCGAGACTTATACTGCCGGCAATGCTTTTGCAACGGATGTTTCGTTTTATTATATCAACAAATGGGGTGGAACAGGAGCTTCAAAGTCCATAGCCGCTGGAATCGACATTTCAAATATAGGATCGAAAATATCTTATGACGAAGGTTCCAACAAAGAGTTTTTGCCTGCAAATATGCGTCTGGGAACTACTTTCACAAGTGAGATTGATGACTACAACTTATTTTCAGTATCCCTTGATGTCAATAAATTGCTTGTTCCAACTCCCAGTACACGAACTGAAACAACGGATGGCGGTATTATTGTTCTCCCTGATAATAGTTCTAATAAATCGCTGGTGAGTTCAATTTTTGGTTCTTTTTCGGATGCTCCCGGAGGTTTTAAGGAAGAATTGCAGGAGTTTACAATTTCAACAGGTGCGGAATATTGGTATAACAAACAGTTTGCCTTAAGGGCCGGTTATTTTTATGAAGCCCAGAATAAAGGGAACCGGAAATTCTTTACTGCCGGAGTTGGCGTGAAAATGAATATCGCTGCGATAGATTTTTCGTATGTCATTCCTGTTCAACGGAATAATCCGCTCGCTAATACAATCAGGTTTACCTTGTTGTTTGATGTGGATTCGTTTACTAAAAAGAAAGAACCGGTTAAAGAATAGGGTTAGAAAGATATTAGAAGAAGGAAAACAATACTTTATCCTTTGATGTTTTCCCTGTATTTGAGGTTCGCTTTTCCAAAAATAATGAAGCCGGTTTTCATAAGTCCGTAAATAACAACCAATGTGAAAATAATGGCTGCTCCTGAAGGTATGTCGTAGATATATGAAATGGTAAGACCGGTTATCGAACCCAGAAATCCAAACAGGATTGAATAGAAGATCATAACGTCGAAACGTTTGGTGAACAGATTGGCAATGGCTTGCGGAATCGTGAGCAGTGACATCACAAGAATAATCCCGACTACCCTGATATTTAAAACAATCGTTAGCGCAACAAGGCTGATCAGGAGTGCATTGAATAGCCTTACCGGTGCATTGTTGGTTAGCGCGAACTCCTCGTCGAACGAGACGAAGATGATCATCCGGTAGAAGATCAAAAAGAAGCTTATGACAAAAACAGCAAGTATAAAAAGGTAGATCAGATCGCCTTTCGAAACTGTAAGAATATTCCCGAATAAATAGCTCATCAGATTGGGAGCATAACCTGGCGTTAAGAAGATGAAGATCACTCCCAATGCCATGCCAAGCGACCAAAGCATCGCAATAGCTGAATCTTCGCGCAGATCGGCTCTTTTTGTGAAAAACTCAATTCCAAGAGCGGACATTATTCCAAAAACAATGGCACCAAGTATGGGGTCAAATCCAAAATAATAACCCATTCCAATTCCTCCGAAAGAGGCGTGTGTAATACCTCCGCTGATAAAAACGATTCGGCGCGAAACTATGTAAGTTCCAATAATTCCACATGTTATACTGGCAACAAGCGCTGCCAGGAAAGCATTGCGGAAGAATCCGAAGTTGAATAATGCAATCAGGTTTTCCATCAGGATTTATGATTATAAAGAACTGTATGAGGAATTTCTCCATGCGAGATGATCTGGATCGGGCATTCGTACGATTTGAGCAGTTCAGGTGTTACTTTATTGCCCGAATGGTAATGTAGTGATCCGTTAACGCAGGCATACGATTTGACATAGGTCGAGATGGTTCCCAGGTCGTGCGAAACCAGCAGGATAGCCAGTTTTTCATTAAGAACCTTCAGCTTCTCGTACAATTCACGCTCGAACCGGTTGTCGACATAGGTGTTGGGTTCGTCGAGGATCAACAACTTTGGGCTGTTTACAAGCGCGCGGCACAAAAGGGCGCGCTGAATCTGTCCGCCCGAAAGTTCACCTATTGCTTTATTTCGGATGCCTGAAATCCCCATTTCCAACATAAGGTCATTTGCCCTGTCATTCTCTTCGCTGTTGTAACGCCCCGTGAGACGCTTGCGCGACATCAAACCAGACCTCACAACATCGAACACCGTTACAGGGAATTTTCGATCGATGTTATTGATTTGTGGCAGATAACCAATTCGATGAGAGTTACCTTCGGTCATCGATTCAGAAAAATTTATTTCACCGGATATTGGAGATAATAAACCAAGCAACGCTTTCAGCAAAGTAGTTTTCCCTCCTCCGTTGGGTCCGATTACTCCGACAAAATCGAATTGTTGAATCGAAAGATTCACATCTCTCAGAATAATATTTTGTCCGTAACCAGCTGATAAGTTGCGTATTTCGACTAATGAATCCATATGTCGCAAGTTTACTGGGGTGTATTTGATAATTTTTCGGCAATTGAGATCATCTGTTCCGGCCAGTTGTAATCGAGCGGATCGATCTGTATGACTTTACTGCTCGTCTCTTTGGCAATGATCTCAGCGTTCTCCTTGTCAAACTCTTTTTGAATCAGTACGAATTTGATATTTTCAGATTTCGCCGTCTCAATCACGGTTTGCAGGTGTTTCGGCGAAGGAACTTTTCCTTCGAATTCAATTGCCAGTTGCTCAAATCCGTAATCGCGTGCAAAGTATCCGAGTGCCGGATGGAAAATAATGAATTTTTTCGAAGTTGCCTTAGCAAGTAAACTTGTCACCGTTGAATCAACTCTTGAAATCTCTGCCAAAAGGAGGTTTAGATTTTTCTGGTAGGTATCGCTGTTTGATGGATCGATTTGAACCATTCCGTCAAAAATATTCAGCGCAATTAGACGTGCAGTTTTTGGCGATGACCAGATATGCGGATCAACACCTTGTAAATGGTCATGATCTCCGTGTTCTTTCTCGTCCTTAATCAAATCAATTCTTTTGGAGGTTACGAAAAACGGAAGATCGGGATTGGTCGATTTGAAGTTTTCTATCAATGATTGTTCAAAACCAAGGTATCCGATCGAAAAATAGGCACTTGCTTCACCCAGCAGCATCATCTGTTTTGGAGTAGGCGAATAGGTTTCGGGTCCAGCTCCGGGAGGAACGGTCACTTCAACTTTAAAGGCGTCGCCAACAATTTTATCGGCAAAAAACTTCAATGGCAAAATGCTTACAAATACTATTTTAGCTTTGGGTTTCGGAGCTCCTGTGAAACAACCGGTAAGTATTAATCCAACTAAAAAAGATAGTAATATGGAATTTTTCATTCTTTGTTTTTCTTTAATTTTTTCTGGGAGGCACCGGATCGTAACCGTGTGTTCCCCATGGGTGACATTTTAAAATTCTCCTTGTGGCCAGATAAATTCCTTTAAATGGGCCATGGATCTTTAAGGCTTCAATCGCATATTCTGAACAACTTGGGATATGTCGGCAGGATGCTTGTGTCATCGGTGAGATGACATATTTGTAAAAATAAACCGGAATCATCAATATTCCGATTAATACCCATCTGAACCAACCTACCACCTTTTTAAGCATTTCCCAATCTTCATAAAATTGAACTACGAAGATATCCAATAATCGCGATTAAAAAATGGGTGAATAAAATCAGCGTTGAGGGTTGGATTCGATCAAATCCCAAAGATTACCGTAAAGATCGGCAAAAACTGCCACGGTTCCATAATCTTCGATATTGGGACCACGGATAATTGAAACACCTTTAGACTGAAGATTCTTGAAATCCCTCCTGAAATCATCGGTTTGCAAAAACAGAAAGACGCGGCCACCGGTCTGGTTTCCGATTCTGCTGCTTTGCTCTTCGTTGGCTGCTTTTGCCAACAGGAGACAACATCCTTCAGAACCGGGTGGTGAAATGATCACCCAACGTTTTGATTCACTTAATACCTTATCTTCAACAAGTTTGAAATTAAGCTTTTGCGTGTAAAAATCGATGGCTTTGTCGTAATCGTCAACTAAAAGTGTAACATGAACCAAACGCTGAATCATTACTTCTTCACTTTGTATAAATCATCAACTTTTACAACCTCTATGGAGGTTGAGTCTTTCAGCGTTTTTGAAATCAGACCGTAAGGGGCAACAATAATTTCATCATCCGGATTAAGACCTTCAAGGATTTCGATGTTTGTATTATCCTGAATACCGGTTTTCACTTTTACCTGACGGGCAAGGCCTTTCCGGTTTACAAAAACAACTTCAAACTGTTCGGGATCCTTGGGTGTCGCTTTATCTGCATTTTTGTCTGAACTTTCGGTTTCTGTCTCAAGTTTACTGATGTCTTTTTTAGACTCACCTTCCTTTGTACGTGTTGTAACTGCCTGAATTGGCACCGATATTACACCATGACGGGTTTCAGTACGTATTTCAACCGTTGCCGACATTCCCGGAAGGAAAGGGTACCGGTGAGGATTGGTAACTAAAAGGTCTTTATACGAATCCTGGAGCAAGAGAATTTTAACATTAAAATTGGTCACCTGATCGGTAGTAGTTCCTGAAACATTGGCTGAACTTGCGATTTCAGTTACCTGTCCATTAAACTTCCGTTTCAGATAAGCATCGATCTCGACATTGGCAGTATCTAATTTTTCGACATTCACGATGTCGTTTTCATTCACCTCAACTTTTACCTCCATTTTGCTAAGATCTGCAATGATCATTAAATCAGTTCCCGCAAACTGGTTGGTTCCAACTACTTTCTCACCCTTTTCGACATTCAGCTTGGAAACAGTTCCTGAAATAGGAGCGTAAATCTTTGTTTTAGTAAGGTTCTCCTGCGATTCGTTAAGGCTCGATTCAGCACTTTTAACACCATAACGGGCGGCTTGTACTTCTGACTCGGCAACTTTCCAGGCAGCTTCAATCGTTTCGAAATCGGATTTCGCGATCGTATTTTTCTCGTAAAGTTGTTTCGACCGCTTGTAATTCAGGTCTTTTTCAACTAACTGTGCTTCTGCTTGCGCCAACCTTGCTTTCTGACTGTTGAGTGAAGCTTCGAGGCGGTTTCGGTTCGAAATATAGATATCCGGACGTATTACAACAAGTAAATCGCCTTTTAACACTTCATCACCTTCTTTTACCGGAAGTTCAATAATTTCTCCCGGTACTTCCGGACTAATTTTCACCTCAAGCTGAGGTTCAATTTTTCCGTTAGCTGTAATAATTTCAGTTATATCTTTCTTCTGAACTTTTTCAGTTGCAACTTTCAACGCCATATCTTTACCAAACCACCCGGCCTTTTTTCCAACGATGAGCATTATAATTATCACAACACCCAAAATACTGAGATATAGTACTTTATTACTTTTCTTCTTCATAATGAATAGGTTCTTAATATTCAACTGTTAATGAGTCCTAAAATTAGTAATAATTATCTGACTATGGATTCATTGCTGCAAACTTTTATGATTTGGCAATTAAAAGTTATGCAAAATGCAAATACAAAAGGATACAATATTTCAACAAAGATGATCTCCTGATTTTAAGTGCGAGGAACAGAAAAAGATAAAAACAGGTGTTTTCTTAGCAGATTAGTTATTGATCTGAATGATATAGATAGTTATGCTTTTGGTTAATCCTTTTATTGTAATAGAAATACTTTGTGGAATCTATTTTTATAATGATGTATTGCATTATTTATTTAACTTTGTACTATATATATGCATTGTATTTTATGCATTGTTGAATTTTCTTTAACTTCAATGACGTATCATAACGCACTTTCGATTGTTGACACAGCCTATATTATGGTGTGTATCGTCATGGCAGTTTTCTTTTTAGCACTTCCTCTTCCATTAAATAAGGGTTTGAATAATTATCGCAATTCGCTAAGGTTTTTAGCCGGTGCTTATCTGATAATGGCTATTCTCAATATCCTGGTGATGGTTTTTGATATATCACTTGACAATTTTATATCAATGGAGCTTCTGACAATGGCGTCGTTGCAGGCCGCGTTGTTTGCAATTGCGTTAATTATCCTTTTAAAGCCGCAGCTGAATACGAAGAAGTACTTAATCAAACAAATAATACCGGTATTGATTCTGAATATTCTGTACTTACTGGTTTCAGACAAATGGGGAGATCTGGAAGTACACAACGTTGACGAAATGATCAAATCGGTATTTCATCCGGCAATAGTTGTAAGGGAGTTTTTTCTGCTCTATTATATTTTCCAGTTAGTGTTTTTAACCCGCATGTTTTTTAGGCAGGAGCGA
>Ga0209123_1001748_pt1 | contig 20367 bp, 18 predicted proteins | sample BarGraIncu00431A_FD_184500 | JGI IMG/M metagenome (GOLD analysis project Ga0209123, IMG submission 184500) | Arctic peat soil microbial communities from Barrow, Alaska, USA - Barrow Graham LP Incubations 004-31A (SPAdes) (version 2) | ecosystem: Environmental > Terrestrial > Soil > Wetlands >... | reverse complement strand
ACTATTGTACCATGCTTCTCTCTTAAAGCGGGTGCAAAAGTAGTCGTTTTACACATACAAACCAAATCTTTTTACCTTTTATTTCTTGGAAAAAACATATCCCAAACCTAAACGACTGAAAATAACAACTTTTTAAATTGAAAATTTTTGAAAAAAGAATTCGCAAAGCAGTTTATATTTCAAAATTCCATGATTTCGCGATTTTAAATGCATTAATGAGAGAATTAAATGTGGTGAAAGTATAGAAATAGAACAAAAACACTTTCTATTTGTAATGAACAACAATACACGATTAAACGTAGAGCTCTAGAAAAAACTAAATTAGCAGTAAAATGAGAACTCGAAATCTTGAATTATATATTTCAGTCCTATAATTTCTTGCACAACGAACATAAGATTTAAATATATTGACTACTTTTGGCATCCATATTTATTTTGATGTAAATGAATAATTTAAAGCCTTATGTAATAACATTATATAAAACAAGTATTTTGCAATCACATTCTATAGTCTTAATTCGCTGTAAAAGAGGGATTATAAAAGCATCTAAATTAAAAAAACTTCCACTACATCTCAATTTGATCTGAAATAAACTTCAAAAATGATTATACCTTCAAAATTACAACCTGTTTTATATTGCTTTGGAGCATTTTCCGTTTTCATTGCATTATCAACAATATTGAAAATAGTAACAAAACATACTCCTACTGAGGCGGAGTATTTTGGTTTATTGTCAAACAAAGATCTTCTAATAGGAGCATTTGTGGCAATAATCATGACTTTTACACATTATCAGAAGAAAAAAACAAAGTAAATCACTGGCTTATACCAAATTTGATTATTAATAGAGTATCAAACAAAATGACTGAGATTATTGAATATATTATACATTTTTTATTAGGAGAAGAAGTTTCATCCGAAATAAGCTCTCTGGTGGGTTACACATCGAAAAGGGAAGAATTTTATAAATACAAACTTGTTATAATACCGTCTAACTTTTTTTCTACTGAAATTTATGGAACCAGTGAATCATTGCCCCAACTACCTTTACAATTATGGGAAGAAGCACCAATCCTATTCGGCAATCCTATTGTGGAGCAAGAAGAAAACGCGCGGATATTACATGCAGACTTAATAGCCAGTACTTATTTTCTGATAAGCAGGTACGAAGAAATGGTTCAGGCAGACAAGAGAGATGTGCACGGACGGTTTCCGGGAAAAGAATCACTACCATATCGTGCAGGCTTGATTGATTCTCCATTAGTGGAGGAATACGGTAAGTTATTGAGAGCTCAACTCCGTGAAGCGGGTTGTGATGTACCGGAACCACCGAAACAAATTCAAAAAATATATCTTACACACGATGTTGATCAATTATCTCATTATCGGAGCTTAAGAGGATTTATGGGTGGACTTTTGCGTGGCATTCAACGACCAAAAGAAGGCAATAAAGCCATAAAAAGTTATTTTGGAGGATTGAAAAATGATCCCTGGCATACTTCGCCGTGGTTGTTTAAACTAGACAACTCTGTCAGACAAGTATTAGGTGCCGATCGCTGTGAGCCAATTGTATTTATAAAAGTTGGAGGAGGTTCTCACAAAGAAGATAAGCCATTCATAACACATCATATTCAGGATTTTCAATCGTTGATAAAACTATCTAAGCGAAAAAATATGACTTTTGGATTACATTCCAGTTATGAAGCAGGCATTAATCCTTTCCGGATTGCAGATGAAAAAAAGCATTTGGAAAGAGTTTCCAAAAAAGTGATTACTTTCAACCGACATCATTATTTAGATTCCCGCGAACCTGAAGACATGCAGGAGTTAATCAATAATGGAATTACAGACGATTTCACAATGGGTTATGCTGATTTTTCAGGATTTCGCCTTGGAACTTGCAGAGCCGTAAAATGGATAAATCCTAAAACACAACAACTAACCTCACTCACGCTGCATCCACTTGCAATTATGGACAGTACTTTAAGCGACAAACGCTATATGTTTCTGAATGCTCATGAGGCATACGAATACTGTATCAGGATAATTGACATGGTTGAAAGTTGGAATGGCGAATTAGTTTTGCTTTGGCATAATACGTCGGTGGAAGATACGCCTCGTTCTTACCATCGTAAACTTTATCTGGATATTATTAAATATCTAAAAACAAAATAATAAGCAAGTAGTAAAACGAAAAGCTTTGTAAAAATGCAGAAAACAGCAATAGTTTGTGTTACCAACGACCTGAGTACCGATCAACGAGTACACAAAACTTGCATGACACTTCAAAAATGTGGCTATTGGGTCATTGAAACCGGCAGATTGTTGCCAGAAAGTTTGACATTGGAACGTTCATATTTTACAAGACGCAAGAAACTCTGGTTCCGCAAAGGACCACAATTTTACGCTGAATTCAATATTCGCCTGTTCCTTTATTTAATGTCAAGAGATGTTGATTTGATTTTTTCCAACGACCTGGACACGCTTCCAGCTGCATACCTTGCTGCCAAACTGCGTAATAAAAGACTAATTTATGACACGCACGAATATTACACTGAAACGCCTGAATTGGTAAATCGTCCGCTGGTGCAATTGATTTGGAAAAAAATTGAAGACCACATTTTCCCAAAGTTAAGTGATATCCTAACTGTAAATGCATCCATTGCCAAACTCTATAGTGACAAATTCAATAAAACGGTTCGGGTTAGTAGAAATATTCCACCCACTTTTGCCCCTGAACGATTGAAAACACGTAAAGAACTTGATTTACCGCTGAACAAACGTATCCTGATTTTACAAGGAACCGGCATAAATGTACAACGTGGTGCTGAAGAAACTGTATTGGCAATGCAATATCTTGAAAATATAGTGTTATTAGTTGTGGGTAGCGGCGATGTGATTCCCACTCTAAAAAATATGGTGGAGCAACATAAGCTTCAAGACAAAGTGATTTTTAAACCTAAAATGCCATTTGCCGAACTGCGCCAATATACCATGAACAGCGATTTGGGATTGGCCATCGATAAAGATACCAACCTGAATTACCACTTCTCACTACCCAATAAATTGTTCGATTATATTCATTCGGGTATTCCAACACTTTCGTCCGGTTTAATTGAACTAAAACAGATTATTGATAAATACGACATTGGCTATTATATACAAAATCACGACCCGAAACATATTGCATCAGTAGTTGAAAGTATTTTTGCCGACGAAACCAGATATAACACTGTAAAGCAAAACACAGCCAAAGCCAAAGAAGAACTTTGCTGGGAAAAGGAAGAAAAAGTACTCATATCAGTTATCAGTCAACAGTCAACAGTCAAGTAGTCGAATTATCATTTTTTATTTTCAAGAAAATGCTATCAATTCTAATCCCTACATACAACTACGATATCACTCGCCTTGTGACAGACTTGCACCAACAGGCATTGGAAACGTATGTCGATTTTGAAATTGTCATTATCGAAGATGGTTCTACCTTATATGTAGAAGAAAACAAGGTGCTGAATGATTTTGAATTTTGCAGACAGATTATACTGTCTGAAAATATTGGTCGATCTGCCGTGCGTAATAAATTGGTGGATGAAGCAAAATATGAGCACTTGCTATTTATGGATTGTGATGCAGAAGTTTGCTCTGAGCAATTTGTAACAAAATACATTTCATTTTGCAAAGAAGAATGTATAGTGATTGGCGGAACGGCTTACAATCCGAATGAAGCAAACCTCAACTACAGCCTTCGACTGGCATACGGCCGACAACGCGAAGCACGCACAGCTGCCGAGCGAGATAAAAACAATTTCTCTACATTCAATTTTTTGATTTCCAAATCTATCTTCAATCGAGTTCGTTTCGACGAAAGCATACGTGGTTACGGACACGAAGACATGCTTTTCGGCTATCAATTACACCAACTTGGCTATGAATTTACCCAGATTGAGAATCCGTTAATCCACAAAGGACTGGACGACAACGAGACTTTCCTGCGCAAAACGGAAGAAGGTACGCGCAATTTATTTTTGCTTTACAAGACAGGTCGTTATCCTTTTCTTGCTACCGAGTCCAAATTATTGAACACATACATCAGAATATACAAAATTGGACTTGTACGTTTAGCGGCGTGGAAATTTAAAATTGTTAGACCAATTTTACACTGGCAACTCTGCAGCAAGTCGCCTTCACTCCTACTTTACGATTTGTATAAAATTCTATTTATGTGCAGAACATCCCTGATAAAATGACAAGATGTCAGCGAATGCTAAACATTTCCGAGTATAAACGGTTATTTCTGTCAAAATGGTCAAGGAGCAGCTTTGGCACAAAATTCGCAAAAGGTTAATCCGCGTTCAACACTTTTGAGCTCCATCACTTTTAAAACATTACAAACTCATAATAACTAATCAATTTAAAAACTGAGAACATGAATATTAAACCATTAGCCGACCGTGTGTTGGTAAAACCTGCACCGGCAGAAGAAAAAACAATCAGCGGAATCATCATTCCAGATTCAGCGAAAGAAAAACCTTTGAAAGGCGAAGTGTTGGCCGTAGGTAACGGAACAAAAGATGAAGAAATGGTAGTAGCTGTTGGCGATAACGTATTGTATGGAAAATATGCCGGAACAGAATTGGAATGGGAAGGCGTAAAATACCTGATCATGAAACAATCGGATATTTTGGCTATTATCTAATAAGATAACCCCAGCCTCTAAGAGGGACATAAATTTGTACGGTCTCTTACATATTATTAAAAACTTTATATAACAAACAACGGTAACCCAGTTTCCCTTCAGGGAGTTAGGTTATCTTTAAAAAGAATATACAATGTCTAAAGAAATTTTATTCAATCTTGATGCTCGCGACCAATTGAAAAAAGGGGTTGATGAGTTGGCAAATGCCGTGAAAGTAACGCTTGGCCCTAAAGGTCGCAATGTAATTATTGAGAAAAAATTCGGAGCTCCTCATATCACTAAAGATGGTGTAACTGTAGCTAAAGAAATAGAGTTGGAAGATCCATTCCAAAACCTGGGAGCTCAACTGGTAAAAGAAGTTGCTTCGAAAACCGGTGACGATGCAGGTGATGGTACAACAACTGCTACTGTTTTGGCGCAATCTATCGTTAGCGTAGGTATGAAAAACGTTGCTGCAGGTGCAAATCCAATGGATTTGAAACGCGGAATCGACAAAGCAGTGATTGAAGTGGTAAAAAGCATTGCTGCACAAGCCAAAGTGGTTGGAGAAAACTACGATCAAATTGAACAAGTGGCATCTATTTCGGCTAATAACGACGCAGTTATTGGTAAATTGATTGCTGATGCTATGCGCAAAGTGTCGAAAGACGGTGTAATCACTATTGAAGAAGCAAAAGGAACCGATACTAACATTGAAGTAGTGGAAGGTATGCAATTCGATCGCGGATATATTTCGCCTTATTTCATTACCAACACTGAAAAGATGGAAGTGGAAATGGAAAAACCATACATCCTTATCCACGACAAAAAAATATCGAACCTCAAAGAATTGCTTCCAATCCTGGAACCAGCCGTTCAATCGGGTCGTCCATTGTTGATTATTGCCGAAGATGTTGATAGCGATGCGTTGACTACATTGGTGGTAAACCGTTTGCGTGCAAATTTGAAAATATGTGCAGTAAAAGCACCGGGATTTGGCGACCGTCGTAAAGAAATGCTCGAAGACATTGCTATCCTTACCGGTGGTATCGTTATTTCGGAAGAAAAAGGCATTAAACTGGATCAAGCAACTCTTGAAATGCTTGGAACTGCCGAAAAAGTAACCGTAAATAAAGACAATACAGTAATTGTAAACGGTGCCGGTGCTAAAGAAGCTATCGCTAACCGTGTGACTCAGATCAAAGCTCAAATTGCTGCTACGACTTCGGATTATGACCGTGAAAAACTGCAGGAACGTTTGGCTAAACTGGCCGGTGGTGTTGCTGTACTTTACGTAGGTGCTGCTTCGGAAGTAGAAATGAAAGAGAAAAAAGACCGCGTGGACGATGCACTTTGTGCAACCCGTGCTGCTATCGAAGAAGGTATTGTACCAGGTGGTGGTGTGGCTTATATCCGTGCTATCGATTCGCTGAAAGCTATTAAAGCGTTGAACGATGACGAACAAACAGGTATCGAAATCATTAAGCGTGCTATTGAAGAACCATTGCGTCAGATTGTATTCAATGCTGGTAAAGAAGGTGCAGTAGTAGTTCAGAAAGTGTTGGAAGGCAAAGACGACTTCGGATACAATGCACAAACAGATAAGTATGAAAACTTCTTTGCAGCCGGCGTTGTAGATCCTGCTAAAGTTTGTCGTGTGGCACTGGAAAATGCTGCTTCTATTGCAGGCATGTTCCTGACAACCGAATGCGTTATTACTGAAAAGAAAGAAGATAACCCTGCTCCTCAAATGCCTATGGGCGGCGGAATGGGTGGAATGATGTAATTCATCCTTGTAGAGACAACGCATGCGTTGTCTCTACAGCATGCGTTGTCTCTACAGCATGCGTTGTATCTACAATACATTTTTTGAAAGAACTATCTTCCCGCAGGCGCAACCCTGTGGACACTATATATAAGCCAAACCCCTTGTCACTCGAAAGTGACAAGGGGTTTTTGGTTATTTTGAACTTTTGCAACTAAAATTCATTTGATTCCAAAATCAAACACCTTTCCGACACTTCCTCCTGGATTTGAATTTCCGGCTGACATAAAGCAGTATTCACCTGCATCCAGGGCTACATTTGGAGTAACTTTATATACTCCAGATTTTAGTTTTTCAACATCAAAATGAATTCTTATTTTATCGTCAACTCCCATTGAAACTCCTGAATAAGCGTTCATTGAACCGATAACAAATTCTCTGTTTTTTTTCTTTACTTCTAATTTCACCAATATAAACTCATTAGGACTAGATGATGAAGAAAACCATGAGGTTGATGCATTTAAGCTCTGCCCTTTTTCAAAATAAAAATAAAACACTGGTTTGGGTTCAAAAACTTCTAAGCGAGACATAGAACCATCTATAGTCGATTTGAATTTTGTTTTTGCAATTCCATAGGTCAGTTGAGTCATAATTCCGCTTCCCATCTTAGTTTGTGAACAAACCGTGGGTTCTAATAATTTCATTTCTGTTTTACCATCATTAACCATTAAATAATAAACTCCTGATTCGTGAGATGAATTTGGGTCATTAATGTCACCAGTTGCATTTTCTTTATTACCTGAAGCATCAACCATCGCACTTGTAATTTCATCCGGTATTTTATCTTCTTTCAATTTGATTAAAGCATCAATTGAAACATCGAAATTTGTTTTAGACGTTTTAATTTTACTAACAATGATTGAAGGGGATAAACCTTTTTGACAGAGTGTATATATCGAAGCATTTGTCAACACTTCGTCATTAGTTTGTCCATAAACTGTTACAGTAACCAGTAAAGCTAAAATGCAAAATAGTTTGTTCATGATTGTGATTATTAGATTTGCCTACTCGCTAGTTTTTCGGCTTCCACTCCCTACTCTGTTATGGATTTTCGGGTAATTCCGTATGTAAAATTCTGTAGATACACCCAAATGGTCTGTATCTACAGAATTGATCATTCATTTATTTTGCTGGTGCATCTGGTGAGGGTGGCGTATTTTTACCACTGCCATCGAGTGCGTGATACACTTTGCGAAGCTCGTCCATTTTATTAAAAAGGGCAATAAGCGTGTCGTTAGGGGTGAAGTTGACGGCCTGTTCTATGGCTGTGCAAAACTGAATATAAGCAGCAGTAGCTATTGGTTTCAGGTCGCTAGCCGATGTGTCGCGTTCGGCATACTCAGTATTCCTGTTTTTGAATTTCAGGTTATACGCAATGTTTTTTGCAGTTAACGAATCGAAAAAATTGTCGATACCCATGATGGTTGCAGCAGCTTTCAGGTCGGGCCGTGCGTTGTATTTTACTTCCATTTCGTCCACCACACCGGATTCTACATCTTGTGCCAGCGAATCAACATTCCAATAAGGTACCAAAAACAAATGAAGGGTAGATGCTGCCGCTTTTTTGTTTGCATCGGTACTTTTCAGATACGAACTTGTAACACTTTTTATCACCGAAATGTCGGCACCACGGTCTTTGTTCAATACTTTCATCTCTTCCGTGAATTCGCTTCGCTGGTTTTTGTGCATCGCACCTCCCAAATTCAGGTTGACCGTTTCGAGATAACTGAGTGCTGCCGAAGGAATGACACCAATTTCAGAACTAACCGGCTTTGCCAGTTCAATAGTAGATTTGATCAACGAGTAAGTACTGTTAATCGGTAACTTTGCCGCGTAAAGCGACGAAAAATTGTGATTTTGCATAAACATTCAAATTTATAGATTAATAATAAAACATAATTATCAAAGAAACAGGCTATGCAGCCCAACGGAATCTCCAAACGGTTACATTTTGGAGCTCTGCATGTTGAAGTAAGGTTAAAACCCCAACCTGCACAGGTACAATTTTTTTCTAAATACTCACATTTCCCTGGTTTACTTCTCAGAAATTTTCTAAAGCACTAACCGGCGACAATTCATCCTTCAGAAATTTTCTGAAACCCTAAGGACCATTCATCCATCCTTCGGAAATTATCTGAAACACTAACGACCAGTCATCCATCCTTCGGAAAACTTCTGAAGCTCCAATGGGAATATTTTTATTCAATTACTGTTACAAAGCTGCATGGGCAAGTGAAAACTCGTCCATTTCATATTATCAGAAGTTTTTAGGGATTCAAAGAACAATTGTGCCACAAATATAAAAACTTAATTTTAAATAGCAACAATGTTATGAAGCATATTTTAAAGTATTTTTCGTAAAACTGGTGAAATGTAGTACTGGTAGGGGTTGACAGAATTTTTTTTAACAGCCGACAAGGTTTTCAACCAATATCAGAGTTGTAAGCACAACCCTGTCAGCAGTCGAAGACTCTGACAGCGGTTGATGATATAATGGTTGATGATGTAGCAGTCGAAATTAATCCAACGTTTCGTCTAAATTTATTAATTCTGCATGAGCTAAGTGAAAATCAGTGAGATTCTCAAACAAGGAGAGTACTTTCTGCTTTTTTAAAAGTGTAGCTTTCTCAGATAGAATCGTATTAAAAGAGGTGTATCGATAATCGGATAATCGTTCAACGAAACCATGCTTAACTGGATTCTGCTGCACATAAATCAAACAACGTTTAAAATAAGCCCTGTTATCAATCAATTTTCTTTTGAAAGGACGTTCAAACAAAGCCCCGTGACGCTTGTATTTGTAATTAAAATACTGCGCATAAGAATTGAACAAATGCGAAAATTGCTTTGTAGGGTCAGGCTTCTTTTCAGGAGTTCGTTGCTCGGTTTTTACTTCATACATGCCAAGCTCCTCCAACGTTTTAATTTCCGATTCCTTCTTTATCCGAACTACTACATGAAAATGATTTCCCAATAAACTCCAGGCATAAGTATCAGCTATTGGTTCAATATAAGTTGTAAATTTCGACAAAAACCGGTGGTAATCTTCATCATCTACATAAAGACTACAGCCATCAATGCCACAATTATAAATGTGGTAAACTGAATTATATTCCAATTTTGGTTCAGAATATCGGTTCATATATTTATGATTTAAAATTATCTTCTCCTTCTTCAACTACTGACAGGGACTTACGTCCGCTGTCAGAGTTGTTGACTGCAACCCTGTCAGTAGTCGAAGACTCTGACTGCGGTTGAAGACTCTGACAGCGGTTGAAAACATCGTCTATCTCTTTTTACTGCTGACAAGGTTTTCAACCATTATCAGAGTTGTAAGCACAACCCTGTCAGCAGTCGAAGACTCTGACAGCGGTTGAGGATGAAACCAACAAAATTTTACCACGCTCCTATTTCATCCAGAAACATGGTGCCACATTCGGCTCCGCCCAGTTTTTTGGGCGGGCAAAAGTTGGGATTTTGGAGTTGCAACTTTAAGTAACGCACAGTGGCAACAGGGAAAGTGAGCTCTGTGCGGACAACCACCCGGGTAGGAACAGTGGGTGCAGTGAGTTGTTTTTCGGCCAGCAACTGATAGTTTACGCCATCAGTGGAGCCGTACAATTTTACGTCGGGCGAAATTTGTGCACACATAGCCGGCGCGTTGAGCATGCCCACACTGAAACGCTCCAGATTTTGAGCCACGAGCATATCCACCACCACTTCCACATCCTTGCCTTTGCCAAAACCCACCCATTGTCCATAATCAAAGTCGTTGCCCGGCACGCCATCGGTCAGTGCGCTGGCATTTCCACCATTATACCAGCCACTTACCATGATCTGAGTATAAGTCAGCCCGGTAAGTTTGCTTACCAAAAACGGTTTTGTTATCGTTTTGCCCGGTTGTTTTCCATCAATGAGCGCAATGGCCGTAATATCTGCCGATTTGTCCAGCGTAACCGGAGTCGTATATTCCATCACCTTACCATTTATCGTGTAGCGGATTTTGGCATCGGGACAATCGCACGAAAGTGTGAACACCAATTTCTTATCCGCATTGATGGCAGGATGAAACTGCACATCGTAAAATGCCCGCGATGCACCAATGCCCAATTGCTCGTAACGCTTAAATTCCATCGGTATCCGGGCTCTGAAATTATCCCAATTCCGGCTTTGTTTTGGGCTCCACAGCACTTCCGCCATAGCCGCCAATCGAGGAAACACCATATATTCCACACTCTCGGAAGTAGGCATATATTCTGTCCACACATTAGCCTGTGCTCCCAGCACATGCAGGGCTTCGTCTGCCGACAATTCTGCCGGAACAGGTTCAAACTGATACACTTTACTCAATGGCAAAAAACCACCAATGGTAGTTGGCTCAGAAACAGGGTCGGCTTGGTATTTATCGAAATAACAGAACTCACCGGGAGTCATAATCACATCATTTCCGGCTTTGGCAGCCGTTACACCACCCTGCGTACCCCGCCAGGACATCACCGTGGCATTCGGGTCAAGTCCACCATCCAATATCTCGTCCCAACCAATTATTTTGCGCCCTTTTGAATTTAAAAACCGTTCGATGCGGTGCACAAAATAACTCTGAAGTCCGTTTTCATCTTTCAAGCCAAGTCTTTTTATCAATGCCTGACAGTCGGGACAGGTTTTCCACAAGTCTTTCGGGCACTCGTCGCCCCCTATATGAATGTATTTACTAGGGAAAATATCCATAATCTCGGTCAGCACATCCTCCAAAAACCGGAACGTGGTATCGCGCGGACAATACACATCCGTAAAAACTCCCCACTTGGTAGCCACTTTCACTGCCGAATCAGGCCGGCACGACAGGTACGGATACGATGCTATGGCAGCCTGCGCATGCCCGGGCAGTTCTATTTCTGGAATCACCGTGATAAACCGCGCTTTGGCGTAAGTCACTATTTCGCGAGCTTCGGCCTGCGTATAAAATCCGCCGTAGGGTTTGCCGTCGTACTGCTGTGGAAAGCGTGAATAATAATAGTCCACCAGCGTTTCGTCGCGCCGTGAGCCGATCTCGGTCAGGCGTGGATATTTTTTTATCTCAATGCGCCAACCCTGATCCTCGGTAAGGTGCCAATGGAAAGTATTTAGCTTATGAATGGCCATGGCATCAATGTATTTTTTGATAAATTCCACCGGATAAAAATGCCGGCACACGTCCAGATGCAAGCCACGGTAAGCAAAACGGGGCGCATCGCTAATTTCTACAGCCGGAGCCGACCATTTCTTTACGGCTGACAGCTTTTTTCCATAAACTTCAGCGGGCAACAGTTGATACAAAGTTTGTAATCCGTAGAAAAAACCATTGGCGGCACCGGCTTCAATTCGTATAGTTTTAGCAGAAATACTCAACTGATAGGCTTCCGCATTTTCAAGTTTCGCATTAGTTTGAAAAATCAAGGCATTGGAAATTTTTCCTTTGGCAATGTCCCTTACCGGTAATTTCAGACCCGAAACCAACTGAAACTGGGTCAAAAACTGTCGCGCAAGTTTCAACACTTCTGGTTGTTGAAAGGAACACAATATCACGGTATTTTTATTGAATGTAAATGAACCCGACTGAGGAACCAGGACTTGCGGATAGGGTATAATATTATATTCATTAGCCGAAACCGACCAAAACGAACAACAACTGATTAAAAAATAAATTCCCAGAAAACGGTTCAGAAAAGAGCTTGAAGTTTTTATCATGATGTACTTAAATTTTGAATTTAGGACGTACAAATATAGAACATTTTACACTTTTATTATTGAATTTTCATACAAAAAACCCTTCAAATAACCATTTTTAAGCTCGAAATGGAGCAATACCAGATAGTCCTAAATTTGATACTTAACTACATATCAATAGTATAAGCCGCCCGACATACGCCCTATCAAAAATAATTAATATCAAATAGGAATGAAAAAAAATAATTTATTACTTTAGTACTCTGAAAACTAACACTAAAACTATATGCTCATTATCGGAATTGCGGGTGGAACAGGTTCTGGAAAATCAACTGTTGTTCGCAAAATTTTGGAGAAATTACCCGAAGGTGAAGTTGTTTTGTTACCACAGGATTCTTACTATCGCGATAGCAGCCATTTGCCTCTCGACGAACGGTTGGAGATAAACTTTGATCATCCCGATTCAATAGAATTTGAACTATTGGTGAAACATCTGAAAGACCTCAAAAAAGGGAAAACCATTGAGCAACCTATTTATTCTTACCTCACATGCACACGTGCTATAGAAACTATTTCCATCAAACCTTGTCATGTAGTTATTGTTGAAGGCATCTTGGTGCTTTCAAATCCTGAATTGCGTAAAATGTTGGATTTGAAAGTTTTTGTAGATGCCGATGCCGATGACAGACTGATACGGGTCATAAACCGTGACATTATAGAACGCGGCAGGTCGGTAAATAAGGTGATGGAGCGCTACGATTGTACCGTGAAACCCATGCACCTACAGTTTATTGAACCTTCCAAACGGTTTGCCGACATCATTATTCCCCAAGGTGGAAATAACCACATTGCCATAGACATACTTACCAAATACATTGCCAGTATACAGTCCGGAATCGAAAGTGAACAGTAGGTCACTGAGATTCGTTTTATAGTAATGATAACTAAACAAAATATTGCTTATGCTGAAAAACGAACTGCAAAAAATCATGTTTATGGACATCGAAACGGTTCCACAAACATCCGATTTTTCTGAATTAAATGAAGAATTGAGCCATTTGTGGGAAGATAAATTTTCGTTGATACATAAACGAATGCCCGAAAAATATGCCGCAGACACAACGGCTGCCGAGGCTTTCAATACCAGTGCAGGCATTTATTCCGAATTTGGAAAAATTGTTTGTATCTCAGTAGGATTCATCTATTTTAAAGGCGACGAAATGCATTTTCGTACTAAATCATTCAGCGGCGACGATGAGAAACAAATTCTCACCGATTTTTCTAAATTGATATCATTATTTTGTACCACCAAAGAACAAACACTTTGCGGACATAATATCAAGGAATTTGACATTCCATATATTTGCAGACGAATGCTTATAAATGGACTCAGATTGCCAACTATTTTTAATATTGCGGGTAAAAAACCCTGGGAAATTTCATTTATTGACACACTTGAATTGTGGAAGTTTGGCGACTATAAAAACTATACCTCATTAAAAACGCTGACTGCTGTGTTTGGAATTCCAACTCCCAAAGATGATATTGATGGAAGTCAGGTTGCAGAAGTGTACTATAAAGAAAAAAACGTGGAACGAATTGCACTCTATTGCCAAAAAGATGTATTGGCAACTGCTCAGGTTTTTTTAAAGTTGAATAGCATGGAGTTGATCCAAAGTGAAAATATCCAATTTATCTAACCGATAATGAAGACTAAACTGTCGATATCCATCCTGATAATTATTCTCACTTTATTCGCTTCATGCAGCAATAAAGGGAAAGATTTATCATCGGCAGTCATCTCAAGTGACCTGAAAGGTATTATAAACTCAGATACATTGCGGGTAGCAACTATGTATGGTTCAACTTCCTATTTCCTGTTTCGGGATGAATATATGGGCTTTGATTATGAAATGGCCGAAAAACTTGCTGCATACTTACATGTAAACCTAAAAATAAGCATTGCCAAATCCGAAAAAGAAATGACCGACTTGCTTTCGGAGAAAAAAATAGATTTGATAGCATATAATATCACTGAAACAAAAGAAAATAAAAGCCAGTTTAGCTTCGTACTTCCACAACCGGAGACTTATCAGGTGGTAGTGCAAAACATGAGTACAAACGCCATCTCGGATGTGACTGAACTTGCGGGAAAAGATGTTTATGTAAATGAGAATAGTATTTTTTGTGAGCGTTTACAGGCATTAAACGAGGAAATCGGAGGTACAATCAATGTTGTGCTGGCAAACGATTCTCTATCGAACGATGATTTGATTGACATGGTAGCCGACAATAAAATTGGCTTTACCATTGCAAATCATAATTTGGCAACCCTTCATAAAACATATAACAGAAGCCTTGATTGCCGCATGCCGATAACTTTCGATCAAAAAAACGGTTGGATAATACGTACAGAAAGCCGGAATCTAAAGCTTGCTATTGAGAAATGGGAAAAGCTGCCTGAAACCGAACTGTCGCAATCAAATCTCTACACTAAATATTGGGAAAAAAGTCCCTATTTTGCACTTCGCAATATAACAATTCCCAAAGGAAACATTTCACCATACGATAAGCTCTTTAAAAAATATGCACCGATAATTAATTGGGACTGGAGGCTATTGGCGGCAGTGGCTTTCCACGAATCTCGTTTTGATAATTCGGAAGTATCCTGGGCCGGAGCTGCCGGACTAATGCAACTCATGCCTCACACTGCTTCTAACTTCGGACTTGATAAGGAAAGCAAGTTTGACCCGGAAATGAATATTGAAGCCGGCGTTCAGTATATTAAAAGTTTAAATTTGGCATTCCGTCAGATAGAAAACAAGGATGAGCGTATAAAATTTATTCTTGCGGCCTACAATTCAGGTCCGGCACATGTACTCGATGCAATGGCCTTAGCCAAGAAATATGGTAATAATCCACATATCTGGTTCAAACATGTTGAATTATTCTTACTCAAAAAAAGTGAACCGGAATTTTATAACGATCCTGTTGTAAAATATGGCTATTTCAGGGGGAAAGAAACTGTCAGATATGTTCAAAACACACTCAGCACATTCGAAAAATACAAGAAAAGAATATAATCAACTATATTTCATTCCAGTTTATTCACTTCAACTATAACTTATAATAATTATCAATAACATTTCAAATTCACTTTGTAAATAATAAAACTTCGATAAAAAAATGCCAAACAGCGAATTAATTTTAATCAAAATCTCAGGAGAAGACAAACCTGGAGTTACAACCGCCATCACAGAAATTTTAGGAAATTACAATGCTACCATTCTCGATATTGGACAAGCCGACATTCATCACACTTTATCATTGGGGATACTTTTTAAAGTAACAAATCAATCCGATTCAGGAAATATTTTGAAAGAAGTTCTATTTAAAAGCTCCGAACTAAATGTCAATGTACGATTTAAACCAGTTTCTATTGAGCAATATGAAAACTGGGTTTCAAGTCAGGGAAAAAGTCGCTATATTATTACAATACTGGGTAAAATAATCACTGCCAAACAATTATCAATGGTAACCAAGGTTGTTTCTGAACAAAATCTGAATATTGATTCTATCATTCGTCTTACCGGCCGACCATCATTAGACGTAAGTGACGAAAACATAAATCGTTCCTGCGTGGAATTATCGGTGAGAGGAACATTATTAGATAAAAATGCACTTTCAGCTAAGTTTATGGAATATTCCACGGAATTGGGGATTGATATTTCCTTCCAAAAAGATGATATGTTCCGCCGAAATCGTCGCTTGATTTGTTTCGATATGGATTCTACACTTATTAAAACAGAAGTGATAGATGAGTTGGCCGAAAAAGCCGGCGTTGGAGAACAAGTAAGAGCTATCACAGAATCAGCTATGCGGGGTGAAATTGATTTTAGCGAAAGCTTTAAACTCCGTGTATCATTACTGAAAGGATTAGATGAAAAAATACTTGAAGAAATTGCCAATAATCTGCCAATCATGGAAGGAGCTGAACGCTTAATTTCAATTTTGAAAAAAATTGGGTTCAAAGTGGCAATTCTCTCAGGTGGGTTCAGCTATTTTGGAAATCATCTAAAAAAACGATTTGACGTGGACTATGTTTATGCTAACGAATTGGAAATAGTTGACGGAAAACTAACCGGAAATTACCTAGGCGATATTGTTGATGGGAAACGCAAAGCAGAATTACTCAGACTTATAGCCCAGGTTGAAAAAATTGAACTTGAACAAGTAATTGCCGTGGGCGATGGTGCCAACGATTTGCCAATGTTGAATTTAGCAGGCTTGGGAATTGCATTTCATGCTAAACCTAAAGTTATAGCCAATGCCCAGCAGTCAATTTCCACCATAGGACTCGATGGTATTCTGTACTTTTTAGGTTTCAGGGATATTCATATTGATAATTGATCCGACTCTCTTGGTTTCCATTAAAAAACTAAAATGAAAAAAGCAATTGTTTTAGGTTCCACCGGAATGGTGGGAACAGAACTTATAAAATTATTGATTGAAAATAAGGATTATACTGAAATCACTTCACTGGTTAGAAGACCAAGCTGTGTGATTCATACTAAGTTAGTGGAACATATTATCAATTTTGATGAACCTGAAATGTGGAGCAATTTAGTACAAGGTGATGTTTTGTTTTCTACCCTTGGAACCACCATTGCTCAAGCAAAAACCAAAACTGCTCAGTTCAAAGTTGATTATACCTATCAATATATTGTTGCCGAAATAGCTGCAAAAAATGGTGTCACTAATTATGTATTGGTTTCTTCTGCAGGTGCGAATTCTAAGTCAGCAGTATTTTATACCAATATGAAAGGAAAACTTGAAGATGCAGTAAAACTTTTGCCATTCAAGGTCATCAGTATTTTACGTCCCGGACAATTAGATGGTAATAGAATAGAAAACAGACGAATGGAGAAAATTGGACTTTCAATTATATATAAGCTGAACAAACTTGGATTATTCAAAAAGTACAAACCCATACAAGCACTTCAGGTTGCACAAGCTATGATAAATGCAGCTGAAAAGACAATATCTGAAACTTACACACTTGATCAGGTTTTCAAATTAGCAGAATAATTGTACCCCTTTGTATTAATAACCGTATTCCGAAAGGGTTACGGTTCTTTTATGCAAGATTTATTATCAAAAACAAAATATAAACTCGTAATACGCAAGTTACAATATGAAACATTGAATAAAATAAAATCATTAATTTAATCAGATTCTATAATAAAACAAAGTACAATTTCTATTTATTGCCGATTATAATAACAAACAAAACTTCAACATACAATAGCTATGCTATTATATAACAACATATTAAATAATTATTATAAATATTTATTCATAACACTTTCAATTTATAATTAATTTCGTATTTTTACAGCGATTACAACAATAATCAGATTCGATTTGTTGTTAATATATAGAAACTCAAATTATTCCATTAAAATTAGTAAGATTATGAAAATTGGAATCCCAAAAGAAATTAAAAATAACGAAAGCCGGGTTGCATTGACTCCTGGTGGAGCAAAAACTCTTGTTAGCAACGGTCATACAGTATATGTAGAAACACATGCCGGCGAAAACAGTGGTTTTAGCGATATACAATACATCAAATCAGGGGCTCAAATTTCGAAAACCGCTGAGGAAGTCTACGCGATAGCAGAAATGATTATGAAGGTAAAAGAACCTATTGAGAGCGAATATAAACTCATTAGAGCAAATCAATTACTTTTCACCTATTTCCATTTTGCTTCTGGAAAAGAGCTCACGCTTGCAATGATAGAAAGTGGTGCAGTTTGCTTGGCTTACGAGACAGTTGAAAAGGCAGATCATACTTTGCCATTACTTATTCCAATGTCGGAAGTTGCCGGACGTATGTCAATTCAGGATGGTGCGCGTTGCCTTGAAAAACCCAAAGGTGGCAAGGGAATTTTACTAGGAGGCGTACCAGGTGTAAAACCTGCAAATGTTTTGGTTTTGGGAGGTGGAGTAGTTGGCACTCAAGCCGCATTAATGGCGGCCGGTCTCGGGGCTCACGTTACAATTGCCGATATTTCATTGCCGCGTTTGCGCTATTTGAGCGAAATAATGCCGGCCAATGTTGATACATTAATGTCTTCACCTTCGAATATCGAGGAGTTACTCCCCCTTACAGATTTGGTTATAGGTGCTGTACTTATTCCGGGAGCAAAAGCGCCACATCTTATCACAAAAGACATGCTGAAACTCATGCAACCGGGCTCCGTACTTGTTGATGTAGCAATTGATCAGGGTGGCTGTTTCGAAACTTCACATCCTACTACACATGCTGACCCTGTTTATACAGTTGATGGTATTTTACACTATTGTGTTGCCAATATTCCTGGAGCGGTTCCATTTACATCTACGTTGGCTTTGACTAATGCAACCTTACCATATGCACTTATTTTGGCCAATTTAGGTTGGGAAAAAGCATGTGAGCTGCACGATGATCTAAAAAAAGGGTTAAATATCGTACATGGTAAAGTTGTTTGTAAGGCTGTAGCAGAAACTTTTAATCTATAACGACATATCATAGTTTATACTAAATATCATAAAAACTCCTCTTAAGCTAACTTAAGAGGAGTTTTTCGTTATAATCCCTTTGAAATGCTAAAGAATTTCATGTTTTCAAACAGCTATAAATATTGACTATACTTTTTGCAAATAAAACTCTTTTTCAGCTTATCTTTGCATAAAATTTAAGTCTTAACTCATTTGAAATCATTAGTAAAGTGTAAAAATCAAATATGTCAGAAACAAACTCATCAATAACAGTCCCGAACATAGAAAATCCGTCTGATAAAGTAATATCTAAAGTAAAAGAACTAATCAGTTCCGGGATTTTAAAACCTGGAGATAAACTTCCTGCGGAAAGAAAAATGGCTCAGGAATTTGGTTTCGGACGAACACAAATTCGAGAAGCACTACATAAATTAGAATTCTATGGAATTATCAAAACATTACCACAAAGCGGATCAGTAATAAATGGCTTAGATATTAATACGCTCGACGGTCTTATTTCAGACGTTTTGAACCTTCAAAGTTATGACTTTTATTCGTTAGTCGAAACTAGATTAATCCTTGAAACAAATACAATCAGACTTAGTGCTGAACGTCGTACTCCAGCAGATATAATCGCATTGGAGCAAGCTCATGAAAATTTTATACGGTTTTATGAAACATCAGAACGTGTGAGTCATGATTTTACATTTCACCGTACAATTGCAGAATCAAGTCATAATCCGGTATTTAAAGCCATGCTGAACATTATTATCCCAGACATTCTTACAATTTACCAACGAGATAGAATTTGTGTTCCAAATTCAAAAGTAATAGAAGAACATTATCAAATGCTGCAGTTTATAAAAAATCGTGAAGGTGAAAAGGCCGCAGAACTCATGAAAGAACATTTGCAGGGTGTAGTAGACTTTGCAAAATATAAACTTACTGAATCAAAATAAAATCTTCACCCATTATTCAATCCAATACAAGTTTTTTCAAAAAACATATTTATGAAAACAAGAAGTGAAAATTATATTATCAGCACAGCATTACTTACAGAAGACTTAGGTGAAGGAGTATCACGTCAGATTATGGGCTATGATGAGCAGCTGATGATGGTCAAGGTTCTCTTTGAAAAAGGGTCAATCGGATATGCACATGAGCACTTTCAGTCACAATGCACCTATGTGGTCAGTGGCAAATTTGAAGTACAGATAAACGGATCTAAAAAGATACTGCAAGCCGGGGATGGTTTTTACGCAGAACCGGATGTACAACATGGAGTTGTTTGCCTTGAAGCAGGCATTCTATTGGATTCCTTCAGCCCGGTTCGACAGGAATTTTTAAAATAAGGTTTCCCTTTAGTTTCCTATTGAGTTGATTCTTATCAAAAATCCCGCGTCAAAACTTTAATTTGGCGTGGAATTCTTCTTTTTATGTGTTTTTCTGTTGAGTTTTGTAACAAAAAAAGCCTCATACAAATTCATGTATGAGGCTTTAAAAACGGCGGCTATCTACTCTCCCACCTTGCGGCAGTACCATCGACGTGGACAGGCTTAACTTCTCTGTTCGGAATGGGAAGAGGTGGAACCCTGTCGCTATAACCACCTAAGTGATTTC
>Ga0209123_1001747_pt1 | contig 20369 bp, 17 predicted proteins | sample BarGraIncu00431A_FD_184500 | JGI IMG/M metagenome (GOLD analysis project Ga0209123, IMG submission 184500) | Arctic peat soil microbial communities from Barrow, Alaska, USA - Barrow Graham LP Incubations 004-31A (SPAdes) (version 2) | ecosystem: Environmental > Terrestrial > Soil > Wetlands >... | reverse complement strand
TTCATCTATTATAATATAATCAAATTCATCCTTTTTAAAATATTCCTCGCTGAGATACTTTGTTTGTCCCAAAGTTTGAACAGTTGCAAATACTACATCACAATTAGTTTCTTTGTTTTTACCACTGAAAAATCCAGTCTTAATGTTTGGCTTAATATTTTTAAAAGATGTTTCTGCTTGATTTAATATTTCCTCTCTATGAGCTACAAACAAAATCTTATTAAATTCCAGCGAATCAAAAGCTGCTAAATAAGTTTTACCTATTCCTGTTGCAGCAACCACTAATCCTTTATCTAAGCCCTCTTCTCTACATTTCTTTAGTTCATATAGAGCTTCAATCTGTGCTCCTCTAGGCTCGTACAGTGGTATTACCTTGCCAAATTCTTCTTTGTTATCTTCTAGTGTTTCAAAAGCATTAAAGATTTTAGGTCTTTTCCACACTGATGAATAACGCCGCATCTCATCATCATCAATAATTATAGAATGATTCAAAAATAAGTCTTCAAAGACATTTTTAAAATGTGTAAAATCCTCTAAGTTTTTATTCTTATTTAATCTATAATTCCATTCAATGCCACTAGTTAATGCGGAATTTGACATATTAGAAGATCCTATAAAAACATCTCCGTCCCCTTCATATTCAAATATGTATGATTTAGGATGAAAGGATTTATTAGCAATATTATAGAACCTTAAATCTACTTTATCTCCTAGAGCATCCTTTACTAAATATAAAGCTTGAGGTTGAGTTATATTAAGATAGTTTCCTGTTAAGATTCTTATTCTTACGCCACTGCCAGCCACCTGTATTAAATCGTTAATAAGAAGCTTAACTCCTGATTCCATTAGAAATCCTACTATAATATCTATTGTCTTTGCCCTTTTTAATGATGCTGTTAATTTGGGAAGTAAATAATCATTGTCTCCCGTAGAGCAGTTTGAATCGTAATCTAGAGTGGCCTCTTTAAATGCTAAAGAATCACTTGTAATTAGTTCTTTATGAGCGATATCAATTTTATCCATCATTCTGCACCCCCAATAACAACTATGCAATATCAACTAGCCATTATGTTACTTATTCTCAACTATCTTATAATCGCCATATAAATCCACTTATAAAAGACAGTGTTATGCTCTAAATAATTGATCTTATTCATGGAACACCGCTCCTATGATATATAGACTTTTATTGGGATTTTTTACTTTATTTCTAATAATATTATATCACATTCTAATAATAATTATTTAACTGCATTTTTAATAAAAAGCAGACATACAGTCTACTTTACTTCCTTTGGTGTGGAGTTTATTTTTGCTACTAATCCCTATGCCGAACAATACACGGCGTGGCATATGCTTAAAAGTCCTGGAACTGGAAATCTGGCAATCCTAACTAAAGTTGATCTAATTACATTTTTGCCATCAGAAACTTACTAAAGGCACAAAACTATACAGCAGTATAAATTCAGCAATTGCCCTGTAACGTCATGTGTGACTTTTTATGACCATAAATACCTATGAGTACCTATGGTCACAATTGCTTAATTTTCATAAACTTACATATTTATAACAAACCTCAAACTTGAATTCATTTTATTTTCATTCATCTATAAAACTCTACTATTTAGTTTTAACCCATGCATCAAGCTGTTTTTGTTTTTCTACTGCTACTTTATCCCATCCAGCAGCTTTAAGATCAGAAACTAATTTTGGTAGGTACACTGCAGGATCAACTGATCCTGTTAATAAAGCCGCATTATATTTATTATTAACATTGTCCAGGGCTGCGATTTCTGTCTTTACACTTTCCGAATCAAAGGCGAAACCAATCGCTGGAGATTTCTTAGCTTTTGCATTGAAGGCTTTAAACTCATCCCACTTCTTTGGATTTTCAGAACTAAATAAGAAATCTGAGAACTGATTTCCAAACATCCATCCTTCATTACGATAACCAACTGATTTTGCATCAATACCTGCTGGGAAATCTATTATATTATCACTTTTCTTAACATAATCTTTACCCTCAACTCCAAATACAAACGTGTTAAGAAGTTTTTTATCATTAAACAGCGCATTAATGAACATCATTGCTCTTTCAGGATCCTTTGAAGTTTGTCCAATACTTTCCATAATACCTTCTGCTGCAGTAGCACTTGATACACAATCAAATAAGGTAGTTTGTACAACAGGGTATCCCCATGCAATTGATAGTTCAGCATCTTTTCCAGGTTTTAATTCACAAGGAATCACAAAAGCCTTACCAGTCTTCATTGGACCTTCATCTTGATCTGTTAAACTGCTTTTATTAACATAACCTTTAAGAAACATATCGTGCGTCCATTTTAATGAATCTACGTATGGTGAAAAATCATATTGACTGATCAGTTTAAAATCCTTAGAATTATAAGGTAATACTCCACCATAATCAATACCAAGGGTGTCAAACAAAGGCTGTGTACCAAAATTTGCACAAATATTTTTCAAAGACTCACAAAGCGGTGTGATTCCTGGTTCATTCTCCTTTATAATTTTGAGCATAGGCTCTAAATCCTTATACGTTTTAATAGTGCTAATATCAAACTTGTATTTGTCAACAATTGCTTTATTAAACACTAAACCATAGGCTTGACCATACTCTTTTAATACAGGCACACCATACATTTTACCATTCATAGCAGTACCCTTCAAATAATCCATACCAAGAGCACTAACAATGTCCTTCCCTGACGTCTTAAGTAATTCATCGATTGGATAATATGCACCTTTTACTACATTTTGACTATATGCCAGATTAACCGAACTTGAAATTACATCAATCTTTTCACCAGATGCAAACATAAGTCTTGTCTTATCTCCCCAAGCACCCCATTCAATTGGCTGCAGTACTACAGTTGCATTCATTGTTGCAGTGAGCTGCTTATTCATTTCAGTCTGTACCAATGGTAAATCAACAGGTGTTCCAGTAGCGGGGTATACAACTTTTAGTTCATACGGTGCAAGCTTTGTTACTCCAGTAGCAGCTGTTGGACTTGTGGTACTGGTTACCTTGCCACACCCGCTAGTCATTAAAATAGAAGCGAGTGTTAAAATTGAAATCACCTTATTTGTAACATTTTTTTTCATAAAATCACACTCCATAAATTTATTTTTAGTCTAAAAACATTATAGAGACTATCCTGCGCATTTGTTGTCAATCTTTGCCCCCTTACCTATTTAATCTCTTGACAGTAGCTATCTCATTCCGAAGGCTATAAGCTGCCTTCACGAAACTGAAATACTTAAAGTAAAAATAAAATCTCCTGACATTCTTTCGAACATTTATTTATGTGATCCCTTGTCGCATCTACCCTTTTACAGAGCCGATTGTCAATCCCCTTATAAAATATTTTTGAAAAAATGGGTATGCCAACAATATTGGTCCTACACCTACAATAGCCATGGCCATTCGTACCGTTTCTGATGGCATTTCACTTGCAATCCTGCCCATCTCTGTTGTAGCATTTTGGGAGGTTTTTAAGAACTGTATATTCATGAGAGCTTTCGTCATCAAATACTGCAGACTTATATTTTTATTATTATTCATAAAAATTAAACTATTAAACCAATCGTTCCAATAAGAAAGTGTTGTGAAAAGTCCTATCGTCGCAAGCACCGGCAGCGATAACGGAAGAACTATCTTTAAGAAAATTCTGAATTCTCCTGCACCATCCAAATAAGCTGCTTCTATCAATGAGACCTCTACATTATTGGAAAAAAAAGATCGCATAATCAAAACGTTGAACCCACTTAATAATAAGTTAGGAACAATCAAAGCTAAAAATGAGTCATTTAAATTTAATATATGAGAATAAACAAGAAACCAAGGAACAAGACCACCATTGAACAACATTGTAAAGAAAACATAAAATGCTAATATATTTTTTAGAGGGAAATCCTTTCTTGAAATTACATATGCAAGCATAGATCCAATCAAAAGGCTGACTGTTGTACCCACTATGGTAACAAATATAGTAATACCATACGCCCTGACAATTGCAGAGGAATCATTAAACAGATAGGTATATGCAGCACTACTGAACTTTAAAGGAAAGAACGAATATCCTTGTATATCTACCATCTTTTCATCACTTATAGAGATGATGAAAATCAAAATGAAAGGCAATATACACATACATGATACTATAGTCATAATTATGTGTATCCATAGATCGGAAATTTTTTTAACTACTATTTTTTTTTTCACTTTTGTACTCGTTGTAATCACTGTACTCATTTATTTCTCCTCCCTATTAAAATAAAGCATTTTCATTACTTACTTTTCTCACTACCCAGTTTGCTACTAATATTAAAACAAATCCAACAGAAGACTGATATAATCCAGCCGCAGAGGCCATTCCAATTTCCCCTGTATTCATTAAAGCCCTATATACGTATATGTCTATAACACTAGTAGTCGAAGATATTATTCCACTATTTAGCGTTACCTGATAAAATAGACCAAAATCTGAATAAAAGATCCTTCCGATTGATAAAAGGGTCAAGGTAATAATTATAGGTTTAATACCCGGTATAGTAATATATCGTATATTTTGCCATCTATTGGCACCATCTATTTTAGCCGCTTCAAATAGTGACGTATCTATACTAATTATTGACGCAAGATATATTACACATGCATATCCAAAATTCTTCCACGTATTTACAAACACCAAAATAAATGGCCAGTACTTAGGTTCCGTATACCAGTTAACAGCCCCTTTATGAAAGACTGTCGAAAGTACACTATTCACAAAACCACGATCGGGACTTAATAGTGCAAACACTATGTACCCAACTATCGTATACGATACCATATAAGGTATTATAAAAGTACTTTGATAAACCTTATACAATTTCGCATGTGCAATTTCATTAAGCAATATTGCCATAGACACAGATGCAACGAGTCCAATTGAAATAAAAGCAATATTGTAAAGAATTGTGTTTCGAGTCATTATAAACGCATCCGTCGATTTAAATAAGAATTTAAAATTGTCCAGGCCTACCCATGGACTGTTTAAAATACCCTTGGCATAATTGACATTTTTAAATGCAACAATAACACCAAACATGGGTAGATAGTTATTAATTAAAAGATAAAGTACACCAGGCAATGCCATCAAGGAAATAACGCCATATCGTTGAAAATTTCTTTTGAATCGTGATTTCTTTTTATATACTACAGAATCTATCATTTTCCACACCATCCCTCCTAAATAATTTGTTAACGATTACCACTTCTATATTTAGATTATAATATACATTCGTATCGTATCGGGATAGACTATTTTATTGAAGATAGGGGAATTATGTTTTATGTATGAATTTAAAAAAAGTAATAATAGTACATATTTCTCCCCCATCTAGAGACACTTTTCACATGTCTCACTAAAAATAAAAATGGCTCTTACCGTAAGAAAGCTATATAAACTTAAGTTTATATAGCTTTCTTAGTGTTTTATCATAATATGAATTAAATTATAGTTTTCAATAATTTCTTAGTTCTATCTAATAGGTAATACAGTTGATTCAAGCAATGGATCATTACTTATTTTTATTTCTATATTCTATTGGCGTCATCCCCACTCTTTCCTTGAAAATCCTACTAAAATATTTTTCATCTAGAAACCCCAAATTCTCTGCTATCTCATAAACAAGAGTATTACTCTGTATAAGCATTTTCTTTGCCTCTTTCAACCGTAAATTCCGCATGTAATCTACAAAATTCATACCCGCAATGTCTCTAAAAACCTTACTAAAATAGCTCCTACTTAAATTAAATCTTTTAGCAATCGACTCTTGATTAATGTCTTTTGTTAAATTTTGTCTTATATAGTCAAATGATTGCATAATGATATTAACAGTCTCTTCGTGATAAGACGTCAAGTTAATCTTACTTCTAATAAAATGTCTTGTTTCACTAAGCCATTTTTCATAATCCACCCAAAACCTGGCAGATTCTAGGATATCAAGGTATCCTTCTGGCAAAAAAATAATTAGTGAAGATTTCCATTCTGCCGCAACTTTGTAAAATAAACTCTTCAATCTGTTAATATCTGGTCTTAATTCAAGTGTAACTGTTTTAAGACGGTCAAACTCAGTATTATTTGATAGCCAAATAATACTTGACCACTCTTTCTTGAGTTGCAAAAATTTTTCATTTTCAAATGCTCTATTAAAGCTTTTATTGTCAGTAGCATCTTCAACAATAAGCTTATCTAATGAGTTATATTGATAAAATAAGGTGTTATTTATGTATCCCATTGTAAAGTTAACTAAAATAGCCCTATCAACATGTTGCATATTTGTGAATTTTGTAATAATCCAATGTTCAAATAGACTTCCCGTCAAAAAATAATCCTCATATAAACTAACTTTACCATCGTCCATCAAATATAGAATGATACCATTACCCATATCAATTCTTTCTTCTTCTTTCAACATAATCAAATGATTGATTTCATCATTATTTAGAACATTAACTTTAGCTACTAAAAGGATACCGGTAGTAGTTTCTGAAAGTTTTCGCTTATCTTTACTTACTTTTTGCTTATTTTTTTTTATTAGTTCTATGTGCTCGGTTATTCTCTTTAGGCTTTCCTCTATTTCCGCATCCTCTATCTGTGTCTTAACAATGTAGTCAATGGCTCCCATTCTTAAAGCTTTCTGTATATAATCAAAATCCTGATGGCATGTAATAACTACAATAAACATATCTGGAAATTCTCTCTTTAGCGTCTCAATAAGCTCAAATCCTGACATATTAGGCATCGTAATATCCGTAATCAAAAGATCCACTTTCTTCTCCCTTACGAATTCTAAGGCACGTAAACCACTACTTGCTTCTCCAACAATTTCAATATCGAACTTCTGCCAGGGCATAGTCATTATCAACCCTTTACGAACTAATGTCTCATCATCAACAATTAAAGTCTTAATCATGTGTGTCCTCCTTAAGTTTTAAAGGGAGTTGCATAAATGCTACGGTCCCGCTTCCTTCTTCACTTTCTATACAGATTCCATATTCTTCTCCATAATAAAACTTAATCATTCGTGAAACGTAACTAAGTCCTATGCCGAGCCCTGTATTTTTGTCCCAATCACTGTGCCCTTTTAAAAGCCGTTCAATCTGTTGCGGTGACATTCCTTCCCCATTATCCTCCACAGAAATACGGAACAGAACATCATCTACTATTATTATTCTTACTTTTACAACTACCCCTTCATCCTTCATTCCGTAAAAAATTGCATTTTCAACCAGTGGCTGCAATATAAAACGGGGAATACGTAAATTCATGAGCAATTCATCAGCATCAACAATAACATCAAATTTAGATTCATACCTGATCTTCATCAATTCAATATAATTTTTTAAAGCATTCACTTCTTCAGTAACTGTTACAATAATGTGTTTTTTCCCAAGGTTATAATTTAGAACTCTAGTAAATAAAGAAATCATGTATACGATTTTCTTTTGATTGTTAAGTCTTGCCATCCATTGTATACTGTTTAGCGTGTTATGAATAAAATGTGGATTTATCTGTATAAGCAGCTTCTCTAGTTCTAGTTCCTTCTGGACTTTCTCTTTTGCTTGAATCTGATTTAAAAGTTCTATTGTCTTAATCCTAGCTTCATAAAACTCCAAAAGCAATTCATCGAACTCCTTCACCCTTGTTTTTCTAATTTTAGGATCTGAAACATTATTTTCCAAAAATTCGATTTCCCGTTTGAAGGCTCTAATTGGTTTGTAAACGGTACGCCAAATCAAAATAGTTATGATCATTGTAACCCCTAGTGAAACAAGCCCAAATAGCATAAATTGATATATCCATTTTGTAATTTCTTCATTATAATCATCCTTTTTAATAGCGACTGCGATTTTCCACCCGGGTTTTCCTTCGCTTACAAAAAGATAGTACGTGTCATGAACTATTAACCCTTTTGAACTCATATCCAATTTACTTCCTACAGTAAAATCATTATTATTTTCACTAAACACTATCTTATTACTTGAATCAGTCATAACACAAATAGCATCCATGCCATATTGCTTCCGTTGGATCAAATTATCAAACCACTTACTATCGGTCTCTATGTATACATACGTATTATCCATTTCTGGTATTTTCATTTTTGTTGAAACAGAAAGCGTATAGAAATTACCATTTGAAATTGTTTTATGTATGCCATGATAGGTTATAAATTCAGACTGAGATATTTTTGAATTAGTCTGGATATTACTAAAATTACTTGGTATAGTTGTGTCATTAGGAAATATAACTTGATTATGAGTACCAGCCTCATAGAACAATGTATTACCAACAATTTGGTTTGAACTAACCAGTGAAATTTTTTCTTTAATTCGATTATTTATATCTAAAACATTGAGTTTCTGCTTATCCGAAAATGAGGTACTCCCATCAATATAACTATTATATCCTTTCAAAATACCACTTACGCCTAGATCTGTGAGAATGTTGTTGTCATAAGCAAGTTGCTTCGAAGTATTCCCTATAAAATCATAAGCAAATTCAATATTTGTTTTCACATTATCCACTGCAATCTGGATACCACTTTTTATCTTGTTTTCCTGTACATTTCTCAAATTGAAGTAAGAAATTGAACCTACTAACGCTAAAGTAACAAGTGAGTTTATAAAGAGTATAATAATTAATCTTATTTTTAGGGATACTTTTGATATGAAATCCAAGTATAATCTTATCATCATAAAACCCCCATCATAACTTAGAAAAATTTATAATTCCTTGAGATTGCTAATTTTATAGCTGTTTTGTGATATAATTATGGAATCAAGGATATCATAATTGTATCACAAAACATGGTATTAATGGAAGTATTCACCTGAGGTTATATCACAATCGGGCTGTAGTGCCATTTTCCTTCTTTAACAAGTTGATGAATACGTTTAAAGAGCCGGAAGGTAGAGATAGCAGCAGCAACACCTTCCTCCCACTCCCAAAGCCACATAGGATCCAGGTGTACATTTCAAGCCAAATGTAGATTATTCATATTTGACCTCCTTGTTCTCCTAATAAAATTTCTTATACTTGAATTTTTATAACATCATAGTATCAATAAAATAATAACAAGACCCAGGATTTTTAGTTTCATTGGTAGCTACTGGTAAAATGAATACATCTAATGTATCCTCGTCTTTCGTTACCTCTATTTCCAACAGATGTTCTCCCGCTGGCAAATCAATAATTGCTTGTTTTGAACTAGGTGCTCTATGGTATGCAGGCATGAAGTCAGTTTTATTCATGTCCTCAAAAATAATCTTACCATTTAAGCTTGCCTTAATTGGTGAGGCCGTAGCTCCGATTAACATTATTTTTCTGGTGCAAGGATTAACTAGTTTTGTTTTAGCAATATATATTCCATTCTTTAAATCATCAAAGCCTTTTTCAAATGCAATTCTGTTCCCAGGGCAGATTAAATGTATTTCTTCCTTGTCTGGATTAGTGATAGTCCAGTGGGACGAGGTTACTAAAGTAAACGGTAGTTTAGTCGAATTCCATAAGCTATGATCATGTTCTCTGTTAATATGAAGTTCTAAATTATAAAATGCTTTATTCACTTCATCAGAATGTAGAACTATTTTCCAATCCATATCCATTCCAGGAGCTATTTCAAAACATTTATTTTCAGGGCCAGTAAAACCATTAGGTATTTGAAGTTCAAGTACTCCCTCTATAGTTGCTGTAGAATGGTTTTTAAGGTTGAAACTAATTTCTTTAATTTGGTTGCTGCCAACAGAGGGTCCCTCACAACCATAATCAATTATTACCTCAGTTCCAAGCTTTTGAGCTGAACCAAAAGGCAATAGATAGTTATCTGTAGTGAAGCTATATTTCCATAACCAACTTGGGTCATAATCACCTTTAATTTGACCTTTTTCATTAAAAGACCCTTTAGGTACAAAGGTTTTTTTATCACCGCTTAACTCAATTGGTACATTCCAAAGAGCCATAACTTCTCTACTAACTTTTAAAGTTCTTGTAGTTAATTCTTCAAGATTTTTGGGGGCATTAAATCCCTTAACAGGAGCGCTCACTTTAATCTTATCACCAATAGGCTTTGACCATTTTCCAGGTATACTTTCTTTTCCCCCAATAATTCCTAAAATCGCTCCAAGTGTAGCTCCAGTACAATCTGTATCATATCCACAATTAACAGCTTTTAAAATTGAATCGCCAAAACTTTCTCCATAAAGCCAGCCAAGTATAGTAAAAGCTATATTTTGAGGAGCATCAGTAAAGTTTTCTCTACCGTGGTGTTTAAGTATGAGTTCACGAGCCTGAAACCAGCCTTGGCCTTCTGCATGCCATTTCATTAAATCCCTTACAGCTTTCGAGGTACGACAATCTTCAGGTATGAATTTCAATCCTATATAGAGGAGTCTATTCACATCACTTTCAAAAAATGCTGCACTTTCAATAACAGCAAAAAACACTTCGCCGTATACGCCTTCTCCACCGGCATGATCTACTATAGCATCTTGATAGGCATAATATGCAGCTACGCCGGGAGCACCTGGTGATGACATCGCCCATATCTCAGATCTGATTGGAGATCCCATACAGTTAGCAAAGGGATTATTAAACCAACCTGATATTGGTGCCACAAGTCCTTTTCTTAAGTTTGTAAGTGCATATCCATACTCATCATAAGGAAAGAAAACATGTTCAACCCACTCTTGACCTAGTTCCTTTGATGTAATTCTTGCACCATATTGTTCTAAAGCGTGAAGCCAAACAAGTTGAAGATCAAGATCGTCATTTTCCATAGGTGAATCTGACAATACTGGGTAGAAGTTTAAATTTAAAAGTTGTTTTTTTCCTTCAACAGGTCCTCCAAGGCTACCACCAATATTTTTGCCCATCCAACCTCCATATACTTTTGAATAATAATTTTTTTCATTTAAAATAACTTTGTTCACAATAACACCATCCTTAATAATTTAATTACCATGATTTAAATTATACTCACTACATCTTTATATCAAATGGCATATAATGATATTCTATGGTATATTGAATACTAAGTGAGGTGCAAAATGAACTATTTATACAAAAAATATGAAATGATTGAACCTAAAGAACAAATTAATTTAAATCAAAGTTCAAAAAATGATGCACTATTTTCCCATAGCCATGAATTTATAGAACTTGTTTATATTTTCTCTGGAAAGGGAATTCATAATATAAATAATAAGTCTTATTTTATTTCTGCTGGAGATCTTCTTTTAATTAGAGCGGATGAATGCCATTCCATTCATCCACTTTCAGAAGGAAACCCAACGCTACAGTGGATCAATTGTATTTTTATACCTGAATTTATTGATTTTGATTTTAATGTATTTAGTTCTGGAAGTAGATTTATCGGAACCTTCGGATACGAGGTGAGTTCCATGTTTCAGTCTATGCTTGAAGAATTTCAAAATAAGAAATCCGGATACTTGGATATATTAAAAAACTATTTATTTATAATTCTATCTAAGCTATTAAGAGTATCACATGGAAATTATGATAAGGAAAACTATGCCAATACAAAAAAACAAATGATTGTAAAAAAAACCTTGGATTATATTCAACTTCATTATAAAGAAAAAATCTCCTTAGCAGTAATTGCTCCTGAGACTTCCATATCTACAGCTTATCTTAGTCGGATTTTCAGGGAAATTGTTGATACCAGCATAACAGAATATATTAATAACTATCGACTTGAACAAAGTTGTAAGCTTCTAAGTAATCCTGTTTTAACAGTAAGTCAAATTGCAGTAGAGGCTGGCTTCTGCGATATTAAATTCTACTATGGATTTTTTCATAAACACATGGGTTTAACTCCTGGCGAGTTTAGAAGAAAAATACTTTTGGACACAGAGAGGTAAGTGTTATTTATCGTAAATAATTGGAGGAGAATACATCTGACATCCCTTGATGGAACTCTGTGTTTAGGCTTTCGCTTAGTGATTAGTTCTTTATGAGCGATATCAATTTTATCCATCATACTCAACTAACGCCTCTTTCAAATTTCTCACTCCGCCCCTTGGGTCAATTAATCAGTTTCTAATTGAATTAATTCAACCTGGCTATCTTTATTTAAAATTAATATAGTTGTATATCCATAAAGATGCTGCAGGGCAGAACCTCCTAAATTCAGTTTATAATACATTTTTTCATTAGAAAATATCCTTTCAAAACCATTAACATTAATATTATAATCATTAAGCACTTGCTGCGGAATGTAAAATGCTAAAATATTCTTCTTATCTTTTTCTATTAAACATACATTCGGATTGATTGTTATAGCAATCTTTTCTTCATTCACATTATACCCAGCATAATCAGTCAGATAAATTGAAACATATCTTTTTTCTCTTTTAATATAAAATCCATTTTGTTTGTGCATAAAAATCTTACTGATTCTTCTGGTTATTTTAAATGAGCATCCGAAAAAAGCACCTATAAAGAAACTGCCTATAGCATATAGATAATAACTCATATACTCCTGTGGATATTCAGCCATATATGTTATACACTCAGAAATCGAGCTCCATATTCCATTAGATTCTATATAAGTTATATTTAACATCAATGATGTTACTAATGCGCCAACAAAAAATTGTAATGCACAAAAAAGTCCTATAAAAAACCTAATTATAATATTAACACCCTTCTCCTTAGAAGGTTTTGAGTATAAAAATAAAATCCCCAACATACCCAATACTGGTATAATAATTAAATTAACTTCTAATATATATGCAACCACACCATATATAGTTCCAGAGATTAATGAGATTATTAGTGCCTTTAAAATAATAGTTACAGGATTACTATACGTCACCTTTTCTTCCTTCTCCTGACTAATCATTTCATTGATTATTTCCTCTTCAATGTCTTGCCCCTGAACTTTCTCTTGTACTTTAAGAACTATCGTAGCAAATAATTTTTCAGGTTGTACCTTAGGAAAAGATTTTAATGGGATGCTTATAGTGTACCCACCTCCTAAGCTTTCTGATAATGAAGTCATAAAATTATTCTTTCTTTTTTTTATAGTTTCTTTTGACATTATTCCAATAAATGAATTATTATTCAAGGAAAACGTCTGCACATCAATTATATCAGTCCAGTTTATCTTTTTAGAAATGAACATGGTTTTAAATGATATTTCTTGCTTAGTAAGTTCTAAACAAGTTTTTTTCATAACTCCCGAGTAAATCCAAGCATATGCCAAAAACAATCCCAATACCAAAGATAATAGTCTGAAAATTATCCCACCTAAATCATTTATGGGTATAAATGCTACTCCTACAAACACAATTATCATAATTATTAAGAATACGTGCATTCCAAAACTATAGCTTGAATGTACAGTAAATGGTAATGTATACTCCTCAGATTTTATTTGATTTTCTTCCATAGTTAAATCCCTACCTTCTTACCAATAATTGCTTTTTTATTTTTTCCGTTGAAAATTCTATTAAACAATCCCATATGAACCACTCCATCCTCTAAATCTTTCATTATTTCTTTTAATGTACTGCTGTCATATATCTATTATATAAATTTGAACATTCCTCAATGCAATCCAAATATAAATTTCTTATTTCTTCATTAGAACATAATTCTATATAACTTTCGTTATGCAATATTGATATAAGAGGTTTCATTTCATAATAATATTTATAATCGCTTTTTTGAGTTAAAATGGTTTTATATTTTTCTAATATTTTTATATAAGCATTATCGATTAAACGATATTCGCATTTAGATAATTTCAAATTATAAAATATACTAACTTCCCTTGAAAAATAATCACCAAAATTTTCTTCATTATCCACAAAAAAAGCTCCACTTGCTGGTGAGTAGTAATGATATTCTTCATTATAAAATCTTTTATTAATACGTAACATATGCCATCTCATAACTTCTCTATATCGGGCTGCCAATACCTTTGACTCGCTAGCAGTCATCTTTTGATTAAGCTTTAATAAATAATTAAAGATATCTGTATTTGTTTCTCTTTCATCAATAGTAGTAATAGAACACCAACATATATAGTTATTATCCAATCGCCCTATAATACAACATTCCTGTATTGGACTAATATATATTTCAAAAGAAATATCTTTTTCATCTATCTTATAATTAGGTATTACATTATTGTTTTGGTTAACCATATTATATTTTTCCATATTATTTATTACATCCTTTCCACTGTACTAACTTATATATTATATAAAGTCACTGTCTAATTATTACTATTATTAAAATATCACCCATACTTACCAACTATACTAATTTGTACCAATTATATCATAAATGTTATATAATTTTCGCAACTCTAAAAAGCCCTAATCGATAGAATCTATATTCTTAATCGACTAGGTCTAGTAGGTAGGGATTTTGTAATGTTACAATTCAATATAATTCCAGGGTACATTATACCCCTATATATTATATACTAAGCATCAAAAAAATTATTTTTCTACCTTTCAATCTTGATTTTCTTTATCTTTTTTGCTATTAGTACGTATTACGTGAAATATAAAAAGTATTATAAAAACAATGTAATTTGTTTTTATATTTGGATTATTAAATATTTTCTGAAGGATTAAGGGTATTATTATAAAAATACTTAACATAATTATAAAATCTTTAATTAAATAGAGAACACGTTTAAACATATAAATCTCCTTTTAACCACAATGTAAGATTAGTTAGTATTCTACGATTATATTTTACCAAGGAAATTGACCTTCCCATATTTTTGAAACAAATAAATAGCTCTATAAACATACTAACATATAAATATGGTAAAGAGTGCTAGGTAAATAATAAAAGACTGTACTGTTTTGGCTAAAAAGTAGTGTTAATCGAATATATGTTCTTATAATGGCGATAATACTATTATAATATATATTATTTCAGTGCAAAATTTGTTATACTTAGGGTAGTGAAAATACTATGAAATTTGATAAATTAATTACTATTGGAAAATTAATATATATATAAGTTATATAGTTATTAAAAAAAACGAAAAGAAAGATAGGTGAAATATTATGAAGTTAACTAGAACACTTTTGCTTGGATTAAAAGAAGTACCAAATTCTTTTTATTACGCTTTAAGGATTGAATTTCTATTTCATTCTAATAAACTAGAGGGTAGTACTTTTAATAGAGATGCATTAAATCAGTTGGCAGACAAAAATATAGTTTCTGGCATCCATACCCTGGATGATGTAATTGAAACTAGAAACTCTTTAGATGTCTTTGATTTTATAATCGAAACATTAGGTGAGCCGTTATCTTTACAGTTAATTAGAGAATATCATCAATTATTAAAAAATGGTACTTCTGATGATAAAAAGGGCTTTTCAGGCAGTTTTAAAAAGATTCCAAATATGCTTAGTGGCTTAGATGAAATAAAACTTGCAGAGCCCCCTGAAGTTGAACCTTTATTATTAGGACTTATTGATCTTTATAATACTGAAAAGGCTACAAGTATTAGTTTAAATGAATTATCTTATTTTCATAGTAATTTTGAAAAAATACATCCATTCCAAGATGGAAACGGCAGAATAGGAAGATTTCTTTTACTTAAGCAATGTTTAGAAAATAATATCGATTTAATAGCTATTGATGAAAAATACAATAAAGAATATAGGCATGCTCTATACGAATCTCAGTTAAATGGAAATTATGATAAACTCATTGGAATTTTAAAAAAATGTCAAAAATATATAAAATCTAAAGAAGATATTATTATTTCAAGCAATGAAGCATTAAAAAATTTAAATACGTATAAAGACTAGGAATGTTCTTCCTGGTCTTTATACGTATACTAAAAATATTTCTACATAAATGCATCACATACATGCTATCGCAAGTGAAGTCACAATACTTGCATTGCCTCCTATATAGTTCAATATTAAAATCTAAATTAAAATCATAATTATCCAATCTAAGTATTAATTCTTTAATTTTCTTCTCATTGCTTCTATGAATAGTCTCTGAATAATTAATAGAGATAATATCCTCTTTATATTGTGGTTGCCAAAATTTCATACTTATATTTTCAAAGGGTATATCTTACTTTGTAAAGTCCAGCACTTTAGTATCACTATCATTTATAACCACAGGTATATTTGAAAAATATCCTCTCCCCCCTTCCTTCGCCACATTGATATACAATTATTTAAATATAAACTTTTATTAACATCATCCAATATTTTAAATTCCTCATTAACACCCATTACATCTGGTCTATCTTTTAAGATTTTCAGAGCTAAACTATGGCTAGTCATAACTTCATAATCGCTCGTTACATTTATACCCTTATTTTGTAACACCGTGGAGATCCTATGTTTAAAGTTGTTAACTGCACTATTCATAAAAGTTACAATAAGTATTTTCCCAGGTTTATGGACCTTCTCATTAGTAACCCCAAAATCTATAAGTAAAGATATATTTACATAAAAATACTAAGCTATATTCCTACAAAATATAGAAATATAGCTTAGTAATGGTACATATCTTCAAATTTTTTTTATTTCATTATATTCTGTATAGTAGAATAATAATCTTTCATAAGAAACTAAATTTCGTCTACGTCCATAAGGAGTTCATTATAAAGACTTTCGGAAATTCTAAATTTAGTAGCAATAAGCTTGTCAAGATAAGGCTTTAATTTTTCTATTTTACCTTCTAATCTTGCTAATTTAAGAATACCCAATATCCCAATAGGTTTTAAACCTAAATCTTTTGCAAATTTTCTTGCCGACCTCTCATCTATAATGACTGCTGCTATATTCTGTTCAGTAGCACCAATAATTACTTCTAGTTCACCTTTGTGAAGATGTCCATATATTTTATTAATAAACGCTTGGTCATTTACAGTAAAAACTTTAATTTTGCCTTCATCTACAGCGTTTTTTAGTTCATCTTTTCCTCTTGTTTTTGTATCATTTCCACTAAGGACTTCTCTATAAACCTCTTCAGGGATAATTGTTTCAAACATCTCCCATAATAAATTCAATTTGTCTATAGATGAAAGAGCAATTATAGGACTTGTATTACATACCACTTTAACCATTATCTTTTTCTCCCATTATATATGCTATTGTCTTATCATCATCTTCTTTATGTTCCTCTGTATATTCTCCCCAGGGAACATTGTGACTTACAAGTATATCAATAAATTCTCTAATACTTTTATCGGCAAGTTCAGCTGCCCTTGCTAAAGTAACTTTTTTATCTGTAAATAAAAATATAGCTATAGATAAATTAACTTTTTCATTTATTGTATTACCTACTTCAGATTGGACTAAATATGGATAGAACTCAGGCTTTATAGATACATTTGGCATACAGTTGCCTCCTACTTCTTTATTATAAAACTAACCATTACCAGGTGTTTTAATTTAAGTAACATACTGATATTATAACATGTTTTTATGTTTTTAAATATAACGTAAGATATTTGTTAATCTATATAATATTATTAGTAATTTATTTTCTATTTTTAATTTCATTATGCTCTGGATAATTAGTAAGAAAAAGCTGTCAATAAAATTATTGAAGAAAAACATAAAGGTGTCTTCAATGGTGCATAACCATCAACCTATTCATACAGTATATAAGGTATTTATAAAAGTACATAGTTACATGTAAAATAACGGTAAAATATGATGTAACAATAATGTATTATGAAATAGAAGTACTATTGCAAAGGCGAGTAATCATTTATGAAGGAAGAAAATATTAATAAAAAAGTATTGCTACCCTACATAGGCGGTATTATTGGGAACGACGCATCCGAACTTGACCCTCAGTGCCATTCTTCATAGGCGGAGCTTTCGTTTGAATCATAATCTAAAGTGTCCATCTCAAAATGCTGAAGAATCACTTGTGATTACTTCTTTATGAGCAATATCAATTTTATCCATCATACTCAACTAACGCCTCTTTTAAATTCCTAACTCCGCCCCGTGGGTCTGTAACATTCCCTATATATTATATACTAAGCGTAACAAAAAAATTATTTTTCTACCTTTCAATCTTGATTTTCTTTATCTTTTTTGCTATTAGTACGTATTACATGAAATATAAAAAGTATTATAAAAACAATGTAATTTGTTTTTATATTTGGATTATTAAATGTTTTCTGAAGGATTAAGGGTATTATTATAAAAATACTTAACATAATTATAAAATCCTTAATTAAATAGAGAACACGTTTAAACATATAAATCTCCTTTTAACCACAATGTAAGATTAGTTAGTATTCTACGATTATATTTTACCAAGGAAATTGACCTTCCCATGTTTTTGAAACAAATAAATAGCTCTATAAACATACTAACATATAAATATGGTAAAGAGTGCTAGGTAAATAATAAATGACTGTATTGTTTTGGCTACAAAGTAGTGTTAACCGAATATACGTTCTTATAATGGTGATAATATTATTATAAGATATATTATTTCAGTGCAAAATTTGTTATACTTAGTAGAGTGAAAATACTATGAAATTTGATAAATTAATTACTATTGGAAAATCAATATATATATATAAGTTATATAGTTATTAAAAAAAAATAAAAAGAAAGCTAGGCGAAATATTATGAAGTTAACTAGAACACTTTTGCTTGGATTAAAAGCAGTACCAAATTCTTTTTATTACGCTTTATTAAGAAAAAACTGTTTCCAGTTTTTTCTATGGGGTCTGACCCCGCTACATAAATTGGTAACGTAGTGGTCAATTTATGTTTGCTAATAGATACTGGAAGTGGGGGAGATCATGATAAAAAGAATTGTTTTAATTGTAGTATCAGTAGGAGTTGGTTCGTTAGTAAGCGACATATTAGAAAAGACAGAGATAAACATTTGGCTTGGTAGGGGCATTGGCTGTCTGGTTAGTGTTATTATAGCGTTGCTTTTGTACTATTTATTAATAAAAAAATCTTAAAGATATTTTTTCTTGTATATGCTAAACAGGCGTTTATCCAGAACTTGTGTTTTGTGAAGGGTATCCCACGTTTTGGACACACACAGCGACATCATCTACATATAATTCGTTAGGAAGGTGTAACATATGGTGAACGAATTGATTTATGAGTTAAATACACGTGGTGCAACTATTGTTAAGGTAGTTGATATATCCATGCTCTCGGCAAATGAAAATCATGGGTATAGCGTTGCCATTTTGATAGGAATAGGTCTTAGTCCCAGTTATATTTTTAGGTTGTCTAAAAAAAACATAATAGACCATTCCGAGTTTGGGGAAAAGGAACACCTTACTCATGAACTTGCAGAATGGACGGCAGATTTTATTATTGCAAAAGGATACAAAGCATTTGCTCTATCTGATAGAAATCTAATACATGGATTTTTCGATAAAACTACGAAAACCTCTTCACTTCCACATAAAAAAATTGCCATGTTGGCTGGATTAGGCTGGATTGGGAAAAATAATTTGTTGGTTACCCAAGAATACGGAAGTGCGTTGTGTATGTGTACCGTTTTGACAAATGCACCATTACCTGCTGAAAATAGGTCAATAATAATGCCTAAATGTGGAGAATGTACTGTATGTAAGGACATTTGTCCTGCGGGGGTTATCCGTGGCACTACATGGGAAATAGGCATGAATAGAGATTTAATAGTAGATGTATACCACTGTGATGGTTGTTTAAAATGTTTAGCTAATTGTACATGGACACAAAAGTATATGGAAGATAATAACTTTAAGTAAAACAAGCATAGTATGAAGCTATCATTTTAACTCTTAAAATTTTTCTAATCAAGTTATATCTATTGTATAAGTAAGAAAAAACTGTTTCCAGTTTTTTCTATGGGGTCTGACCCCGTTACATAAATTGGTAACGTAGTGGTCAATTTATGTTTGCTAAGGAGGTGTTTGTTATTAGTAACGGTTTAGGCTTTTTATTTATAATTATAGGAATAGTAGGATTTATTTATAATACTACCTTGCTTATATTATATTCTAAAAATATTGTTTCAAAAATAAAGTATAAAGAACGCATCAGAAATGTTTTTGCATTTTTATATTTTATACTTGTCGGATATTTAACAGTTCGAGTATCTATAATGCTTTCGGGACTTATTGGTCTTATTCCTTTAATAATAATGTTAACCAAACCTAAAGAAGATTAAACCTAAGCATTTCTTCTATCCCCATTAGTTCCTTTTCAAACAAATAGTTAATAACACCTCTTTAAAATATCTAAATGAATTAGAATTAAGAAAGATACCATCTGTAATTAAGATTGCATTTTAATTTTT
>Ga0209123_1001746_pt1 | contig 20374 bp, 16 predicted proteins | sample BarGraIncu00431A_FD_184500 | JGI IMG/M metagenome (GOLD analysis project Ga0209123, IMG submission 184500) | Arctic peat soil microbial communities from Barrow, Alaska, USA - Barrow Graham LP Incubations 004-31A (SPAdes) (version 2) | ecosystem: Environmental > Terrestrial > Soil > Wetlands >... | reverse complement strand
CCTTTTTTCATTTTTAATAATTTTTAAAATTTTTACCAAAGTTACCACAACAAGTTGAGAATTCAATGTACTATTAGAAACTTAAAGAATTAAACCGCAAAGGACGCTAAGTTTTAGCAAAGTACGTAAAGAAATTCTGTTTATATTTGGAAAATTAACTTGGAATTATAATCCAAATCATTCATTTTTATTCATTGCGATCTTTGCTCCTTCTTTGTGATCTTTGCGGTTAAAAGATTTCATAAATGCTTATACATATATTTTTTCTAAAATTTGAAATGAAAAATTAAACAAAATATGAAGACAATTGCTATTGCAGCCGGAGGTGATTCTTCTGAGTTTGAGATATCTGTAAAGAGTGCCAATGAAGTTGGTAAAGTTTTGTCGGCAAAATATATAGTATATACGATCATAATCCGTGGAACAACCTGGTACTGGGAAGATCAGAAGGGTCGTTATCATAATATCGACAAGAACGATTTTAATCTTGTTGTCGACGAAAGCAGGGTCAGATTCGACGGGGTATTCATTGCAATACATGGTACGCCCGGGGAGAATGGTTTGCTTCAGGGGTATTTCGACATGATGGGAATTCCTTACACAAGCTGTAATGCATTCTGTTCTGCCCTTACATTCAATAAACAGGCATGTAAACTCTTTCTTAAGGAGTATGGTATCACAATGGCAAACGCGGTATTGTTAAGAAAAGGAGAAAAATTGGACCTGTTGAACATTGTCAGACAATTTGGATTACCATGTTTTGTTAAACCAAATGACAGTGGTTCCAGTTTTGGTGTTACCAAGGTGAAACAGAAAGAGGAATTGTTGACTGCTATAGAAACAGCGTTCAAAGAGAGTGATGAGGTGCTTATTGAAGCTTTCATGAATGGAAGAGAAGTTGCATGTGGCGTTGTTAAAACAAAAAACAAAACTATAGTTCTTCCTGTCACTGAAATTATCAGTAAAAATGAATTTTTCGATTATGAGGCAAAATATACACCCGGGAAATCAGACGAGGTTACACCGGCCGATATGCCTTTATCAATAACAAATGAGATTCAAAGAATCAGCACGCTGGTATATGATCTTTTAGGATGTAAGGGAATCGTCAGAGTTGATTTTATTGTTATCGGAGAAAAGCCCTTTTTTATAGAGATAAATACTGTTCCGGGAATGACAAAAGAAAGTATTGTTCCAAAACAGGCCGAAGCTGCAGGAATATCACTTGAGGAATTATACTCTATGGTTGTCGAGAATATGTTTATATAATGGCGCAAAGGCTTAAAAGGCTTAAAGCTTAAATATCTTAATTCTGAAGACTGGATTTACCGTTGCGCATTTGTGCCTATTTACTGCTTTCCTTTGCCAGTTTCAGCGCACTCATTGTCGTAAAGTATTTGGTTATCATCCCGGGCACTTCCCAATCCGGCAATTTACCTGCCTTCATATATTCAAGGAATTTTGAAGTAACCTGGCCAAAATGCTCTTCATGAGATACCCTGTATTTTTTAGGAACATTAAGCTTAAGGGTGGTAGCATTAACTGCTTCTACCTGAAGGCTATCATAAGGCAATGTTCTGACAATATCTTTTAATCCGGAAACAAAGTCTTTTATTGTTGTCCCCTTAATATTTTCTATATACAGAGTAGGCAGAAATTTTTCCTCAGCACCTTGCTTAATGATCAGATCGCATTTTGTTCCGTGCATTACTGAATAATGCGTATCACCTCCACCTGGAGGAGCCTGGTATTTCCACTCAACAGAAACTTTTGCAAAAACACCTTTTATCTCATAAATCATTTCTCCGTTTGAGAAAACACTTATTTTCCCGTCATTCGCAGCTTTAAGAAGATAATCGGGGAAATTTTCAAGCCCGGTTACGCCTTTAAACTCTTCCTTTGAGATAAGAGTGGGCCATCTTTTTGCGCTCAACATAGATATATCCGAAGGATTCAGAATTTGGTCCGGGAAACACTCCCACTGTATAAGGTCAACAAGATGTGTTGTTACATCAACAATCCCTTCACCCTGTTGCTGAACATCGAAAAACCATGCAGGGCGAAGCAATGGACTTCCTGAAACAATCTTTGAGAAATGATGAACACTCACCTTGGTTACAGCCGGTTCTTCTTTGCTGCCAGTTTTCAAAGTTCCAAAAACTTCAACTTTCTGTGAAAGTAGTTTCTGAAGAATTGTGGTCACTTCATATCTCTCTGTCATTATATCATATAACAAAACTCCCTTTTCTTTTGCTGTTGAAAAAGCAACTTCCAGTGCAGGAAAATCTTCCGGACTAATTATCATTGGCTTATCTGCCAATACATTAATACCCGCATTAATCGATTTCATAATATATTCGGCTTTTTTCCTGTTGTTCCCCGATAGCACCACAACATTACCTGCTTTGTCGGTGATCATCTTTTCAAAGAAATCGGGACCAGTATATACCTTCTCTTTCCAGCTGGTTGGATCTACCGGTCTGCTATTATACGATTTGATCCTGTCGAGATGCTGCAGATAATCAGGCCCCTGTGGTGCATAAACATACACTTCAGGAGAAACCTGATCATACATGACTTTCTGTACCAGGGCTGCATGAAAATGACCAGGATCAACTGTAATCAATTTCACCTGATAGGTTTTTTCCATTGAAGAATTTGATTTGGTTGTTTGTTGTTTGGAACCACCTGTTCCACAGAAACTTACAAGATAAACAATAAGGAGTAACAGGAATACTTTTTTCATAGTTCCAAATATTTAATTTGTCTGTTATTATTTTCCCTTTTAATCACTTATTCAATATTTTCACAATCGGCGGATAAGCAAAATCATTCCATATCCTGTCAGCCGTAGACTTCTCAATTTTACCATCATAAACCAGCATCCTGTATTTTAGCCTGTATACATTACCCGGATTCAGTACCCACTCTTTATATCTGATCGGGCAGAATTCAAAATAGACATCTCCACGATTATTATTCATATTCTCAGGCCAGACTCGCATAGGTTCCGGATGTTCCCTGTTCGCCGGATGGGAGAAAAAGACAATTCCCGATTGACCATTATTCTTAATAGCTCCATTGAGATCAGTCCATCTTGCACGGGTTCCGTCAGCATCTTTCCGGGTTTTGCCTTCAGATGTAAGCACTGTGCTGTTATCCCTGGTCCATTCTTCGGTTGCCCTGATTCCTATGCCTCCACCATACCTGTAAGCTTCAAAGACAATCGTTGAATCACCGGCCACAGAAAGAAAGGTAGTAAGGTCAACAAGCCATGCTTTTAATCCAACAACAGGTTCCATATTCCATGCTCTCACATCCCATACTTCATTTAAAGCCAGTTCTTCAGGCTTTTTGCCCTGAAAATCAATGTGTTCTTGTCTTACTGAGAAACCACCGTAAACCGGACCATTAATAATTGAGTTTATCCCGGCAAATCTTACGGTACCTTGTTTTTCGTATAAATTCCAGAAATCGGTTACATGTTTGCCAATCCTGACTCTTGTCCAGGGATTCCAGATTCCAACATGATGATAATGGTCAGGAGGGCTCACTCTGGTCAGTACATTACCGGAAGGAGTAATTAAAGGATGAATAAAGCCATTTCTCTTGTATGCAGTATCAACTTTGGCAGGCGGGTAGAGAACTGCTGTTTGGTAATGCAGGATCTCAGAATTTCCGTTCTTCAGCACTATTGATTCAGGAGTGACAACAGTAGTTATCTTGTTTTCAACAATTTGCGGAACATCCTTAAAAAGAAAATATTCCCTTGTCTTGCCAGATTCTGTTTTTCCGTCCAATATCCACCATAATTGGGGAATGTAGCCGGGTTCAATCTGAAATGTCTTTTGTATAAGCTTCCCGTTAACCTTTTCAAATAACTTAAAAGATACCGTATCACTTATTGATACTCCTTCCAATCCAAAACTGACCGGCGTATTTATTCTTTCAAAACTGCCGGATCCGACTGATATATGAAGGATTTCAGTTTTCTGTGATATACCGGGAAAATTTATAGAGACTATAATGAAAAGACTAATCAGACTACGTTTCATAACTATAAATTATTTGAATGTTTTTTAACGGCTTCAATGAAGGCGTTTATGTTTTCATTGTTTACATCGGGGGGCATGCCGCCTCCGGCAGACCAGATAATTCTGCTATAATCATTGATTTCTCCAAATGCCTTATTTACAGCTGCTTTAACCTGTTCAGGTGTACCACCCGCCAGAATATCCCTGGGAGGGATGTTACCAACCAGGACAACTCCGGGTCCAGCCAGTTCACGGATTTCGCCAAGTGTATGCTCAAAAGAGAAATTGAACATATTTATATCCATTTCGCTAAGATACCTGGCAGTTATAAGCCCATCCGCATCGTTATGAAGAAACCTGACTTTAGCACCGGTACAACTGAATATCCTTTTTAAATATGGAATAACAAATTCCTTGAATTCTACTTCTCCTACAAAACCAATAATATCATCCAATATCAGAACGCCATCAATAGATGGGAAACACTCTTTCTGCCAGGCCAGCCATTCACAAATGAAATCGGTGATTTTTTTAAGAAGCCGGTGTGTACTGGCCGGATCCATCGCAGTTGCCATCATGAATTCGGATGTTCCCATCAGAAAACTGGCAATATTAAGCGGACCTCTGGCGACCGCAAATCTGAGCTGATGATCGGCTTTAATTATGGCTTCCTGATTATTCCTAAGTCGGCTTATCATGAAAGGTAATAATCCGTCTGTTTTTACATTCGGCTGAGGCAGGGAATCTGCTCCTTCTATTCCTGTAAATATCTTCTCCGCATGAGGAAGGCTCTTCTCAAGAAATATCATACGTGAGCCAAAGGCAGAGGGTTCTGTACACATACCATACTCAGACCAGAATGAAGGCATAAACCAGACGTCCGGAAATGCATTTATAGCTTTCAGGTTAGATTTTATCCAGTGTTCATCAGATGAATAGAAATCAATCTTTGAAATCCCATACCAACCGGGTATCCAGGGGCTGTCAATAATAAACCCCACCGGGTTATAGCTCAGTTTTTTTCCGTCGATCAGGGCTACAAGATCATTCCATGATGAATTGCGCATAATATATCAATTCGGTTAAACAAGGTTTTTAAGAGTACTAATTTGATAAATTAATTCATTAGAAAAAAAATTATTTATTTCTTTAATGTCTCCTGCCTTTTTAGATCAATCGGATCGCTTATACAAACCAGATTACGATCACCATAACCATCGTCGATACGTCCTACTGATGGCCAGAACTTATTCTCCACGACCCAATCTAGAGGAAACGCAGCTTTCCGTCGATCATAAGAATGGTTCCATGCATCTGCCGTCACTACCTTAACTGTGTGGGGCGCATTGTGAAGAACGTTGTCTTCTTTATCGGCTTTCCCATCTTTTATCTCCTCGATCTCATCCCATATTGATTTCAAAGCACTTATGAATTTATCTAGTTCCTGAAGTGACTCGGATTCAGTAGGTTCGACCATAAGAGTTCCATGAACCGGAAATGAAAGAGTAGGTGCGTGGAATCCATAATCCATCAGTCTTTTTGCTATATCTGCTTCAGTTATACCGGCTTCCGTTTTAAAATTCCTGCAATCGAGTATCATCTCATGCGCTACAAATCCTGCTGTTCCTGTATATAAAGTTTTAAACCATCCCTTTAATGATGCAGCAATATAATTAGCATTAAGTATGGCATATTTTGTAGCACTGGTTAATCCATAGGAACCCAGCATCATCACATAGGCATGGGAAATGGTAAGCACATGTCCGCTTCCGAAAGGAGCTCCTGCAACAGCTGTGGTCCCATGATTTCCACCCGTTTCGACAAAGTGATGGGAAGGAAGGAACTCAGAGAGTTTATCATTTACAAGTATGGGACCCATACCAGGACCGCCACCACCATGAGGTATAGCGAAGGTTTTATGAAGGTTCAGATGGCAGACATCAGCACCAATATGTCCGGGATTAGTGAGTCCGACCTGCGCATTCATATTTGCACCATCCATGTATACAAGTCCTCCATTTGCATGGATAATATCTGACATTTCTATAACTGCAGCTTCAAATACACCATGTGTTGAAGGGTAAGTGATCATGAAGCCGGCAAGGTTATCTCTATGCTCTTCAGCCTTTTTCTTCAGATCTTCGACACTTATATTTCCTTTTTCATCGCACTCTATGACAATTATCTTCATGCCGGCCATTGCGGCACTTGCGGGATTTGTGCCATGTGCTGAGGATGGAATCAGAACTATATTTCTGTGTCCTTCTCCCTTTGTCAGATGGTACTCGCGAATTACCATTAATCCGGTATATTCGCCTGCTGCGCCTGAGTTTGGCTGAAATGAGATTGCGGAAAATCCTGTTATTTCTTTAAGTGCTTCTCCTAATTCATCCATAATCTGGTAATAACCCAGTGCCTGATCCTTTGGAACGAAGGGATGGATATTCCCAAATTCCGGCCAACTCATGGCAAACATTGAACTGGCTGGGTTAAGCTTCATTGTGCAGGAACCAAGAGATATCATGCAGTGAGTAAGTGAAAAATCTTTTCTCTCGAGCATCTTAATATACCGCATCATCTCGGTCTCGCTATGATATCGGTTAAAAGTTCCCCCTTTTAAAAAAGCGGACATTCTCAAAAATTTTTCTTCAAGAACTTTACAATTGCAGAGAGAATCAATCTTAACCGGTTCCTTCCCTGCTGCTGATGCAAAAATATTTACTATTGTATTTATTTCTTTAATGGTAGTTATCTCATCGGTACTAATAATCACTGAATTGTCATCAGGATAATAGAAATTCATCTCTGCTTTCAGTGCCAGCTTTTTAATTGTTTCTGTTGAAACGCCAGCCCCCAGGCGAACCTTCACGGTATCGAAAAACATAGAATTTAATTGCCGGTATCCAATCTCTTTGAGATAATAATTTAATGTACAGGCAGTTTTATGGATATGTTCTGCGATATTCTTTAATCCTTCAGAACCATGGTATTGAGCATACATCCCTGACATTGTAGCCAGAAGCGCCTGAGCAGTACAGATATTTGAGGTAGCCCTCTCCCGTTTGATATGTTGTTCTCTTGTCTGCAACGCCATCCTTAGAGCACTGTTTCCCTGAGCATCAACCGACACGCCGATAATTCTACCGGGCATGCTCCGTTTTAGTTCATCTTTTGTTGCAAAAAATCCTGCATGTGGACCACCGAAACTCATTGGCAGACCCATCCTCTGATTTGAACCTACTACAATATCAGCACCCCACTCGCCGGGCGGAGTAAATAGAGCAAGACTCATAAGATCTGCTGCTACTCCTACAAGAGTTCCCGCTGCATGTGCCATAACAGAAAAAGTTTTATAATCCCTTATCTGACCTGAAGCGGCAGGGTATTGAACTATCGAACCAAAGAAAGATTCGTTAAAAGAAATTGTTGTGTATTTCCCTGTAACAAGTTCAATTCCAAGAGGTTTTGATCGAGTTTTAATCACATCCATCGTTTGAGGAAAAATATCGTCATCAACAAAGAATTTGTTGGCTCCTGCCTTCATTGAAGCTCTTGATCGGGCATTAAACATCATTATCATTGCCTCAGCTGCTGAAGTTGATTCATCAAGTAATGAGGCATTGGCGATCTCCATCCCGGTAAGTTCAATAATCATAGTCTGAAAATTAAGCAGGGCTTCCAGACGACCTTGTGATATTTCAGCCTGATAAGGCGTATAAGAAGTGTACCATGATGGATTTTCCAGTACATTCCGGATAATTACCGACAGAAGCGCAACACCATAATATCCCTGCCCGATGAAAGAACGGAACATTTTGTTTTTGTGCCCGATAGATTTAATATGATTCAAATATTCAAATTCACTCATTGCTTCCGGAAGCCGTAGAGGCTTTTCGAGCATAATCGATTTGGGAACAGTTTTTTCAATTAACTGTTCTAATGAATCAACTCCAATAGTCTCCAACATTTGCGGCAGCTCATCTTCACGTGGTCCATTATGACGGTTAACAAATTTATCTGATAGCATATATTTTAATTTATGAAATCAATAAAACTATAATATTAAGAATTAGAATATATAATTAACAGGATTTAAATCATACAAAAAAGGGGTTTGATTTCATTTCCTTTTCGATAGTTGTTTCATTTCCATGGCCCGGATAAACAACAGTTTCAGGAGGAAGAACAAACAATTTATTTGTGATGCTTTTTATAAGTGTATCGTAATCTCCTCCGGGCAGGTCAGTTCTTCCGATACTCCCTGCAAAGAGAGCGTCACCAGTAAATACACAATCGTTTTCCTTACTGTAGAAGGCAAGACTTCCCGAAGTATGTCCTGGAACATGCAGTGCCAAAAGTTCTGTCGATCCGAAAGTAATCTTCTGATTATCTGTCAAAAAACCGGCAGGTTCTGGCGGATTATCCATTGACAGGCCAAAAAGCATTGCATGTTGAACTGCATCCTTCCTGTTCATTTCATCATATTCATTAGAAAAAGGTTTAAGGTTATACCTTTCCAGAACGAACCTGTTTCCAAAAATATGATCAAGGTGACAATGTGTATTCAGGAGTAAAACCGGTTTAATCTTTTTGTTTTTAATGAGATCATCAAGTCGATCGGATTCCTGCCTGTCGTAACATCCGCAATCAATAATTGCACAATCGCGCGATTCATCAACAAGAATATAGGTGTTTACCTCAATAGGGGAAAAAACAAGCTTATAAATATTCATATTTTATTATTTTTCATTTACAGTTCCTTTCAGCATAGGCACAAAAACAAAATTTCCATGTTCGGAACGATCGAAACTATCCGGTCCGCTACGTTCCACAACTGTCATAACCTGGGAATTGGAATTCCCAAGTGGTATAATGAGTCGTCCTCCGGTTTTAAGCTGTTGAAGGAGTGTCTGAGGGATCTCGGGGGCAGCAGCAGTTATTACAATTCCATCAAAAGGTCCGTATTGTGACTTGCCTTCGTAACCATCTCCATAAAAAAAGTCAGCAGAATATCCAAGTGATGCTAAAATCCTCTGAGCTTTCAGATAAAGTTCCCTGAAACGTTCGATGGTATAAACTTTTGCTCCCATTTCGGCAAGTATTGCTGCCTGATAACCGGAACCTGTTCCTATTTCAAGAATTTTATCCCGCTTTTTAATCCTTAATAGAGAAGTTTGCATTGCTACTGTGTAAGGTTGCGATATTGTCTGACCGGATGTTATCGGAAAAGCTTTGTCAACATATGCATGAATGAGGAAAGCAGGGTCCATAAAAAGATGTCGCGGTACAGTATCGATGGCTCTCAGTACATCTTCATCAACAATCCCCTTATGCCTGAGCTCCGCTACCAGTTTTTTTCGTTTACCTTTTGCTTCAAATGTATCTGTCATCCGATTTTCCGAATCAATAATTAATATCCGACAAAAATATAAAAAATGTAAGAAAGCCATTGTCAGAAGTTGCACTCATTTCTTTTTGTATATTTATCTCATGAATCTGAGTGTACAGAATTCCCCGGATATTTTTAGAACGGTTTTTCAATATCTTGCAGCAATACTCTGTCTGATATTGCTGATCCCTGTTATAGTGATACTTATAATATCAATTAAAGCGACGGGAAAGGGTCCGGTAATCTATTCACAAAAACGTGTTGGAAGGTTTGGAAAGTCTTTCGTAATCTATAAATTCAGATCCATGCATTCTGGAACGGAGGAGGGATTGCCTCTTCTTTCAGCAAAAAAAGACAATAGGATAACTGCTCTCGGACGATTTATGAGAAAACATAAAATTGATGAGATCCCTAATTTGATCAATGTTCTGAAGGGCGAGATGTCTTTTATAGGGCCGAGACCCGAACAACCATTTTATATTAACCAGATTTTACTGAGAGACCCCAGGTACAAACAATTACAATTATTCAAGCCCGGAATCACCTCATGGGGACAGGTAAAGTTCGGTTATGCATCAAATGTAGACGAAATGATCAAAAGAATGGAATATGACCTCTTTTATATTGAAAACAGGTCTCTTTGGTTTGATCTGAAAATTGCATTTTATACAACCATCATAGTTTTTAAGGGAGAAGGGATTTAAATGGCTATAGGCGACAGGCAGAAGGCGACAGAATGATGGGGAGAAAGGAAGGATGGGGGAATGGGAGAATGGGAGAATCTCATTCTATTCCAGATTGAATCTGGTTATGGGTTTGTAAACCGGACCTGATTGAAGGAGGATGCTTTCATAAAGGATTACCTCATTAACCCTGGTTCTCTGGATTTCAGAATCCTGATATTTCTCCATCAGGGCTTCCAATGACTCTTTATCATTTAGATGTTTAATGCGTCCAATTGTTAAATGTGGTTTAAAAGGCCGTTCCTCCATCTTTATACCTAATTCCTTCAATCCCTTCATAATAAAACCATTAAGACGCATTAGTTTTTCAGATGGCTCAATCCCGATCCATATTATTCGCGGGTCATTCAGATTCCTGAAGACACCCGATCCTCTTATTATCAATTCAAACTTCCCTGATCCTTCACATTTTTCTTTCAACATAGATTTGATAACTTTTATCAAATTCTCTTCTGTATCACCAAGAAAGGAAAGAGTTATGTGGATATTATCAGGATTTGTCCACTTGATGCTTTCATTACTCAATCGGGACTTAAGTGATGAAATCAGCTTTAGAAGTGATTCTTCTGCTTCGACTTTCACTGCAATAAAAATGCGTCTCATTTTATTAATACTTTTCCGGGAATAATCCTTATAAATTTCCGGCCTCAATTTCAAGGACAATTGATTCGATAAGTGCATCATCACCGTAAGGATCATATTCCTCTTTAAGATTTGTACCAAAAATACGTGCTATACCCTGCCAGAAAGCTGCAGCAAGTTTCCCACGGTAATCCTTTATTAGTGTATATGATGTATTCTGTGTCTCCCTGTCAATAAGTTTAATAAGCAACCGGCCCTGGGTCATTGTCATATCACGCATATCTCCTTCATATTTTGCAAAGACATCCTTTTCGACACTCCTCATATAATCCTTCCGTTCCTTTTCAGTTTTGAGGTTTCTCATATCCTCATTTACCTGGGACAAGCGTAATCTTACAATTAAAGCATACGGATAAACTCTTTTCAGGTTATAGACGAGCCTTTCATATTTTCGAAAATCCCTTTTTTTAGCAAAACTGGGATGAGCAACAACGGTCACCTCCTTAATTTCAACTTCCGGCAAAGTAACACCATCCCTTTTCACTTTCTGTAAAAGGAACGACCTTCCCTGTACGGTATCAGTCCTCTGTTTTAACGAATCAATCTGTCCCATTGAATCAGTGACATAAAGAAAGAAAACTAATATTGCAGATAGAAATCTCACAAACAGATAGTTTTTGCAAATGTATCAAATTCCGGGCCACATCTTATTATCCCTGCCAGCGCTTTTATACCACAGGAAATAAGGAAAACCTGTCTTATCGTTTGTATTGCATTTTATAAAAAGATAAATTTGTTAAAACCTTTTTTTATGGCATTACAGGTCGAAGATCTCGAGGATCCAACGAGATACAGGCAAATCCTGGCTATCCCCTATAACGAACTGATAACTTTTGTTCTGGATTATATAAGAAGAAAATCAGTACTAATGGTTTTAGTATGGTCAGTCTGCCTCATTTTTCTTTTTTTGGCTATTAAAGTGAGAATAAACATTTCAGGCTATTTCCTCTTCAGGAACATTCTTTTGCATTCGGCACTCGGTCTTATAGTTTATCCCCTTTTATGTATCCCTGTACATGAGGTATTACATATTATACCTTACTACTTTTCCGGAGCTAAAAACATCCGGGTTGGAATGGATCTTAAACAGTATCTTTTTTATGTAACAGCCCACAGGTATGTCGCATCACCGGGTCAATTCCGGATTGTAGCTTTAACTCCATTTATTATTATAAGCTTAATACTTCTGCTTCTTGTTTTTCTTCTGCCAGGTTTATGGAAATGGAGTCTTTCGCTCTTTCTGTTTGTTCATTCAACAATGTGTGCAGGTGATTTTGCTTTGCTTAATTTTTACTTCCTGAACAGGAATAAGAAAATTTACACATGGGATGATGTTGATAAAAAAGAGGCGTATTTCTATGAAAAATTATAACATATGACAAAATATAAAAGACAAAATATAAAATTAAGTAAAACCCGTTCATATGAAAAGGCTAATAATTAATATTTTACTGTTTGCTTCATTCACTGCATTAGTCAGTGGGCAGAGGAAAATTGTTAATCTGCCGGATATTCCTGGTTATGTTACTCTGAAATGTGATTTTCATATGCATACTGTTTTTTCAGATGGAGATGTATGGCCTGCCGTAAGAGTTGATGAGGCTCTCCGCGATGGTCTTGACGCCATTGCCATAACCGATCACATTGAATATACTCCAAAAAAGGATTTTATACCTGTTAATTTAAATGCAGGATGGGAAATAGCTGAGGGATATGCCAAAGAAGGTAATCTGATACTTGTACATGGTACAGAGATCACCAGAAAAATGCCTCCCGGCCATTTTAATGCTCTGTTTATCAAAGATGCTTCTCTCATTGCAAAAGACTCTGTCTGGGATTCTTTCGAGGCTGCTATAAAGCAAGGCGCTTTCATTCAGTGGAACCATCCTGGCTGGAAAGCACAACAGCCTGACGGAATTCCAAAGATGTACGAAATTCATCAACGACTTATAAAGAATGGCTGGCTTCATGGTATTGAATTTTTTAATGACTCTGAATATTATCCATTGGTTCTTACGTTCAGTAAAAAGTATAACCTTGCCTTAACGGCCAATAGTGATGTTCATGGGACTATAAGTGAGACTTATTTAGCACCGGATTATAAAAACAGGCCGATGACCCTTGTTTTTGCAAAGGAAAGAAGTTATGATTCCCTCAAAGAAGCAATGTTTGCCGGCCGGACGATGGCGTATTTCAGAGACATGCTCGCCGGAAAAGAAGAACTTACCAGCCAATTTTTCCATCAGTGCATCTCTGTAGGAAAACCATTTTACCAGAATAACAAGAGCCTGTTTTTTGAAGTAACCAACAATTCTGATATCCCCTTCTACCTCATAAATGGCATTAAGGATGCACCAGCTTCTGTAAAGCTTCCTGCCAATTCAGTAACAAGGATTGTTCTAAGTAAAAAAGTGACTGCACCTCTGGTTTATGATGTCCGGAATGTTATGACCGGCGAGAATGAGGTTCTGAAAGTAGAATTGAAATACTAGATCATGTGAGATTCAAAATAAATTATATAAAATACCAATAGTCTGGGGTTGTTTAAAAAGTCCTTTGTGGTAAAAGTTAAAACATTGAACCACAAAGGATCACAAAGGAGGAATGTCAAAATAAATTACTTTTTCAACACCCCCTGGCTCCGCTTTAGCGGAGACGGGGTGGTTGTTACACTTTTGTGTCAGATCTAATTTCGAATAACTTAAAATTTCTCTTTTGCGAGTTTAAGTATATCATCCTCTTTTAAAACAGGTCTGATCCTGAAAGAGTACTCATATTTTTTCTCGAGCAGTCTGTACTTCGGATGGATTAACGCGCCCCATGAATTATCACCACCTACGCCCATCTGGCCCAGATCAACATTCAGACATACCAGTTCGCGCGGTTTAACATCGGTGGTATGAGTATTTGCGGTTTTCGCATCTTTCCTGTATGTTCCAATTTTCCCCGGTGACTCAAAATCATCATGAATATTATTCAGGGCAGCAAAACTGATTAACGGATCACCGCTCACAAGAATTCCGGTTCCACTATCATCGGTCAAAGTGAGCCATCTGGTATCAGTCTTATATCCATTTTCCTGAGGCCTGATATAAGGAGTATACTGGTCAGCAACTGTACTTTCATAAAGGCCGACATCGGCCGAAGTTTTTCTATCAGTATAGTTTTCATGAGGCCCTCTTCCAAGCCATTTCAGATTACTAAACTCTTCAGGAAGCAGCATTTGCATTCCCATTCTTGGAATCTCAGGAATGTTGTCCGATAATTTAGAGAATTGGTTTTTAACAACTACATCAGCCGATCCGTAAATAGTGAATGTTGTTGCATAACCTCCAATTTTTTTGCCGTTTGCGTCCGGAATGTCATAATTGAAAGTAACAAGTACTTTCCCTAATTCAGGCTGACTAATATTGGCTTTGGTCACAACTGTTCTCTCGCCTGCCTTTTTCCATACCCCAAGCAATTTATCCATATCATAACCGTAATCATTATCTGTAGGAGGTCTCCAAAAATCAGGTTCGGGACCTTTTTTGATCAACTCTTTTCCTTTATAATTAAAAGATGACAGTCTCCCTGAAGCCAGGTCGAAAGTTATTTTCATGTCAACTCCGCTTACTTCAAGTTTTTTATCAACTGTTTTGGTCTGGAGAACTGTAAGGTTGTCATGTATTGCGGGAACAGGATTGCCTTGTGCAGGCAGTTTAAACTGTGCTGTAGCGTAAACATGATCCTCCGGAACATAATTCCATGCATCACTTCTTGATGCCCTGATATTGAGAAAATATTCAGTTCCGGGAGCGGGTTCTATCTTTTTAAGAGGAATATTGAAAACTGTTTCAGTCTTTGGTTTGAGATCAGGGAATGAAAGTTTGCCCGATTGAAGAACATTTCCATCCGCAACAACTTCCCATTCAAAATTGAACTCAGAAAGGTTTGTAAAATCATATTTATTTTTAATTTTGACAATACCTTTAATCAGATCAACCGGTTCAAAACCTACATACTGATAGACTTTATTAACCTCATACAGACCAGGATGGGCCGTTCTGTCAGGCCATACAAGTCCGTTTATACAAAAGTTCCCATCGCTCGGTATCCCTTCCTCACCGTAATCACCACCATATGCCCAGTATTTTTCACCGTTTTCATTTGTCCTGAGAAATCCCTGGTCAACCCAATCCCAAATAAATCCACCCTGGAGTTTTGGATATTTTTCAATAACATCCCAATAATCCTGAAAGTTGCCTGTTGAATTGCCCATTGCATGAGCATATTCGCACATTATCATTGGTCTGTCGTTCTTTACATTCTTTGCATAAGCTTCTATTTCTTCTATGGTTGCATACATATCACACCAGATGTCAGTGTGTCGCTCAGGAGTGTTGGTGCTTTTCTCTGCACGTTCGTACTGAACCGGACGTGTCACATCCCTTCCTTTAATCCATTTGTAGCCATTCAGGAAATTGTGACCATCACCGGCTTCATTACCCATTGACCAGATGATCACTGAAGGATGATTCTTGTCCCTCTCAACCATCCGCTGCATCCTGTCAAGATGTGCGGCTGCCCATTCTGGTTTGTCAGCTAAAGTCACGTCTTTATCGTAGCCCATACCATGCGACTCAATATCAGCCTCATCAATAAGATAAAGTCCATATTTGTCGCACATCTCATACCAGAACTCCTGCTGGGGGTAATGGCAGGTCCTCATGGCATTTATGTTATGGCTCTTCATCATCCGGATATCCTTCATTACTGTTGCCTCATCTATAACATGCCCGGTTATATCATTATGTTCATGCATATTAACTCCCTTCAGCCGGATTGCCACACCATTAACGAGAAGCTGTGAATTAATAATTTCCACCTTCCTGAATCCTATTTTTGTGCTGATACTTTCCGAAATATTCCCACTTTTATCTTTCAGGCTTATAACCAATGAATAGAGATTTGGCTTTTCAGCTGACCATTTTTTTACATCCTGGATCTTCTTTTCAAAATTTACCAATACTTTGCCATCTTCTAATTTGACATTTTTAGATTCAGTTAAAAGTTTTTGTGTGCCTTCGTAAAGTGATGCATCAACAACAAAATCATTATCATTTGCAGCTGTACTCTTTAATGACACATCAACTTTCAGCACTCCTTCATTATAATTCTTATCAAGGTCACCAACAGCAAAAAAATCTTTAATGTATGTTTTTGGACGTGCATGAAGGAAAACCGTTCTTTGAATACCACTTAATCTCCAGAAATCCTGATCTTCAAGATAACTGCCATCGCACCAACGGTAAACTTCCACAGCAACAAAGTTATTCCCACCTTTTAAATACTTTGTAATGTTAAACTCGGCAGGTACTTTACTATCCTGACTATAACCTACAAGCTGTTCGTTTACCCATACATAAAATGCCGAACTGACTGCTCCGAAATGGAGGAAAACTTCTTTATTCTTCCAGTCGGAAGGAACCTTGAAATTCCTTTTGTACGATCCTACCGGATTCCAGTCGTGGGGAATAGCTGGCGGAACTTTTTTATATGGATTGCTGGCATTAACGGCAATCGGAGTCTTCAAATCATTGATCTTCGGTTTTGAAGGCACCTCATTATACTTCTGGTTGGGGGAACTGAAAACATCTTTATATGTCCAGAATGGATAAGTTATATTAGCATAAACCGGAACATCATAACCTTTCATCTGCCAGTTTGAAGGCACTTCAATATCTTTCCAGTCGCGGGTATCATAATCATCTTTGAAGAACCAGAAAGGACGCTGATCAGGCGATTGAACCCAGTTGAATTTCCACAGCCCATCCAGAGATTTATAGTTTGGAGAATTGGCTTTAATTGCTTCTAGTGCACTCTTTTCATCAGGAAAACTAATAAGAGATGCATACGGATCCTCCCTGTTAATATTAAATACCTCAGGGTTTTCCCAGTCTCTGGGCTCCTTTTCAGTGAATGGTACACCTTCATATTTACTTAGTTTTTTACAGGCAGAAAGCGAAATTGCGATCATAAGGATATAAAATGATATTCTCTTCATAGTATCTGAATTTTAACGGATATAAAGTTAATAAAAAATGCTTTTGCACAATCTGCCAATTCATTCTTCCGAACGATAACTGTAGAATTCAATTATTTCAGTCAATCTTCAGGAATTTTTCAGCAATAGAGACATCGTAAGGTGAATTAATGTTTATGAAGGCACTTCTGGTTTTTTCTGATTCTTCCAATTGCAGATAACACACATTCACCTTTTTAAGAAACTCTCTGACTGCATAATCATGATTTACAATGAGATACTCCTCCAGAACTCTGAAAAGAGTTTTCTTGTATATTCCATGAAGCGGTTCGATGTATTTGTTAATCCGCGGAATCAGAACCTCACATTTATTAATGTTATAATAATCTATCTGTCTGATAATAAATTCCTTATCAAGCAGAGGCATATCTCCTGCAAAAACAAACAGTGCCTCTTTTTCCGATACTTTCAGTGCAGAGTGAATGCCAGCAAGAGGTCCTTTATTCAGAAACTGATCACTGATAATTTTGTAGTTGACGAATTCGCTAAACGCTTCCGGAGTGTTTGTCACAATAGTTATATCATCGAATATTTCACGTATTGTATCTATAATCCTGTAAATAATTGTCTTATCATCAATGACAATCCTGGCCTTAGTAATGCCATTAAACCTTTTGCTGGCACCACCTGCCAGAATTACTCCTGAAATGTTACTGACCATTAGAATAATCCGGTTATTACTCCATTCTTATCTATATCGATATTTTCTGCTGAAGGGCTATTTGGCAGGCCCGGCATTCTCATTATTGTACCTGCGATAGGGACGATAAATCCTGCACCTGACGATAGTTCAATTTCCCTTATCTTTACAGTGAAGCCCTTTGGCCGGCCTTTTTTTGATGGATCGTCTGATAATGATTTCTGTGTCTTAGCAATGCATACGGCAAGATTCCCAAGACCCAGGCGTTCAATTTTCTCAAGCTGTTCCTTAGCCTGAACTGAATATTCAACATGATCGGCGCCATACATCATAAGACATATCGTTGATATTTTTTTTTCAAATGTCCATGAAAGCTCATAAAGAGGCCGGAAGCAATCAGGACAATTCGTTACTCTTTCCAAAACTTTCTTAGCAAGATCAATAGCTCCCGCCCCTCCTTTTGACCATGATTCGTTTAAGGCAACTACGACCTTTTGCGATTTGCAGTGTTCCATGAGGAGGTCAATCTCTTCCATAGTATCGGAATCGAATTTGTTTACAGCTACTACCGGTCTGAAACCATAGAATTTCATATTTTCGATATGCTTATCCAGGTTTTGAAATCCTTTTTGAAGTGCGTCAGGGTCCTCTTTTTGCAGACTTGATAATTTGGCCCCACCATGATACTTTAATGCACGTATAGTCGCAACAATTACAACAGCATGCGTACGCAGGTTGCCGAACCGCGATTTAATATTGAAAAATTTTTCAGCTCCGAGTTCGCTGGCAAAACCGGCCTCAGTAACAACAATATCACTGAGCGAAAGACCTGTTTTTGTTGCAATAATCGAATTTGTTCCCTGAGCAATATTTGCAAACGGACCTCCATGAATAATTGCGGGTGTACCTTCAAGGGTCTGGACAAGATTTGGTTTGATAGCATCCCGCAGAAGAACTGTCATTGCTCCCTGTGCTTTAAGATCGCGGGCAAAAACCGCTTTGTCATTGAAAGTGTAACCCACAAAGATATTTCCCAGCCTTTCTTTCAGATCTTCCAGATCCTGAGCAATACAAAGTGTCGCCATCACCTCCGATGCAGCAGTTATGTTGAAACCCGATTGCCGGGGTACTCCCTCTTTTGGTCCACCCAGACCAATTATAATATCACGGAGGGATCTTTCATTCATGTCCATAACCCTTTTCCATTCAATAGTCCTTGGATCTATACCCAGATTACCCCCCTTACGCTGGATATTATTATCAATCAGGGCTGCAAGAAGATTATGGGCTTTTTCCACTGCGGAAATATCTCCGGTAAAATGCAGGTTAATGTCTTCCATAGGAATAACCTGAGAATAACCACCACCTGCTGCACCTCCTTTTATTCCAAAAACAGGACCGAGCGATGGTTCCCGTAAAACTACAGTTGTCTTTTTCCCCAGGAGATTAAGTGCCTGTGCAAGCCCAATAGATGTTGTTGTTTTTCCTTCGCCGGAAGGAGTAGGAGTTATGGCCGTGACGAGAATCAGCTTTGCAGTCTTAATACGCTCCTCATCAATAAAATGAAGTGGAATCTTTGCCTTGTATCGACCATACATTTCCAGCTCATCCTGCTGAATACCGAGCTTTGCAGCTATTTCAGCAATTGGCCTGATAATAGTCTCCTGAGCAATTTCAATGTCCTGTTTCATTCCATTAGTTTATAAATTCAAAAACGAAAATCATTTTTAGTTGCAGATTTTCTCACTTTTTTGTATATTGATAGTCCTAAATTTATTACCAATAACAAATGTAAAAAAATAATTCAGGTCACATTTATAACTTCCAATAAACACGCATAATCCTGTCAATTATGGACAAAAGAATCATTTCAATTTATGATGACTACAAGCAAGGACGAACAAATCGACGTGATTTTGTCAAAAAACTTGCAATGGTTGCAGGCAGTACAGCTGCTGCAATGGCTCTTCTTCCTGTTCTTGAGGATAACAGCATGAGTGCTTCCTCCGTTACTCAGGCTGATCCGGATCTGATGACTGAAATCATTAAATACTCCGGAGAGACAGGTGATGTAAAAGGATTTCTTGCATGGCCAAAAGCCGGTAAAAAGTTTCCTGCAGTGCTGATAATCCATGAAAACAGAGGTCTGCAGCCTCATATACAAGATGTTACTCGTCGAATGGCTAAAGAGGGCTTCCTTGCACTTGCTCCTGATGCACTCTCACCACTTGGAGGTACACCTGAAAATGACCAGGCTAAAGCGGTCACAATGATTGGTCAGCTTGATAAAGACAAGACAATAAAAAATTTAGTTGCAGCGGTAAAATACCTGAAAACACAACCTCTTTCAACTGGGAAGGTAGGATGTACCGGATTTTGCTGGGGAGGTGGAATGACCAATCAGGTTGCGGTATTTTCGCCGGATCTTGATGCTGCTGTGCCTTATTATGGCATGCAACCAACTGCAGACCAGGTTGCATTGATCAAGGCTCCTATAATGGCCCATTATGCAGGAGATGATGCAAGGATCAACCAGGGAATTCCGGCTTTTGAAGATGCATTGAAGAAAGAAAAGAAAGAATATCAGATATTTATATACGAGGGAGCAGGACATGCATTCAATAACGATTCCAATCCCGAACGTTATAACGAAAAAGCGGCGAAACTTGCCTGGTCAAGAACAATAGCTTTCTTTAAAGAAAAACTGAAATAGAAAAATTCAATGCATTAACCGAAGAGTACGCAGCGGTTTATCCAATGTTTTTCTTAACTGAGATCGGCCTTGTATTACCTTCCTCTCCATTGTATTACCTCACCCCTACCCCTCTCCTTAAGGAGCTA
>Ga0209123_1001744_pt1 | contig 20382 bp, 16 predicted proteins | sample BarGraIncu00431A_FD_184500 | JGI IMG/M metagenome (GOLD analysis project Ga0209123, IMG submission 184500) | Arctic peat soil microbial communities from Barrow, Alaska, USA - Barrow Graham LP Incubations 004-31A (SPAdes) (version 2) | ecosystem: Environmental > Terrestrial > Soil > Wetlands >... | reverse complement strand
ACTGAATAAACTTAAAGTTGATTACAAGAGCCTATAAATAAAAATAAAATAGAAGTACATTAATGTGTCTTTATTACTGTTACTACATTTAAGAGCGTATTAGATTAAAATCTATAGTATTGCCATTGATTGTTTAAGACTACATAATAACATCTCTAATAAAAATATAATCTTAAACTGAATAGAATACAGACTTTATTTCATTCTATAAAAAATAATAAAGCCATTCCCAAGATTTTTATGTCTTAGAAATGGCTTTTGTGTTGGGATTTGAACCTAGTATTATTTACCTGATTTTTTTCACAAAGCTTTCTTTCTTGTTTAATTTTGGAGCAATACTATCTATAATATCTACCATACTGGTTATTTTTGCATTATAATAATGATTTAATTGTTTGAATGATGAATGCCCAGTAATATTCTTTAATATAAGTGGAGATACATTCTTTTCAACTGAACGTGTAATAAATGTATGTCGATATATATGGATTCCACTCTTCTCAACCCCTCTTTCATGGCAATATTTAACTATGCCTTTCTGTAGAGAAGTTCTGCTTAATATTTCTCCATAAACAGTTGGAAATAAATATTGGTCACCTTCACCACTTCTCAATATTAAATACTTATCTAATACTTCATAGAGGGAACTGCTTATTGGTAAATATCTAGCCTTCTTATTCTTAGTGTAATTACAAGTAATAGCCCTCTCTAGCATATTTACATTCTTTACTTTTAAGTTTCTTAATTCGCTTGCTCTAAGTCCTGTACTCGCTAATAACCATATGCAGGTATAAACTCTCATACTCACGAAATCTCTACCTATAGGTGGCTGTAGCAGGGTATTAAGTTCAACTTCTGTTAGGATTTCTTTAAATTCTTCTTGAAATTTCACAGTTGGTGTAATAAAATCCTCTAAAATGTACCCATTTTTAATACAATACTTAATGATTGGTGATACATTTTGCAAGTAACTATTTATTGTAGTATTTTTAATCTTTTTTCCCTTTAAATATAGTACGTATGGTTCTACTGTGGATAAAGTAATGTCACTACAGTTTCTGATATCACCTAGAAACTCTGTAAAGTATTTATGCTGATGATTATAGGTGTTAATTGTTTCTTTTGAAAGTCCTCTGATAGGATTTCTTAATAATTTTACCCTCATTTTTAAACATTTGTAGCCCTTTAGATATACCCTTTTTCAATTTCATAACTCCCTTTATTATTTATTGAAAAATATCAAAAAAGTGGTTATGAAGTACTAATTTAATAGCAAACTTCATAACCACTTTTAATTAACTTATTTTATTAATATATCTAGGATTTTCAATGGTTTCTGGCTTAAAAATCTTATTCCCACTCAATAGTGGAAGGCGGTTTTGAGGTTATATCATAAACAATTCTGTTTACTCCTTTAACTTCATTAACAATCCTTCTAGATACCTTATCTAGCACGTCATAGGGTATTCTAGACCAATCTGATGTCATACCATCTGAACTAGTTACGGCTCTTAGAGCAACTGTATGACAGTATGTCCGCTCATCTCCCATAACTCCAACGGATTGAATGTTAGGAAGACATGCAAAGTATTGCCATATTTCACTTTCTAGTCCTGCTTTAGCTACTTCATCTCTAAATATTGCATCAGCTTCACTAGTTATAAATAATTTTTCTGGTGTTATTTCTCCTAGTACTCTTATAGCAAGACCTGGTCCTGGGAACGGTTGCCTCCATACTAGGTAATGAGGAATCCCAATTTCTTCTCCAACTGCCCTAACCTCATCTTTAAAAAGTTCTCTTAGTGGTTCTATTAGTTTAAAGTGCATATCCTCTGGAAGTCCACCAACATTATGGTGACTTTTTATAGTCGCTGAAGTAGCGGTGCCACTTTCAACTACATCCGGATATATTGTTCCTTGCACAAGAAAATCTAATTGTCCGAGTTTATTAGATTCTTCTTCAAAAACCCTTATAAATTCTTCTCCAATTATCTTTCTCTTTTGCTCTGGATCACTTATTCCTTTAAGCTTACCTAAAAATCTATCTTGAGCATTAACTCTTATAATATTCATTTTAAATTCGCCTTTGAATATTGTTTCAACTTGGTCTCCCTCATCTTTTCTGAGTAGACCATGATCTACAAATACACAAGTCAAATTATTTCCTATTGCTTTATGTACGAGCACTGCAGCCACAGAAGAATCTACTCCTCCTGAAAGAGCACAAAGTACTTTTTTGTCTCCCACTAGTTCGCGTATAGCCTTGATTTTTTCTTCAGCAAAAGATGACATTGACCAATCGCCCTTAACTTCGCAAACATCATATAGGAACTTTCTAATCATTTCTTCACCAAAAAGTGTATGTTTTACTTCTGGGTGAAATTGAACTCCATAGAGTTTTTTAGAAACATTAGCCATAGCAGCTACTGGACAATCTTTAGTAGTTGCAATTATATCAAATCCTTCTGGAGCCTTAGAAATATGATCTGTATGACTCATCCAGCATTGATTTTCTTCTATTCCTGCGAAAATAATAGCATCCTTGCATAGATCAACTTCTATTTTCCCATATTCGCGAACATCAGGTGTTATAACTTCTCCACCAAAGGACTGTGCCATTAATTGAGCACCATAACATATTCCTAAAATAGGAACACCCATCTCAAATATTTCTTTTTCCACTCTTGGAGCGCCTTTCGCGTAAACACTATTAGGTCCACCAGTGAATATTATTCCTTTCGGATTCATTTTTTTTATTTTTTCTACGGAAAATGTGTATGGTATTATTTCGCAGTAAACATTGTTTTCTCTAACTCTTCTTGCAATAAGCTGATTATATTGACCACCAAAATCTACTACTAAAATTAATTCTCTATTGTTCAATGTTCTTTCCTCCTTAGGCTTAAGGTTTTTTATTAGCTATTTTTAGCTATTCTTAGCTATTTTCATCTATACTAGCTGTTCACACTGTAATTTGGTGCTTCTTTTGTTATAGATACATCATGTGGATGACTTTCTCTTAGCCCTGCTGAAGTTTGAACAACAAAGGTTGAAGTCTCAAATAATTGCTCTAGAGTCGCTGACCCTAGATATCCCATTCCTGAACGTATACCACCTATCATCTGATATATAGTATCTATAACACTTCCTTTGAAAGGTAATCTTCCTTCTACCCCTTCTGGAACTAATTTTTTATTTCCTTCTTGGAAATATCTGTCCTTACTTCCACTAGCCATAGCACTTAAAGAACCCATTCCTCTATATACCTTATAGCTTCTTCCTTGATATATTTCCATTTCACCTGGAGCTTCTTCACAGCCTGCAAACATGGAACCCATCATTACCACTTTAGCTCCTGCTGCTAATGCCTTAACTATGTCTCCTGAGTATTTTATACCACCGTCTGCAATAATAGGAACTCCATATTTATTTCCCTCTTCAACACAATCCATAACTGCTGTAAGTTGTGGTACTCCTACTCCCGCTACAACCCTTGTAGTACAAATTGATCCAGGACCTATCCCTACTTTTACACAATCTGCCCCTGCCTCAATTAAATCCCTAGTTGCTTCAGCAGTTGCAATATTTCCTGCTATTATTTGAAGTTCTGGGTAAACAGACTTTATTTTACGTACAGCGTCCATTACCCCTAAAGAGTGTGCATGAGCTGTATCTATAGTTATTACATCTACTGATGACTTTACGAGTGCTGCTACTCGCTCCATCATATCTGCAGTTACGCCAACAGCTGCGCCACATAATAATCTTCCTCTAGAATCCTTTGCGGCATCAGGAAATTTTATAGTTTTCTCTATATCCTTTATTGTGATAAGTCCTCTTAAATTATTTTCACTATCTACTAAAGGTAACTTTTCTATTTTGTGTTTTTTAAGAAGTTGTTTAGCTTCCTCCATGCTTGTTCCTTCTGATGCAGTAATTAAATTTTCACTAGTCATTATATCTTTAATTTTTTTACTATAATCAGTTTCAAAAACTATATCCCTATTAGTAATTATTCCAACTAATTTACCATTCGTTGTTATTGGAACTCCTGATATTCTATATTTACTCATTAATGCTAGTGCATCTTCTAAAAGATTATCTGGTGATAAAAAGAACGGATCTGTAATTACACCATTTTCTTGTCTTTTAACTCTGTCTACTTCGATAGCTTGGCTTTCAATACTCATGTTCTTATGTATAATACCTATTCCGCCCTCTCTAGCCATAGCAATAGCCATTCTAGACTCAGTAACAGTATCCATACTCGCACTCATTAGAGGTATATTAAGTTTTATTTTTTTTGTAAGGTAAGTAACTAAGCTAACCTCCCTTGGTAATACTTTTGACTTATTCGGAACTAGTAGTACATCATCAAATGTATATGCCTGTTTTATAATCTTTGCCATTTAATCAACACCCTTTCACAATTCTATTTTAGATACATGAAAATAAATATACCAACATGCTTATATGTTCTTTATTAAAGCGGTCCTTATTTATCTTTATAATTAGCATAAAAATATTAATATATACAACGTTTAAAAATTAAGGTAGAAAGTATAAAAAGGCATACCAATCCTACTTTGACTAAAGCAAAATTAGCATGCCTAAAATAATTCCACACTAAGATTACCCATAGTCGGAAATTTGCGGCTTCCGGTAGATACTCCTTGCCATATTCAAGGGATATATGAGTGACGTTATTTTTTTAAAGTTAGTATTAATCATAGTTAATCTTTAAGAATTTGTCAATGGCAATTTCTTACCAAGGCACATTAGAATGTTGTACACTTTAGTATATTAGAAACTTAATCCTAATAATTAACAGAATAAAAAAAATAACTAGGCTGAGTCCTAGTTATTTTTTTTATAAAGATGTTTTTATTTTAAATTACTTTTAGTACATTCCGTCCATTCCCATTCCTGGTCCGCCACCCATTGGTGCTGAATTTTTTTCTGGAATATCTGCTACTGCAACTTCTGTTGTTAAGAATGTTGCTGCTACAGATGCAGCGTTTTGAAGTGCTGATCTTACAACTTTTGTTGGATCTAGAATTCCCGCTTTTATCATATTTACCATTTCTCCACGTAGTGCATCATATCCAACTTCTCCAGCGCTTTCTCTTACTTTTTCAATTATAACTGATGCTTCTGCGCCAGCATTTGTAGCTATTTGTCTTAATGGTTCTTCTAAAGCTCTTTTAATTATGTTGATACCCACTTGAACATCTGCTATATCTGATGTTAATTTGGAAATCTCTAGAATAGCATTAACATAAACTGTTCCACCACCTGGAACAATACCTTCTTCAACTGCTGCTTTTGTAGCTGCAAGAGCATCTTCTATTCTTAATTTCTTTTCTTTTAATTCAGTTTCAGTAGCAGCTCCAACTTTTATTACAGCTACTCCTCCTGCAAGTTTTGCAAGTCTTTCTTGCAATTTTTCTCTATCAAAATCTGATGTAGTTTCTTCAATTTGTCTCTTAATTTGAGAAACTCTATCATGTATTGCATTCTTTTCACCTTTTCCGTTTACTATTGTAGTGTTTTCTTTAGATATTTTAACACTTTCAGCTTTTCCAAGCATTTCAACAGTAACATCTTTAAGTTCTTTCCCTAATTCTTCACATATAACTTCTCCTCCAGTTAAGATTGCTATATCCTGAAGCATTTCTTTTCTTCTATCACCAAAACCTGGAGCTTTAACACCTACACAAGTAAAAGTTCCTCTTAATTTATTAACAACAAGTGTGCTTAAAGCTTCACCTTCAATATCCTCAGCAACTATTAATAATTTTTTTCCTTGTTGAACAATTTGCTCAAGTATTGGAAGTATATCTTGTATGTTAGTTATTTTCTTATCTGTTATTAAAATATATGGTTCATCAAGATTTGCTTCCATTTTTTCTGCATCTGTAACCATATATGCACTTAAATATCCTCTATCAAACTGCATTCCTTCAACTACATCAAGTTCTGTTCCCATAGATTTTGATTCTTCTACAGTTATAACGCCTTCATTGCCTACTTTTTCCATAGCATCAGCTATTAGTGATCCGATCTCTTCATCACTAGCTGATATTGCAGCAATCCTAGCTATATCTTGTTTACCGCTAACTGGCTTAGATGATTTTTTAATTTCTTCAACTGTTTTATCTACAGCCATTTTTATACCGGTTCTTATTAGCATTGGATTAGCACCAGCCGTAACATTTTTAAGGCCTTCTCTTATTATAGCTTGAGCAAGAAGCGTAGCTGTAGTTGTTCCATCTCCTGCTACATCATTTGTCTTTGTAGCAACTTCTTTAACTAGCTGTGCTCCCATATTTTCATAGGGATCTTCAAGTTCTATTTCTCTAGCTATAGTAACCCCATCATTTGTTATTAATGGTGATCCAAATTTTTTATCTAAAATAACATTTCTTCCTTTGGGTCCTAATGTAATCTTAACGGTATCTGCAAGCTTATCTACACCTCTTTGCATAGCTCTTCTTGCTTCTTCTCCAAATAATATATTTTTAGCCATTTAAACCCCTCCTATACGCTAATAATTAAAGATAATTCAACAATTAAATTATTATTTAATTGTTGAATTATATTTTAATCATTATTGCGTTTATTAATTTATTTTTCAATTATAGCTAATAGTTCTTCTTGTTTTAATATGATATACTCAACGCCATCATATTTTATTTCACTTCCTGAATATTTAGAAAATAATATTATATCTCCCGCTGCAACTTCCATTTTAATTAATTTACCATCCTCAACTTTTCCTGGTCCTACAGCAACTACCTCAGCTTCTTGTGGTTTTTCCTTTGAAGCTCCGGCAAGAAGTATTCCACTTTTTGTAGTTTCTTCTGCTTCTAATCTTTTAATTAATACTCTATCACTAAGTGGTCTAATGTTCATTTTAAACCCCTCCTTTTATATTATTACTATTTTTGTTAGCACTCCATACATCTGAGTGCTAATGCAACCTACAACTTATATACTAATTAATAATGGGTATAATATCAAATTCGTCATTTCCATATATTATACCATTTATAGCCATATAGCTAGATTAGGATTGTTTATCATGGGATTCTGTAGTTTCTCACTAGTTTACTTTATATTTCTTTATTTTGTATTATTATCACATTTTAAAAGCATTAATTATGCCTTGCTTATAATTAAAATCATTGAATATATCTTAAAATATTGTTAAAATTACAAAACAGGGGTGATTTTATGAATATAAAAACTTTTCTTAAATTTTTGTTAAAAACCTTTTTTATTTTATGCTTTACTTTTTCTTTTATAACATTAAGTGTAAACTTTACTTTGCTTTTTAAGCCATTATACTATACGGATATTAATGTTTTAAATATTGAAGCCTCCTCCAATTTAAATAAAGAGGAACTAAAGGCTAATTACGACTATCTAATTACATATTTGACTAATACTAAAACTGAAGAATTCAATCTTCCAACACTGCCTTCATCTGATCATGGCAAAATTCACTTTAAAGAAGTTAAAGTAATATTTGATAAACTTAAGGTAATGCTATTTTTATCCATATTAGTAAGTGTTGTAGGTGTCCTCATCAACAAGAGACAGAAAAAAATAAGATACTTGTTAACTAGCTCCATAGTTCTAATAATCCTACCAATAATATTACTTATACCCTTTTTAATTAATTTCGATAAAAGTTTCACTACTTTTCATCAAATCTTCTTCAAAAATGATTATTGGCTATTTGATATTAAAACTGACCCAATAATAACAATCCTCCCACAGGATTTTTTCTTTCATTGTGCGCTATTAATAATTATTACTATTATTATAATCAGCATAGCCTTAAGGCTTATATACAAGTCACAATACAAAAAATTGCATTCTCTATAATATTTTTGTTGTTAAAGGTGATTTAATAATTTTTCAATAAGTTTTTTTCTTTTTAATTATAGCCCTGATTATTGTATTCCCTTTGAATATTCCTAATAGGGATAAAATAGTCATGGTTGTGCCTATAGTTATTAAACTTGTAACATCCCACGAATATAGTTTTTGGCCAAAGTATGAAGATATAAAAATACCCGGAATCCTACCTAATGTTGAATATATAAAGAAATCCTTAAAAGAAATATCTGACACTCCACATATATATGTTATGGCATCTTTTGGTATTCCTGGTATCAAAAAAAACATAAATACCACATTTTTTTTACCGCCCGCTTTTAATATTTTTTTAAAGAATTTTACTTTCTTATTTAATATGATTTTTTCCACAAAGGGCTTACCATAGTTATTCGAAATCAAATATACTATAATACTTCCTAAGGTAATACCCATTAAAGATATTATCCCCCCTAAAAAAGTACCAAAAATATATCCTCCGGCAACTTGTATAAATTCCCCTGGAATAAAAAAAACAACTACTTGTATAATCTGCATAAGTATGAAAACTAAAATACTAAAATTTCCATAAGAGCGAATAAATTCTTTTAATATATTGGGGTTTTTAAATATATATGAATATTTGAAATAATATTCATATCCAATATACATGAAAAACAACAAAAATGCTGATAGTACAATATATTGTTTATATTCTGTTAGCTTAATTTTAATAGTATTCCATATTTTTATCATTGTTTTTCATCCTCTTCATTCTTATAAAATTCAACATTCATCCCTATACTCATCTATTATTAGTATTTTGCTTAAATTTTATTATTTTATTCGATTTTAATATTATTTTCCCTTGCATAATAAAATAAATACTGTTGCGCAAACCCTGCTGTGTTTTCAAATTTATCTCTAGCGAAAATTCTTATTTTTGGTAGCGACACATCCGGTGCTAAATAAAAAAATTGCATTGCTCTTTTAACCCAGACATCCACTGGAAAAGCAGAATATTTTTGCATTGAGAATAACATAATACAGTCCGAAACCTTTGGGCCAATACCCATAAGTTTTTGTAATTCTTCATGACAAATATCATCTTCTGTGGATTTAATAAATTCTAAATTTACTTCACCAGTGTATACCCTATGCACAGTATCTTTTACATACTTAGATCTGAACCCTAACCCACAACTCTGTATATCTTCCAATGACACTGCTTCTAAATCGGAAACCTTTGGAAAGGTGTAGTAGGTTTCACCTTTATATTCTATTGCTTTGCCCCATCTTTTGCTCAAATTGTCTATAGCTCTTTTTATCATGGGAATTCTATTATTGGAAGAAATTATAAATGACATGGTTAGCTCAAAAGGCTCTTGCTGCAATAATCTAATTCCATAGCCGAAATCAACAGACTTTTTAAGAAGAGGATCCTTCTGAAATTCATCCTTGATAACTGTATAATCTCTTTTAAGGTCAAAATAATCACACCAAAGCGCATTAAATTCTTCCTCATTTATATTATATATTTTTACCTGCGTACCCTTCTTTTCTACTTCTATTACCTTACCGTATGCCACTCCTATGTAGTTACCATTCGCTTGTTTATTCCATCTAAAACATTGGCCGCATTCGAATATATGGTCTAATTCAAAATTCTCTACATCTTTTATAATAATACCTTCGTTAAATGATTCAATATTTTTGTAATCCATAATTTTTCCTTTCGTTAGTTCAATTATTAATTTTTAATTCTCTTATGACAATTTCATCTAATATAACAGCCGCGGTTTCAATCATAACCCTACAGCCAATATCCGGCTTTTTATATTTTTCTTTAAGTTTCGCACAATTATCTGTACCTAGCTTTGCTTCAAACTTTTGGAAGAATTCCTGACAGAGCTTTTTAACCCGCTCTCCTTCATGTGCTCTTTCTTTAGTGAATAGTATACCTATAACTGAAAGGGAACCTGTTATAGCTCCACATACGCTCTCAACACCCATTCCACCACCAAAGGACGACATAGCTTTAAAGGTTTCACTTTTCAAATTCATATTGTATTCATCACTAGCCGCATAAATCATTACCTCAGAACAACTTAAATCATATTCTTTAGTATAATATTTGTTTATTTTATCCATTAACATAGAAATCCCCCCTATTATTTAATCTTATTATATCAAATTATTATCCCTTAGTTATGAATTTTTTATGTTTTTTCAGTTTTATCAGGGGACAGTTAATAACTTTTAATCCTTTTAAGTCCTAAATATCAAATAGTTGTTAACCGTCCCCACTGTTTTGTCAGCCCTTAACACAAACAACTCCATAAACTTTAGTTTATGGAGTTGTTTGTGTTAAATTTATTTATTTTATTAATTCGTTAGCATTTCATTTATAGCTTTAGCAGCTTTTTTGCCTGCTTCCATAGCTAATATAACTGTAGCAGCTCCCGAAACAGCATCTCCACCAGCATATACATTAGTTTTAGAAGTTAAACCAGTTTCATCTTCTGCAACTATACACTTCCATTTATTAATTTCTAAACCTTCTGTTGTTGAAGCAATTAATGGATTTGGCGATGTTCCTAGAGACATTATAACTGTATCTACATCAATTGTAAATTCTGAACCTTTAAGAGCTATAGGCCTTCTTCTTCCTGACGCATCAGGCTCACCAAGTTCCATTTTTATACACTTCATACCTATAACATTTCCCTTTTCATCTCCTAGGATTTCAACTGGATTCACAAGTAAATCCATTATAACTCCTTCTTCTTTTGCATGATGCACTTCCTCTGCTCTTGCTGGAAGTTCTGATTCTGATCTCCTGTATACTATGTGACCCTCTGCACCTAGTCTTACTGCAGTTCTTACGGAGTCCATAGCAACGTTTCCTCCACCTACAACAGCAACCTTCTTGCCTGTTCTTATAGGGGTACGGTAGCCCTCTTTATATGCTTTCATCAAATTGTTTCTAGTTAAATATTCATTGGCAGAAAATACTCCATTTAAATTTTCTCCTGGTATTCCCATGAACATTGGAAGTCCAGCACCTGAGCCTATAAATACAGCCACAAAATCTTCTTCTTCCATTAATTGGTTTATTGTTACAGTTCTTCCGACTATAACATTTGTTTCTATTTTAACGCCTAATTTTTTTACATTTTCGACTTCATGTTTAACAACTGTTTCTTTTGGCAATCTAAATTCTGGAATTCCATATACCAAAACTCCACCAGCTTCATGAAGTGCTTCAAAAATAGTTACATCATACCCATCTTTAGCAAGCTCCCCTGCACAAGTAAGTCCTGCAGGACCGCTTCCTATTACCGCTATTTTCTTACCATTTTTAGGTTTTGTTTGTGAGATATCAACATTATGCTCTCTTGAATAGTCACCTACGAATCTTTCAAGTTTACCAATAGCTACAGCTTCTCCCTTTATACCGAGTATACATTTGCTTTCACATTGGGTTTCTTGCGGACATACTCTTCCACAAACAGCTGGTAATGCACTATATTTTGCTATTACTTTAACTGCTTCTTCAAATTCTCTATTCTTAACATGCTGAATGAACCCAGGAATATCTATTGCTACAGGACATTTAGTAACACACTTTGGATTTTTACAGTTTAAGCACCTTGATGCTTCTTCAACTGCTTCATCTTCTGTATATCCTAGACATACTTCTTCAAAATTAGTTGCTCTTACTTTTGGATCTTGTTCTGCTATTGGAACTCTCTTCATTTTACTCATTACTTAGTACCTCCTACTAAACCGCAGCCTGGTTTAATGCCTTCATCTTTTGAACTTTCTTGTGACTTGTACATTGTTTGTCTTCTCATTGCTTCTTCAAAATTAACTTTGTGGCCATCAAATTCTGGTCCATCTACACAGGCAAACTTAGTCTCACCGTCTACTGTAAGTCTGCAAGCTCCACACATTCCTGTGCCATCTACCATAATAGGGTTCATACTTACAATAGTTGTTATTCCAAGTTCTTCAGTTAATTTGCAAACAAATTTCATCATTATCATTGGTCCAATAGCAATAACTAAATCGTATTTCTTGCCTTCATTTTGAACTAATTCTTTTAATTTATTTGTAACAAGTCCCTTATAGCCATAAGAGCCATCATCAGTACATGGATAAACGTTGCCAGCTACTTTTTTCATTTCTTCTTCCATGATCACATATTCTTTAGCCTTTGCGCCTATTATTACATCTGCCTTTACACCTTGCTCATTTAACCATTTAACTTGAGGATAAACTGGAGCTGTTCCAAGTCCACCTGCTATGAACATAATTTTCTTATTCTTTAACTCTTCAATGTTTTCGCTCATTAATTCTGATGCTTGTCCAAGGGGACCTACAAAATCTAAAAACGAGTCACCAACTTCATAGTTCTCCATTTCTTTTGTTGAACAACCTATTGTTTGAACTACTATGGTAACTGTACCTCTTTCAGTATCGAAATCTGAGATTGTTAAAGGTATTCTTTCACCTTTTTCGTCCATTTTGATAATTACAAATTGGCCTGGTTTAGCTGATTTAGCTACTCTTGGTGCCTCAATATCCATTAAAAATATTTGAGGTGCTAATGCTCTTTTCTCAATGATTTTATACATTTTTCATCCTCCATGTTCATCTATGATTTTGTCTATTTATATTAAGTACATTAAAAACACAATTGTTGTAATATTTTTATAATGTGCAATATAACTTCATTTTGCAACAAAGAAATAAAGTCCATTGCTTAAAATCCACTTATCATAACACTTTTATTAGTATAACGATTGCAAGGCATCTTTGACTTGTTATTTTTTCTAAATACCTAATTAAATAGACAGGCAGTAAAGAGCATATAACTACTAATGCTATTAACTACCTGTCATCTTAAAGTTTCCTCAAAATGTTAACATATTTGAGTTTCTTCTTCGATGCCCATATTATATGGATATCTCCAACAATTATCATACACCCAATTGAATTATATTTATATTTTAAATCTTTCTAAAGATATAGTCAACCTAAACTCTATTATTTAATTATTACCTATGTTTACCTATGGTTAAAAATTAACTTTTTCCCCTGTAAAGGTACAATTAAATATTTTTTTCATTTCAGCAACATTTATTGACCTTGGGTTAGATCCTGTACATGCATCCTTTATAGCATTTTCAGCCATAAACTCCACATTTGTCTCAAAATCTTCTTTAGTTATTCCATATTCAGCTAAGGTAGATGGTATATTCATAACTTTATTTAAATTTCTTATCATATTAGTTAATGAATCTATTAATTCATCTTGAGAACTTCCAGTTAATTTTAAGCATCTTGCAATTTCAGCATATCTATTTCCACAAATCTTTTTATTGAAATCTATAACGTATGGAAGGAATATTGCATTTGCACATCCATGAGGAATATGAAATACAGCACCTGTTTTATGCGCCATGCTATGAGCAATTCCCAGTAGTGCATTTGAGAATGCCATTCCTGCAAGACATTGTGCAATGTGCATCTCATCTCTTGCTTCTTCATTTCCTTCAAAGGACATTAATAAATTTTCTTTAATCATAGTTATAGCTTGCATAGCTAAGGGATCTGAAAAACTTGACCTTTGTCCTGCCACATAAGCTTCAATTGCATGAGTTAATGCGTCCATACCTGTGTGAGCTACCAATTTCGGAGGCATTGTTTGAGCCAGGGCAGGATCAACTATTGCTATATCTGGTGTTAAATTAAAATCTGCAAGTGGATATTTTATTTTTGCTTTATAGTCAGTTATTACTGAAAATGCTGTAACCTCAGTTGCAGTTCCGCTGGTTGATGGTATAGCTATAAATTTAGCTTTTTTTCTTAGTTCAGGTATACCAAAGGGTATAACCGCTTGTTCAAAAGTAAATTCTGGATATTCATAGAAAATCCACATTGCTTTTGCTGCATCTATTGGTGAACCTCCGCCTATGGATACTATTAAGTCTGGTTGGAATTCTCTCATTACTTTTGCACCATTCATAACTGTTTCTACTGATGGGTCTGGTTCTACTCCAGTAATATGCTTAACCTCAATACCTGCCTCTTTTAAATAAGCTTCAACCTTATCTAAAAATCCAAATTTTTTCATAGAGCTTCCGCCAGTAACTATTATTGCTTTTTTACCCTTTATTGTTTTTAATACCTCTAATGAATTTTCTCCAAAATAAATATCTCTCGGTAAAGTAAATCTGTTCATTATATTCCCCTCCATATTTTCATATAGTATTATGTATTCTTATATTTATATACATAGCAATGTTGGTGCCAATTTTGTTATTTCTCTGACTACATTGTTAATAATATATCATTAACAAAGTAAAATCAACATTCAAATAATAATATTTAACATATTGAGGTAAATGATTTATACTATTAAAAATTAAGTGTCATATAAACTAACAATTAACTCAATTTATTTGTTAGTTTATATGACACTGTTAGTTTTTTTAACACTTTATAACTTTTTTTAATATGCATATTTTTATTCAACTTATTCCTCATAATACTTTATTTACTTCCGACTTTCCATAATTTTAATATTAGGCACATAAAAATAAATAACAAATCAATTCTATAATTGAATATTATACTTCTTAATTTTTACATACAATGTATTTCTACTTATGCCTAGCACCTTTGCTACCTTAGTTATATTTCCATCAAATTTTTTAATGGAAGCAATTATTGCCTTCTTTTCTAATTCCTCCAAAGAGCAGATGTACTGTTCATCAGATATTTTATTCACATACTTTGTAATACAGCGCACTTCATCTTGTTTGTTTTCAATATCAAAGGTAGTATTTCCATCTAAATTAACAATATTTTCTACGAAATTTTCAATTTCCCTAATATTTCCCGGCCAGTTATATGTTAAAATATTCCTATATATTTCATCAGATATACTAGGAATTGGTTTTCTAAGTTTCTCGGCCTTTACGCTTAAAAAGTGTTCGAATAAAAGCATTATATCGTCTTCCCTATCTCTTAATGGTGGCAACCAAATTGGAATAACACTAAGTCTATAATATAAGTCCCTTCTAAAGGTACCTTTTTCTATCTCTTTTCTAAGCTCCTTATTAGTGGCTGCTATTATTCTAACGTCTATTGGAATATATCTACTACTTCCTATTCTAGTGACACTCCCCTCTTGCAATACTCTAAGTAAATTCACTTGCATATCAAGAGGCATTTCTCCAATCTCATCTAAGAATAAGGTTCCACCATTTGCGAGTTCAAACTTGCCTGGCATTCCACCTCTTTTAGCTCCAGTAAAAGCTCCATCTTCATATCCAAATAATTCACTTTCTATTAAATTTTTAGGAATAGCCCCACAATTTATTGCCACAAAGCTATTGTTTTTTCTGTCACTTGCGTTGTGAATAGACTGTGCCAATACTTCTTTACCCGTTCCACTTTCGCCTTCAATTAATATAGTTGAAGGACTAGAAGCGATATTTCTAGCATTATCTATAACATTCTTTATTGAAGAACTTTTTCCGATAATGTCCCCAAATACATATCTTGCTCTCCCGCCTGTATATTTATTAACTAAATTCAAAACCCTTTGAATCTCTTTAATTGTTAACACCATACCTAAAAATTCATTTTTTTCTCCCTTAATAGCATAAGCGCTTAAGGCATATCTTTCCCGTGCTCCTTGCCTAATTAACACTATTTCTTCATCATGATAGTCCTTTTGCTCTTTAACTTGATTAAATATATCTTGCCAATTATCTAATACCTTTTCTATAGAGTTATTCATTATCTCTTCTTTAACTATTTTTAGCATAGCACATGAGGCCATATTAATATTTCCAACCACTCCATTAACATCTATAGCTATAATCCCGTAGTCCATGGAATTCATGACTGTATTCATATATGAATATGATTTAACAAGCTCATTTTTAACCTTTTCACTATTCATCTGACTTTCTATAGATTTTACAGCAGCCACCACAAGACCTAAAGTATGAGGATGTACTAGCTTGCTATTTCCAGTTAAATTTAGTGTTCCAATTATATTGGCATTTTCATCATGGATAATAGCCGCGGAACAAGTCCATTTGTGATATGCCGTAACAAAATGTTCTGTAGCAGATACTTGAATAGGCACATCTTCGTTAATAGCTATTCCCATAGCATTGGTACCTATACTTTTCTCATCCATATAAGCACCAATTACCATGTCCATATCTCTCGCCGCATTTAATGTGCCTTTATCACCAATTATATTAAGAATACAACCATCTTTGTCTGTTAATATAATAAAGAATCCTGACCCCTCTAAAAAGTCGTAAATAATCTTCATAAAAGCAGCAGCTGTTCTGATTAACTCTTTATTGTTTTTTATGTTATCAACTACTTCTTGCCCTTTTAAAATTTTATTTGATACTACTTGTTCAATTTTAATACCATATTTTTGAGAACGTTCATGGGATTTTTTAATAATCTCTTCTCTGTTTCTTTTGTTATAGGTCATTAGTTTCAACTCCCAGTTTATAAATATAAGTAACCTTATTTAAATTATTTTCTTATATTATATCATTAGCATGCTGATTATTCATAATGATTATACGTTCTGCATACTTATAATTGTTAATTTAGTTTGTGTTTTTTAGCAACTGTAAATAAAGTAAATTTTAGAATTACTTGTTGATGTGAAAGCATTCTAGCAATATATACTTTTCGTTATAGCACCCTCTAAGAAAAAATTTAACTATGTTAGAAAAAGAGAGAGCATTCTAACCCTTTATAAGTTATAATGCTCTCTAAATTAATTATTTATATTTGAATGCTATCTTAGACCTATTTAATTATTTTAATGCATAAAAAACAATATTGTCTCTAGTATAAAGCCAACTACTATTGAAATAACCCCAAATACTTTAACTATTAGAATAACACTCGCAAGTACTTTTTTAGATATATTATTTATAGATTTAGGGACTTTCATTAAATGTTTTTCATCACAATGAATTATATTTTCCTCTGATATAGTAATGCTTTCATTTTCCTCATATGAATCAGAAAGTATCTTAGAGCCTTTAATAGATATCTTTTTAATGAAAAAATTTAATATTTCCCCAAAAAAATTATTCCTTATAATTTTCTTTATTATAGGAAAAGCAATCCCATAAAGTGTAAATTCAAAAATATCTGAAGTTTTTTCATTATTATTAGTATTATTAATTTTTTTAATGTCAGTTACTACATTCATTGTATAATTTAAAATATAATTAATGCAAGCACATAATGTATTAACAGCCCTAACAACTCCAAAGGACCCTGCACCAAATAAGAAAATTGGTATTGAAAACACAAATAACAAAATACCAAAAACCATAGAATGATAGCTATAAGCGAAATATACGGAAATAATTACAGAGATTAAACAAGTAATCAAGATCGGTAACAATATATTTAGAACAAATAAAAAAACATTGGAAATATTTTCTTCCAAGTCATCTACAATTTCATCTGTTGTATATTTTTTAATATTAATATCATACTTTGTTATAAATTTTTCCCTTTGTGATTCAATTTTAAAGTTCATACTAAGCCCCCATCACTTATATCTAAAAAAGATTAAAATTTAGAGAGTATCATAACCCTTTATAAGTTATAATACTCTCTAACTTTATTATTCAAAATAACATCTTATCTTGTATAAACAAAGAATCCTTTTTTAGTTTTTCTTCCTAAGAATCCACCTCTAACGTATTTTCTTAAAAGACTATGAGCTCTGTACTTAGAGTCTCCAGTTTCTTTATATAAAACATCCATTATAGCAAGACATACGTCTAGTCCTATAAGGTCACCTAGTGCTAGTGGTCCCATTGGGTGATTAGCTCCTAGCATCATTGCTTTATCAATATCTTCTGCAGTTGCAATACCTTCTGCAAGTATGCCTACAGCTTCATTGACCATTGGAATTAGTATTCTATTTACAACAAATCCTGGTGCCTCTTCAACTTGTACAGGGTCTTTTCCAATAGCTATAGCTACTTCTTTAACTGCATCAAAAGTTTCAGTTGATGTAGCCATTCCTTTAATTATTTCTACAAGCTTCATCATTGGAGCTGGATTAAAGAAATGCATTCCTATAACTTTGTCAGGTCTATTTGTAGCAGTTCCTACTTCTGTTATAGAAAGTGAAGATGTATTTGATGCTAAAATAGTTTCTGGTTTGCATATTCTACCGAGCTCTGCAAAAATTTGTTTCTTTATTTCCATGTTTTCTACAGCAGCTTCAACTACTAAATCACAATCTGCTGCTAAATTCATATCAGTAGTTCCTGTAATTCTTGAAAGTATTTCTTCCATTTTTTCTACTGTGATTTTTTCTTTGCTAACTAGTCTTTCTAAATTCTTTTTGATTCCAGCAAGTCCTTTATCTACAAATTCATCTTTGATATCTCTCATTATTACTTCATAGCCCTTAGCTGCAAATGTTTGAACAATTCCAGCTCCCATAGTCCCAGCTCCAAGTACAAAAATCTTTTCCATATCAACACGCTCCTTAAATTTTATTTAATTAAAACTAAAAGTAGTAACTATTTATAAAACTTACTCTAATACTAAATTTTAGCATTAGAGCAAGTTCACTTTATTTAAAGTTATTTAAAATTAAATTATTTTTCTTCATTTAGTGCATTAATTTGAGCTACCATTTCAGGAAGAACTTTTGTATAATCTGCAGCTATTGCAATATCTGCAACCTTCATGATAGGTGCTGTTGCATCTTTATTTATAGCTATTATAAAATCAGATTCTTGCATACCAGCTAAATGCTGAATTGCTCCTGAAATACCACAAGCTATATATACATTAGGTCTAACTGTTTTTCCTGTTTGTCCTACTTGAAGTGATTTATCTACCCAACCATTTTCAACTGCTGCTCTAGATCCTCCAACAACTCCGCCAAGGCTAGTTGCTAAGGTTTCTAATAATGCGAAGTTTTCTTTACATCCAACTCCACGACCACCAGATACAATGATGTTAGCTTCTCCAATATCTGCTATATCTTTAGCAAGCTTAACAACTTCTAAAGTTTTAGTTCTGATATCTGACTCTGTTAGGTTTACAGTAACTTTTTCAATTTTACAAGTTCTATTTTTATCTTTAGCTAATTTTTCGAAAACTCCTGGTCTAATAGTAGCCATTTGTGGTCTATGATCTCCACAAACTATAGTAGCCATTAAGTTTCCTCCAAATGCTGGTCTTGTCATTAGTAGATTTTTAGTTTCTGTATCAACATCTAAGGAAGTACAATCAGCTGTAAGTCCTGTTGCAAGTCTTGCGGATACTCTTGGACCTAAATCTCTTCCTAAATAAGTTGCTCCAATAAATATTATTTCTGGCTTTCGTGCGTTAGCTAGCTCACATATAACTTTTGCATAAGCATCAGTTGAAAAGTGACCGAGTAGTGGACTCTCAGCTACTATGATTTTATCAGCGCCATAAGCTACTAATTGTTTAACCATATCATCTGTTTTGTCTCCAAGTACTACAGCTGTTAATTCTTCTCCTAATTTATCGGCAATTTCGCGTCCCTTACCTAAAATCTCAAGTGATACTTTTTGAAGTTCTCCGTCTCTTTGCTCAGCAAAGACCCAGACTCCTTTATAATCTTCTATATTCATTGCTCGATCCCTCCTTAAATAAAGTGGTTTTCTTTTAATTTTGAAACTACATATTGAGCAGCTTCCTTAGGTGCCAATTTTACAAGTTCTCCGTTTCCTTTAGGTTCTTTAGTCATAGACTTCTTAACCTTTGTTGGTGAACCGTTTAGGCCAAGAAGAGCTTTGTCTGCATCAATATTGTCTGCGTTCCAAACTTTAACTTCTTTATTTTGATACATATCAAATATGTTTTTTATGTTCATATATCTTGGTTCATTTAACTCTTTTATTGCTGTTAAAAGAACTGGAGTTTTAACTTCTATGTTTTCATATCCATCTTCCCAAGCTTTTTTAATTTTTAATCCACCCTTAATTATATCAACCTTTTCAACGTAAGTTATTTGTGGAAGATTTAAGTGTTCTGCTATTTCTGGTCCAACTTGCGCTGTATCTCCGTCAATTGCTTGTCTTCCTGCAAAAACTATGTCGTAGTCTAATTTTCTTAAGGTTGCTGCTAGTGCATGAGATGTAGCTAATGTATCTGCTCCTGCAAAGGCCCTATCAGATATTAATATTGCTTCATCAGCGCCCATAGCTAGTGCTTCTCTTAATGCTTTTTCTGCCTGTGGAGGTCCCATACTTATAACTGTTACATGGGCACCACTATTATCTTTTAATGTTAAGGCTTCTTCTAGTGCATTTTTATCATCTGGATTTATAATTGATGGAACTCCTTCTCTTATAAGGGTTCCTGTCTTTGGATCTATTTTAACTTCGTTCGTATCTGGAACTTGTTTCATACATACAACTATATTCATTG
>Ga0209123_1001743_pt1 | contig 20410 bp, 15 predicted proteins | sample BarGraIncu00431A_FD_184500 | JGI IMG/M metagenome (GOLD analysis project Ga0209123, IMG submission 184500) | Arctic peat soil microbial communities from Barrow, Alaska, USA - Barrow Graham LP Incubations 004-31A (SPAdes) (version 2) | ecosystem: Environmental > Terrestrial > Soil > Wetlands >... | reverse complement strand
TCGCTTACGGCTTTTATTATTTTCTTTTGCTTAAATTTATCAGCCGCGCCACACAGTAGTGCCCATCCTTGAGGGTTAATATAAATTCTACCTTCAACATCTTTACTAGTACCAAATATGACATTGTCATCTGTTATTCCTCGTGCAAACCATTCTCCATCCCATAAATATTTATTTATCACAATATTAGTTTTATGCGCTTCCAATTTAAATTCTTTACTAATATCCTGTCGTTTACTTTTTTCACAAATATCAGCCCATATCATAAATGCATATGCAGTCGCCATGGTAAGCCATCCAGAAACGCCTTTTCCTTTGTAGCCAACCATATTCATGGGATCACACCAATCACCTTGCTTAATAAAATTAATTCCTCGTTCATCTCTATCTTTTATAAGCCAATACATCGCACGAGTAATATGTTCATAAACTGATGCCCTTTCCGTACCCCCATCAAAAGGAACCCTTTCCTCTAGTATTTGGTAATCATCGGTTTCATCTAAATATGCACTGAGGCAAATTGGGAGCCAAACGCAATGATCTGTATGAGGTACCTGATTAATATATTTTAACTCAGCACCCTTATGCAAAATTATGCCATCTGGCATAGCACCACTTTCATTTTGCTGACTCAACGCAACAATGAAAGCATCTCTTGCAATTTGTGGTTTTATATAACTCATTCCCATATTATCTTGAAGGTAGTTACGAGTTTGGGGGTCTGTACAAAGACGATTGGTTTTGCCATGATAATACATTTGCCGTGGCAGCCAATGATTCACAAAATTATCTAAATCACCATCAGGTGTTTTTATTTGAATACACCCTCTGCCTTCTGCTATATATTTGGCATATTCTATTTCAGCTAAATTAAACCCGTCTTTTCCACTTTCGTTCTTATCTATAAAATATTTTTTACGAATTAGCGATATATCTTCCTCACTTTTAGCAGGACCAAACAAAAACCGATATTCCTTCTCTTCACCTGGACTTAAATCCATTTTGTATTGCAATGCGGCAACTGGCATTTCATACAGGGCATCCCCTTTTGACAATGCTTCTTTTTTAAGTGATGATGGTAATGTGATGCCACCTTCTCCTTCAAATGCTTCAAGGTTAACTTCCCATGATAAAGGCTCTTTATCTGCCAATAAAAATGTCTTATCACTGAAATCTTTATTTTTATAATAATCTTGATATTTTTGATAAGGAGTAATACATGAACATACAATGCCTTGTAAATCTTTCTTATATTCACCCGATTGATTCATCCATGACATATATCCTATTGAAAAATATGGATATATACTTAATTTCCTTTTATTTTGTGAAAGATTTTTTACTTTAACACTCCAAAGCTCCATTACATCATCTTTAGGCAAACTTAAACTCATCTCTATTTCAATATCATTCGCTTCAATTTTCCATAAAATATTATTTTTCCCTACAGAAAATGTATATTTGTCAGGTAGTAGACGAACAGGTTCATAAGGCGCCGAGAAAATCTCACCAGAAATTTCGTCCTTTACATAAACAAAACGACCCGGATGATGTGCATAATAAGGTTGTTCTGGTTGCATAAAGGTTTTAGCTTCTAGATTTGGTGCATATGAGTATTTTGCTGGTTCCGGCTGCATAAATTGTGCTACAACATAACCACGGCAATTTACATGAACCATCATCTTTTCGTTCCATAAAAAACCTGAAGCCTTTGGCATACTAGTAGGACTAGTTAGTTCATAATATTCACTATTTTCAGATGATCTTATCATAATTCTACCACTCCTCTTTTACCTTTTATAAACTGATAATACTTTAAAGTATCACCTTAAGTTCTCCAACAAATTCGAAGAAGATGCAACAGCACCGTGAAGGTGATGCTTTAACCTTTTACTGCACCCGCTGTCATTCCATTAATAATTTGCTCCTGCAGAACTAAATATAATATCACAACTGGAATTGATGATATTACAAGTGCTGCCATTAGACCAGCATAATCGCTAGTGTAAGCCCCAAGAAAGTTATATAACCCTAAAGGTAATGTCTTTTTATCATCGCTTGTAATAAATATTAGCGCAAAAGAAAATTCTTTCCAGTTATTTAAGAAGTTCAAAATTGTAATAGTCGCGATTGCCGGTCTTGTCATTGGAATAATAATGCTAAAAAACAACCTTGGAATTGAACTTCCATCCATCACCGCTGCTTCAATAATAGAATCTGGGAATCCTCTCATAAAACTTTCAAGAACAAAAATTGTAACTGGCAGCCCAAAAGCTGTATATGATAATATCAGTGACCATTCTGTATCTAAAAGATGTAGAGATCTCATTTGGATGAACAAAGGTACTAATACTGATTGTAACGGAATTAACATTCCTACAATAAATAGTGTATAAACGAACTTTCGCAGTTTAAATTCAAACTTAGAAAGAATGAATGCAGCTGAAGCTCCAACCAATATAGTTATAACTATAGAAATTATTGATACAAAAGCACTATTAAAGAAGTATACTCCAATTTTTGCTGTTTCCCATGCATTTGAATAATTTTCAAAGTGAAATTTTGTTGGCAAAGCAAATGAACTTATTGATATATCCCCATTTGACTTAACAGATGTATAAATCATCCAAACAAGAGGATATAATGCGACGAACCCAAATATACCTAGCATAATGTAAAGTGGTGTTTTCTTTAACTTTTGTAAAGAAATAAAAGATCTACTCTTATGTGTAATTTTATTATTCTGGTTTTCCATACTATTTCCCTCCTATTACGCCTTATTTTTTTTCTCCATAAGCACTCTGCTAGCAACAATAAATCCTAAGCTTATTAAACAAATTACTAAGGATACAGCACTACCATATCCATATCTATATATCGAAAAAGTTTTGTTGTACATATATGTTGCCATAAGTTCAGTTGCATGTGCAGGACCACCTTGGGTCATTACAAATACCAAATCAAAAGAACGCATACTTCCAGCAATACAAAGTACTACCGCGGCCATTATTGTATCCCACATCATTGGTAGTGTTATAAAAAATAACTTTCTAACCTCACCAGCTCCGTCGATATTAGCTGCCTCCATTATTTCTTCTGGAATATTTTGAAGTGCGGCTAGAAATATAATCATATAAAACCCAATAAACTGCCATATAATTACTGCACTTACAGTGTACATTGCATACTTAGGGTCACCAAGCCAATCATGGGCAAATTTCTCCAGGCCAATATTATTCAAAATAGTGTTTACTATTCCAACCTGTGAATTTAGTATAGTTGACCATAAAAGACCTACAACAACTGTAGACATTATCATAGGCATAAAGAAAGCTGACCTAAAAAATCTTGCTCCTTTTATTTTTCTACTTAGTATTACTGCAATTACAAGACCTATTGGTAATTGCCCAAACACAGACGCAACTACTATAAACATTGTGTTTTTAAGAGACAAGAAAAATACAGGATCTGTAAATATCTCTTTGAAATTTTCAAAACCAATAAAATTCGGTTCACTAAGTCCATTCCAATCAAAAAAACCATAATAAAATGAACGCCCAATAGGGTAGATAACAAGTACTAAATAAAATAAAAGTGCAGGAAATAAACCAAGGATAATATATTTTTTATTTCTACGAATTAAGTCCATATTCTCCCTCCTTAAAAAATTTTAAAACAAAAGGGTATTTCTACCCTTTTGCATGTGTTATTTTACTGCATCCTGTAGCTGTTTTGCTAAATCTGCTGGTTTTCCGCCTACCATTATACCCTGAAGTCCGTTATTTATTATATCTGTTAGTTCAGAATTAAGTGCTGAGTCATAAACTGTTACCAAAGGATGATTTTTTATTAACTCATTCACTTTTCCATAGATAGGGTCAATTTTACTAGCATCTAAATCTACGTTTTTAAAAGATACTGGGATATTATATTTTGCATAAAGCTGTTGTGATTCACTGTTAGTAAGGAACATAATTAATTTTCCAATTGCATCTTTTTGCTCCGCGCTTACCTTTGCATTCATAACTATGCCTGTGCTACTTACTCCAGACATATCATTTTGATTACCTTTTCCACCAGTAACGGCTGGTAATATACCTATCTCAAGGGTTTTCTTAAATTCTGCTGAAGTTTTACTTATCATATCTGGGAGTATCCAAGAACCATCAATAATCATGGCAGCCTCGCCTTTATAAAAATAATCTCTCATTTGTACTTCATCGATTGAGTTATAGTCTTTATTAAATGCGCCTAAATTTGTAAGCTCTTGTAACTTCGTTAATGCACTTACAAACTGTGGATCAGTGAATGCTGCGCCTTTTTTTGTAAGTACATTATCAAGCCATTCACTACCAGTCTCCCTATTTGCCATCAAACTAAATATTGAAGATTGAACTGGCCATTTTGCTTTATTTCCAAGGGCTATAGGAATTACTTTATTTTTTGCGAATACTTTTACAACTGCCTTAAGGTCCTCATAGGTTTTAGGGTATGCAACTCCATATTTATCAAATAGCGCCTTATTGTAAAAAACCATTGATGTTAAAGATACTCCGAGAGCCGCAGAGTAAGTCTTATCGTTTACAGTAAACTCATCTAGTGCTCGAGGTATAAAACTATTCTTCCACTCTGGATTTTTAGTTAGTACGTCATCTATATCAGTTATCAAATTAGATTTTACAAATTCTTGTGTCATTGAGTTTGGCCAAAGCAAAAATGCATCTGGAAGTGATCCCGCCGCTGCTTGAGTCTTAAGCTTTGTCTGATATTGATCTCTCGGCATTTTCTGTTCATCAATCTCAATATTAGGATACTTTACTTTAAATGCCTTCATTCTTTCTTCCATAAATTGTGCACGTTGATCTGAGCCCACAAAAGAATGCCACAGAGAAATTTTAACCGTCTTAGTAGTACCTGTACTCGTTGAATCTGTTGTTTTTTTACTGCTTGAACATCCTGAAGCACTAAGTAAAATTCCCAATACTAAAGCCATACTTAAAATACGTTTTTTCATAGTGTACCCCCTAATTTCTTTAACTTGACTTTTTAAATAGTAATCATTTAACTACCTTGAGTATACTATCCATGAAACTCGTTTACAATCCAGAATACTTCGATAGTATCCGAAATTCTAAGGACTTACTTTTCAAGTTCACTAAACTCCGTGGGAGAAACTCCGATGATTTTTTTAAATACACTACTAAAATATTTATAATCGCTATATCCTACCATATCAGCTATCTCATACACCTTGTATAAGTGTTTAGATAATAATTCTTTAGCCTTATTCACTCGAAATTTATTCAAATAATCTGTAAAACTCTCTTCTCTTGCTTTCTTAAAAACATGACTAAAATAGTTAGGACTTAGATGTACGGCCTCAGCTATTTGTTGTATTGATAAATCTTCACTAAAGTGATTTTCAATATATTGAATGGTATTTTTTATTACACTACTGTAGCTATCATTTTTGTTTTTGTTTACAATCTCCATTAAATTATTGGTAAAACTACATGCCCATTCCTGCAATTCACCTATTTTTGTAAAGTTAACTAAATCAAGGTATTTATACCTTTGCTCCTCTTTTATATAAATACCATCTTCTTTTAAAACATGTAACGTTGTATCCATTATTTCAATATATAGTTTTTTATGTTTTTCAATAGATGTATTATTAGGTCTCTCTTTACAACAAACTCTTTTTAGCAAGGAGAAAGCTTCCTCTCTATTTCCAATTCGAATGCACATTATATATTGCTGAATTTCATATTCCATATCTCTATGAATCTTCGCCGCATATAAATTCATATCATTTTCTTCTTTAAAAGTATCCTTTAACCCTTCTATAACTTTTTGTAATTCTTCAACATTTATTGGTTTTAAAATATAATCTGTAGCGCCGTACTTTAACGCTTGTTGTGCATACTTAAAGTCATCATATCCACTAATTATAAGAACTTTCGCTTTTGGTACTTCCTCTTTGATTCTCTTAAGGAACTCGATTCCATCCATTTTAGGCATGCGGATATCAGTTAAAATGATATGCGGTTTTTTATCTATCGCGAGTTCAAGAGCTGTCCGTCCATTGTCTGCTGATCCCACCACCTCTATTCCCATTTGTTGCCAAGGCATAGTTTTTACAAGACCCTCTCTAATCATTTTTTCATCATCTACTATAATAATTTTAATCAAAAGTTCTAACCTCCAACTTTTTTATATTTTGAGAAATCATTACTTCTATTCTGGTTCCCATTCCTTTTTCACTATATATCTTTATTCCATATTGTTTTCCAAAGTATAACTTAATACGCTCATCTACATTTTTTATTCCATAGCCTTTCCTCTCTTGTGTATCTGCAGCAAATATACCTTTTATTGTTTCTTCGTCCATACCAACACCATTATCGATAATTTCAAATTGAATATCTCCTTCAACTTTTTTACCAGTTACCTTAATAACTCCTTTTTTTTCTAATTCAGCAACTCCATGTAATAGTGCATTTTCTACAAGAGGTTGAAGAATCAATTTTATTGTTTTGCAAGGATATATACAAGGGTCAACATCAACCAGAATATCTGGCTCCTCAGTATATCTCATCTTTTGAATTATGAGATAACTATTAAGATGTTCTACTTCTTTTTCAACAGTTGTAATCTCATCGCCCTTATTTAAAGCTAATCTAAATAACTTAGCCAAAGCATTAACACTCTCTCCAGTTTTAAATGCTCCTTCAATGCGGGCTGACCAGTAAATAGCGTCTAATGTATTATATAAAAAATGTGGATTTATCTGGGCTTGAAGTGCCCTTAGCTCTGCCTCTTTTCTTGAAATCTGATTTTGATAAACCTCTTCTATGAGAGTTTTAAGTTTACCTATCATACTATTAAAGCTTTTGCCAAGAGCACCTATTTCATCTTTTCTATCCACATTTGCAATAACATCTAAATTGCCTTCTTCAACTTTTTGCATAAGTATTTTTAACTTTTTAATAGGTGTAGTTATTTTCAAGGAAATTAAATATGCGATTATAAATCCGAAAATTGATGCTAATATTATAACTGTAATAGTCATATTTCTTATTACATCCACTTGGTTAATTAACTCTTTAAATGGCACTACGCTAACAAATATTAAATTTTGTTCCTTAGAAGTATAGTGCGTTACTAAAACATCTTTCCCATTTATCTTTGTTTTGTAATATCCATTATCATTAGTAAAAACTAACTTAAAGTATTCCATTTGTTTCATATTATTGGAGATTTGAGCTTTATCCCTATGTGAAACTATATTGCCATCCTTATTTGCTATAAACATATATCCTGTATCACCTAGTTTTATATCTTTATAAATTTTATTAATTAATATTTCATTAATATCCATTCTCATAATACCTAGTCTTTTTGAGAAATCATTTATATCATTTATCTGCCGATAAAATGACATTACATATTGTACTCCCATAGATTGATAATCTCTCTTATATGTTGGAGTCATTATATAATTTCCATTACTTGGTATTAAGCTTTCATATCTATTTTTTAACCTTTCCGGAATATACTGAGATGGGCCGGAAGTTTCAAAACTTAACCCATTATCTCCGTATATACTAATTGCTGAGATATACGATTTAGAATTTGCTAAATTTGCTAAATCTTCATTTAAATAAGGCAAAGTATCATTAATTTTAATGGTATTATTTTTATTTAGATTTAAATAATTTCTTGTATTTCTGTTTGATAGAATAAAAAGTGAAATGTCTTGTGCATCACCCACCATTGAATTTAGGTTTTTATCAATTTGCTTTAATGTTTCAACCATTGACTCACCAACTCTAAGTTCTATTATTCCTTTGGTGGACCTGTAGGAGGTTAACCCTACAACAACAATTATAATGATAACCATACTGGTTATATAAATCATTAATTCCGATCTAATGTTTCGCATATATTCACTCCTCATAAATAAAAGTAAAAAACTTAGTCACTTATACTATGCAACCAAGTTTTATAGACGTTCTAATTTTAAATTTTATTATTACTCACTAGAAAACCATTACATTTTTTAAAGTTGTAGGACATATAATCCCATTTAATAGTAAACATGTACTCTATTACTAATTCATGTCATTACTGTATGACAACTAGATATATATTAGCAAATATTCAACTTGTAGTCAATAAATACTTAAAACTGTAGCAGTGTAGATTGAAAAGATTAAAGTCCGAGCTTCGCATTTTGCGAAGCTCGGACTTTAATCTTTTCACTTATTATACAACTCAAGTTAACTTATAGCATTATTTGTATGCCTTTTTCATAATTTCCACAGTTTCATCAAGTGATAAAGTATATCTATCCAACTGGAATAATCCACCCATAGTTCTACGAGCATTCTGCGCAAGTGGAGTCATTTCTTCTTTTTCTATTCCGTAGCTTGACATCTTAAGATCACTAACTCCACATTTTTCTTGAAGTTCAATTAGCGCTTTTACAAATGCCATAGGACGTTCTTCTTTATTAAGAGCATCAACGTCAACTCCCATAGCTTTTGCCATATCCTCAAATCTCTCTGGAACTTTAGATGCGAAAAATGTAAAATATGATTCGGATAACATAATTAATCCTGCACCGTGTGGAAGTTTGGTATGTTTAGCACTTAATGCATGTTCCATAGAATGCTCTGAAGTACAACTTGATGTAGATTCAACAAGTCCAGATAAAGTATTTGCTAAAGCTACCTCTGTACGAGCCTCAATATTATTGCCATCTTCCACGCATTTAGGCAAATATTTAGCTATTGATTTAATACTTTTAAGTGCATATGCATCACTAATCGGTGTTGCTATATTTGCAATATAACCTTCTGCTGCATGGAAAAGTGCATCAAATCCTTGATATGCTGTAAGATTCTTAGGTACTGTTAACATTAGTTCTGGGTCAACTACAGAAAGTGTTGGGAAAGTACATTCTGTGCCAAATCCTATTTTCTCATTAGTATCCTCTTTAGTAATAACTGTCCAAGGATCAGCTTCTGTACCTGTTCCTGCTGTTGTAGTTATTGCAACAATAGGAAGAGCTCCATTTTGAAGTGGCATTGATTTTCCAGATCCACCAGATATATAATCCCAATAATCTCCAGGATTTTTCGCCATAACAGCAATAGCTTTTGCTGAATCTATACTACTACCGCCACCAAGTCCAATTACAAAATCACAATTTTCTTTTTTAGCAAGGGCTGCACCTTCCATAACGTGAGTTTTAATAGGATTAGGCAATATTTTATCAAATATAGTATATTCAATCGCCTTATCCTTTAAAATTGTCTCAAGTCGATTTAGGTAACCATATTTTTTAACAGAATTACCTGATGTAATAACTATTAATGCTTTTTTACCAGGAAGCTTTTCACCTGCGAGTTCATTCAGTTTCCCTGGTCCAAATAATATTTTTGTTGGTATAAAATAATTAAAATTCATGTATAATCCTCCTTGTATTTTAGCTTTTTATGTTATGTGTTTTAATGTATCTAAGTCTATTAATAACAAAACAAATTGACGCATGTACCCATTATCTGTTTAATTTAATACGATTAACTTGCTTCTTTTTATTATATATGGTATCGTAAAAAAAGACAATATGCACCTTTTAGTTAGATACTATACAAAAGGAGAGTGTTACAATGGCAAATTTGACGATCATCGATAGTGATTGCCCCATAATATATACGTTATCCATTCTTGGTGGCAAATGGAAATGGATAATCATTGACAGATTATTTGAAAATAATGTAATGAGATACGGTGAACTAAAAAAAGTGGTGCCTCATATTACCCATAAAATGTTAAGTCATGAGTTAAAAGAACTTGAAGCTGAAAAACTAATCTTTCGAGAGGAATATCATCAGATTCCACCTAAAGTTGAATATTCATTGACAAAGAAAGGTAAAAGCTTACTTCCAATACTCGACACTATGTGTGAATGGGGAGGCAATAACATGCCTAAATCTGATGTTGAGCATGTTTGTGATGCTGAAACATTAATTATTTAGGACGATTCGAAAAATCCAGCAGTAATTCTACCGCTGGATTTAGATGTACATATTATTACTATACCTAAGCTATTTTCTTGAATAACTCAATTAATTTCTCTTTACTAAAAAATACTGGATTGGCACCTGCACAAGCATCCTTCATTGCATTTTCAGCAAGTAATTCGTAATTAGGATTATCTACACCAATATCCTTTAAAGACTTTGGAATTCCAACTTCTTCTGACAATGCTTTAATTTTGTTAATTACAAAATTAACACATTCTTGATCTGATTTACCTAGGATATCCATTCCAATCACTTCAGCTATTGGTCGGAATTTAGCGGGCACTCCTTTTGCATTTTCCTCTTGAACTATAGAAAGTAGCATAGCATTACATACACCATGAGGTAAGTCATATAAACCACCAAGTTGATGAGCCATAGCATGAACATTACCTAGTCCAGCGTTGCTAAAAGCTATCCCATTTAAAAAGCAAGCATAACACATTTGTTCTCTAGCTTCAATATCACTACCATCCTTTACAGCTCTTGGAAGGAAATCAAAGATTTGTTTTATTGCGTACAATGCAGTTGAATTTGTAACATCAAATGCACCATTTGCAACTACTGCCTCTACAGCATGAGTCAATGCATCCATGCCTGTGGCTGCAGTTAACGCAGCTGGTTTACTAAGCATAAGTTCTGGATCATTTACTGTAATTGTTGCAAGGGAGTTAGTATCCACCATAATCATTTTTACATGACGATCTTCATCTGTTACAACGTAGTTGATTGTAACTTCAGCAGAAGTTCCTGCTGTTGTGGTTATTGCAACTATTGGGAGGCACTTGTGCGTTGTTTTATTTACGCCTTCATAATCTTTAGTTACCCCACCATTCGTTGCAAGGATTGAAATGGCTTTACCACAGTCTTGTGGAGATCCACCACCAATTGTAATAACGAAATCACAATTTTCTTCTTTTAGGATTTTTAAGCCGTTATTAACGTTATTTACAGTTGGATTGGGTTTAACATCATCATATATAATGAATTCAATTCCTATTTCAGATAATAAATCTGTTACTTTTTTAACTGTTCCATTAGAAGACAAGAACTTATCACTAACTACGAAAGCTTTTTTAGCTCCCAGTGATTTGATTGGATTTTTGACTTCATTAAGACAACCTCTACCAAGTAAATTAATTGATGGAATGTAATAAATACTCATAATTAAATTCTCCTTCTCTGCATATATTTTCTTAACTAAAGTGAACTTTCAGTTTAATGATTACTATAAAATATTTACTTCTTTCATAACAGCTATGATCTGCTCTGTTTGTTTCTCATTTGCCTGAAGAAATGGCTTCGTGCAGTAATCTTTCATGTCAATTCCTCTTATCATCATTGCCTTTTTTACAATTGGAATAAATGGTGTTCCTATATCGTATAACTTCATCATTTTATCAACAGTCTTTTGATATTCAGCCATTTTATCAAAGTCTTTATTATTAACAGCTTTTGTCCAGCCAGCAAAGATTTCTGGTGCAAGATTTGAAAGTCCACCTATACATCCACCACCGCCACAAAGAATATTGTGTACTAGATTTTCATCAAATCCAGATAGTACGTCAAACTCAGGAAACTCTGTTTTCATTGATGATATTAGTGCTCTTGTATGAGCCATTACCATCACTGTATCCTTGTATCCCACAATATTCTTATTTTTCCTAACTAGCCTGAGTGTAATTTCTTGTGTTAAATCATATCCAGTTCTATCAGGAAAGTTATATAGATAAATATTTGCCTTAGTTGCAGCTGCAACTTGGTTATAAAAATACTCTATACTCTCTTCAGAAAGAGTGAAATAGTAAGGACTAATAATCATAACAGCATCAGCACCCGCATTATGAGCATAATTAGCCATCTCTATTGTGTCTTCAATTGACATGCAACTTGTCCCGATATAGACCTTTGTTCTTTTATTTATATAACTTACAGATAAGTCAATAAGCTCTTTCTGTTGATTTAACGGCATATTAAAGAATTCGCCTGTACTACCCATTACAACTATACCGTCAATACCACCCTTAATAAGATGATCATAAACATTTTTATTTGATTGTATGTCCAATTCACCATCTTCATCAAATAATGTTACTACTGGTGTTAAAAATCTTGCTGTCATTAAAACCACTCCTTTTTATATCTATTTTGTAAGGGTTTTAAACCCTTACATAAATTATTTAAACTTACGCTAGTTATTATTTATATACTAGTACCCAGCGCCCTTCATTGCTGATAATGCAGAAGCTGTATATCTCTTATATAAACCTGTTCTAGCAGGTCTTGGGATAACTCCTACTTTGGATCTTTCGGTAAACACTTTATCAACTTCTTCAAGAGACATTTCAACTCCGTTTATACCAACAACATTTAATGTACGCTCATGCATGTTGTATTCTATAATATCGCCTGTAACAATCCAGGCTATTGGACCACCTGATGCAGCTTCTGGACAAACATGCCCAATTGCAGCACCCCTTGTTGCACCAGAAAATCTGCCATCAGTTACTAATGAAACTGTACCATTTAGACGTTGATCACAAACTATTGCCTCTGTTGTCATTAGCATTTCAGGCATACCACTTCCACGAGGGCCTTCGTAACGAATTACCAGTACATCGCCGGGATTAATATCTCCGTTAACAACTGCATTGTACGCATCTTCTTCAGAATTATAAGCTCTTGCAATACCTTTATGAACAAACATGCTTTCAACACACGCAGAGTATTTAACTACAGAACCTTCTGGAGCTATGTTACCCTTAAGTATAGCAATAGATCCTATTTCTTTTACGCTATCTATTGGAAAAATTACATCTTCACGTTTAAGCCCATAATTAGCTAAATAACCAAGATTTCTATCAAAGAAATTTTCTTTCTCTAAATCATCAAGATTTTCGCCTAATGTTTTGCCTGTGACTGTCATAACATCAAGGTTTAGGTAATCTTTGAGCATATATTGTACCATCGGAATTCCACCTGCAAACCAGAATGACTCTGTTAACTGTGAACCACTTGGATTGATATTTCCAATGTGTGGAATTTTATGATTAATTTCATCAAACATATCAGGCGTTAACTCTATTCCAAGCTCTAGTGCTATTGATGGAAGATGAATGGTAGCATTAGTAGATCCACCAATTGCACTGTGTACAATAATAGCATTTATAAATGCTTCCTTCGTTAATATCTTACTAGGAGTAATATCTTCTTCAATTAATTTCATGATAGTTCTACCAGCTCTGCGGGAGTTACGAAGAATATCCGTCATAGTTGCTGGCATAAGAGCTGATCCTGGTAAAGCTAAGCCAAGAGCTTCAGACATACATTGCATAGTACTTGCGGTACCTAAAAATGTACAAGCACCTGGTGAAGGGCATCCAGTTAATTTATAATCACGAACTTCTTGATCTGTAATTTGACCTTTACGCTTTTGCCTTAGCGCAATGTCTCCTGCAACTAATGATGTTGTCATATTTGGTCCAATTCTCATACTTCCACCTGGAATAAATATTGTTGGTATATCAAGTCTAGCTGCAGCCTTTAGGTGCGCAGGAATTGATTTATCACAAGATGATGCTAAAATCAGACCATCCCAAGGGCAAACGTTGCCATGAACCTCTACCATGTCACATATTGCTTCACGAGAAGCAAGTATATAGTTCATTCCATCATGTCCTTGTGCGCAACCGTCACATATATCCGTTACATGAAATTGTGCTGGAAATCCGCCAGATTCAAATACACCGTATTTCACTTGTTCAGTAAGTTTATTAAGATGAACGCTACCAGGATGGCTATCTCCATATACATCTTCAACTAATATTTGTGGTTTTTTTATATCTTCTTCGTCCCATCCTGAACCCATTTGTAAAGCATCAAATTGTGCCCATAAAAGCCTTTCTGGAATACTTTTTTGTTTTATGTTACTCATAATTAAAATCTCCTTTTCTATAAAATTTTATTTTGCAACCCAAGTTTAGAAGATATTCTATAAGCCCAAACTTGAGAATATAAGCAATTAAGTTGTTATGCTTTATCCTAAAAAGCCCAGTGAGTTAAATACGAATACAAGAGAGAATAAGATAACACTAATAACTACACTAGGAAATGTTATATACTTTAATGCCTGTTTTGGATTCAAATTATAGAAACCACTGAATACCCAGAATCCACTGTTATTTACATGATTAGGTCCAATTGCACCTGATCCAATAGCCAACACTGCAGCTAGTGGTGATATGTGAAGCAATGGTATTAATGGTATAACCAAAGCTGCTGCTGTCATTTGAGCCATTGTCATAGAACCTAAACAAGCCATCATAACCATTGCAATCAACCATGGAATTACTAGTGCTGGTATTCCTGATCCAGCTATTATACCTGCTAGATCTTTAGCTGCTGGAGCTGCTGCAAGAACCTTACCAAAAGCTCCACCCATACCAGTTACAAGTAGTGGAATTACTGCCATCTTTAATGCTCTGTTTACCCAAGAATTAAATATACACTCAAGTATAGAGCAATCTTTTCCTAATTTCGGATCATGTTTTCTAGCTATTTCTTTAATTTTTTCCGTTCTCCCAATTACAAGTGTAATTGCTGCTGCTACACCTATAAGTAATGCAACTACACGGTCTCCAAGGAAGGTGATAATCATATAAGCTGTACTGTTTGGATCAAAAGATACCTTCATGAAAGAAGAAACTGTGATTAATATTACTGGTAAAAATAATGGTAAAAATGAATGTATAGTGGATGGTAAATTATGATTTTTAATTGCTGTTTCTTCTTTAGTTTCTATGTACTCATCAATTGGATATATCATTTCTTTACCTGCCCACTTTCTGAGTAGCAAGTAAAATATGAAGAATCCTATAATAGCAATAACTGTACCAAATAAAACTACCTGCCCTAACTCCGCCCCTATTAAAAGGGTAATTGCTAAAATACCTGGCGTTGGTGGCACTAGACAGTGAGTAACATTTAAAGCAGCACATACAAACACTGTCATTTTAGCCATACTTATCTTATGTTTTTGTGCAAGGGTGCTAGCTATTGGAGCCATAAGAAGAGTCGTTATATCTCCAAACACTGGAATTGAAAGTATAAATGCTGCCATAGCAGGTGCTAGTTCAACATTTTTTCCATGCACTATCTTTACAAAGAAATTTGCCATTGGTATAGCTGCCCCTGTATCTTGGACAATCACTGCAATGATACTTCCTAGAATAATAACTATACCTATAGCTGAAAGTGTTTCCCCAAATCCATTATTAATGGCCTCAATTGCTTTTGTTGGTGAATCACCAAGAAGGATTGCCATTGGAATTGTTACAAGTAATATCGCTAGAACTGGATTCATTTTAAATTTGAGAATTAAAAGCATAAGTAATACCACTGCACCGATTAATATAAATAAAAATGTAATTGGTAGCATAATATTTGTACCTCCTAAGTTATGTACTTGCAATTCTTTTTAATTTATCTGAACTTGCTAAATCATCTTTATTTTCATACAATAACGTTTACTTAAAACGATTACTTAATTTAGCTTATTCTGTATGATGTAGGTTGTCATACAGGTTTATTGTCTAAAAAATATAGAAATTTATATTTCTTCTTTTCCATACTTATTAAATATACTTTCATTATCTTGCATATGTTCATCCATAACTTTTCTTACTTGCTTTGGGTCATGTGTTTTTATAGTCTCTAATAATAATTTGTGATAATAAAGACCTGATGCATTCCCTTTTTTAGCAACAACTTTAATCATAGCATTACTTAAAATATCATTCATAATGTTAAAGATTTCAATGAATAATGAATTTCTCGTTGCTTTTGCTATAATCATATGAAATTCGAAGTCCGTCTTTGAAAACATCTCGAGATCATCTTTGTAAATTTCCATCTTATTAAAGCAACTTTCAAGTTCACTTATATCATTTTCCGTGATTTTTTCTGTTGCAAGTTCTGCAACTGTACCTTCTATCTTCATTCTAAATTCCAATACTTCCTTAAAAGAATTTTCTCCCAGGAATGCAATTGGAATAATTGAATTCATATATAATCCCGCTTTTGCTTCTTTGACAAAGGATCCTTCTCCCAATCTTGTTTCAAGCAAACCTAAAACTACTAATTTCTGCAATGCCTGCCGAACTGTTACACGACTAACTCCAAATGCCTGAGCTAAATCATTTTCCGATGGAATCTTTTCGCCTTGTTTCCACTCATTATTTAAAAACTGCTGTTTAAGTTGGTCAAAGACCTGCTCCCCTACGTTTAATTTCTTAATCTGTTGTATAGCCATTGCTCTATAATCACTCCGTCTTAGTATATTATTTCCCATTCATAATATACTAATAATATCATTTATTCTTACAGAAGGCTACATTCAAAATAAAATCATATATATTAATATTTGGTATCATACGGCCAAGGACTTCCACCAGCCAAATACCCCCCATCTACATGATAAACCATACCAGACATAAAGCTTGATGCATCAGATGCAAGCATTATTGTTAATCCTAAAAGTTCTTCAGGCATTCCAGGTCTACCCATAGCAGTTCGCTGCTTTAAAAATTCGCTGCGCTCTGGATGTTCCCAAGTGACTGTTGTTAGCGGTGTTAAAATATGCCCTGGAGCAATTGCATTTGCTCTAATACCATATTGCGCCATCTCTACTGCCATTGACCTAGTTATTCCTAATAGTGCACTTTTGCTAGCTCCATAGACACTACATCCACCTAACATACCAACTGAGTTATGTGATGCCATATTGATAATATTACCTTTTTTAGCTTTAATCATAATTTTTATAACTTCTTGAGAAAAGAAAAATAGTCCCTTTAGGTTAACATCCATAATTTTATCATAGGTGTCTTCTTCGACATCTAAAAAACCTTCTCTTTTGTTTATTCCTGCACAATTAATTAATACATCAATTCTTCCATATTCTTCTTTGATACTACTTACGCAATCTTTTACAGATTCCATGTCAGCAATATCGAGTACAAATTTCTTTACCTTGACATCACAATCAATAATTTCTTCCTCAAGTAGTAATAATTTTTCCATGCTTGTACCGCATAGTGCCATATCTGCCCCTACACTAGCAAGCCCCTTGGCCAAGACACTTCCAATACCACCTGTTGCCCCAGTTAATACGATTACTTTTCCTCTCAAAGAAAATATTTTCTCAAGATTTTTGCCAATCAAATCATCTACCTCCTTGAATAACTAGACGTAATTTACAGTTTAATTAATAACACCTTTTTATTGAGTTTGTATTTACGAACTACAAACGCAATCGCGAACTCATTAATCATATACTACCACACAACTTTTTCTTAGTCAACAAAAACTGTTAATAAAATAACAGTTTTCTTGTTTAATTCCAGTTAATTATTTTCTTAACATTCTTGTTATATAAATTCATTATTTTTAGCATTAAGCCATCACTTCTGATATAATTTTATAATACAACCAACAAAGGGGATGAATTTCATGAAAGATACAGAACATAGACCAACTGCAAGAGTATTAAACATACTTGAGCTACTAGCTACGAATTCAGATGGTTTAACCCTTACTGAAATATCAGATGCCATTAATGCTCCAAAAAGTAGTATTTTCCCAGTTATTCGCACAATGGCTCAGCGAAAATTTATTTTTGCTGATAAATATACTTCAAAATATACCATTGGTGTTGCTGCATTTTCCGCTGGTTCTTCCTATACAAGCAACATGAATGTTCTCGAGTTTATACGAAGCGAAATGAAATATGTTGTGAAAAAAAGTGGTGAAATATGCCAACTTGGAATTTTAGACCGAGATATGGTTTTATATGTTGCTAAAGCGGACTCAGAAGAAGCTATTCGTCTTGTTTCCTATGTTGGAAAAAGACTTCCTCTATATTGTACCGCTATTGGAAAGATTTTAATTTCTAGGAAAAGCATTTCTGAAATAAAGACACTTTACCCAAATGGTCTTAAAGCCTATACCAAAAACACAATTACAGACTTTAAGATATTAGAAGATACGCTTGCCGAAATACGCGAAACAAATATAGCTATTGAAGAGGAAGAAATTACTGAACATGTTCATTGCATTAGTGTTCCTCTATTTAAAGGCGATGACATTGTTGCTGGATTAAGTGTTAGTATTCCCACATTTCGCATGGAACCACAAAAATCTGAACTCATAAAATCACTACTACTGGAAACACGCTGGAAAATCGAATCCTTTTTCAGAGAAAATGATATTGATATTAATAGCTTAAAAATAAGTGACTAATTATTGATTGTACCACCCGCTACTAAAAGTATATTAAATACTAAATGTAGAATGGAATTCATTTTTACTCTAGAACACCCCTAGTTGTAGTTTTATTATCCTACAATTAGAGGCGTTTTTTAATATCTAGTTATAATACAATTAGATTTTGCTGTTATTTCTATTCAAATCCTTTCTAACTTTTTCATTTCGCCTAACCTTTAGCCTGACTTAATGCATCTTGTGTTGCACTGATAATTCCCTCACAACTGTAGGTAGCTCCTGAAATCGTGTCCACTGAAGTAGATTGTGCTGAAATTATTTCGGAAATTATTGAGCTTTCAACATTATTATAAAATCGTGGTGTATCCTGACTTGACACTGTTGCAATATTCGTAATCTTACCACCTTCTATTGTGACGGACATTTCAGTTGTACCGCCTCTATACCCTGTTCCAGTTCCCGTATATGTTCCATCAGTATATTTTTGAGAAGTGCTAGTTGTAGTTGCTGTTGTACTAGTGGAACTAGTCGACGCAGTAGCTGTTGTGATTAATCCACTTTGGGTTAGCGAAGATACTCCTAAATTATTAAATCCGTAAAGTCCTACCATAGCAGCGATAGCAAGAGTACTAGAAATTTCAGGATTTATATTTTCGCCAAGAACATTTACCTTAGTATTGTTTCTAGGACATGTTTCAATACATTTAAAGCAGTTAATACAATCTCCACCACATATACTTTCTACTTTATAAAGTTCTAGACCCATTGAGCAATTATTTGTACAAATTCTGCACTTTCCACATTTATCAGATGGTTTTTTAATTTTTAATATTCCTATTCTAGAAAATATATTAAAAACAGCTCCTAAAGGACATAAATACCTACAGAAAAATCTTTCTACAAAGAAAGCGCCTATGGTTATTAAAAGTAAAAATAAAACTCCAATAGTATAATCAGATAATACCTGAGGAAAATCAGTAATTAAAGCAAATGCATCCCAAGGACTTGCAGTGTCTAAAACACTGCTTCCCATTGTCCTCGCGACAACTATAAGTAAAAGTAAGATTAAATATTTTATGTATTTTAGCACATAATCTAACTTCGGGTTTACTTTAAAATCAATCTTGAATACATGTTTGGACAATAAGTGAAGTAAATCATTATATGTTCCAAAAGCACAAATCCAGCCACAGAAAAACCTGCCTAGTAAAATAGTTATTATAATTGCTGTTACAAACTCAATTAAATTAGGGAAAGCTTGAATAAAATTGAAATCACCTTTTATAATCATTTCATAAATACTTTTAAACCCTGAAAATGCTAGTACAAATAGCCCCGGTGATAAAACAAACATAATTAATTGCACTACAAGTCTATATATTTGTATTTTCTTTATCTTTTTTTTCATTTTTACCTCTCCTTATAAATCCAATTTCTTATACACAAATTCATTATTCGTTAGTGTAACTGTACCTATCAAACCTGATGTAACATATATTTCTTTATTTTTAGTTATAAATATGGCATCAATGCCTTTTATTTCTTCAACTAATTTCATAGCCTTTTGAACTCCCATAATATAAACACCTGTTGATAATCCATCGCCATCAATAGAATTATCAGAGATAATTGTAGCACTTATAATATCACTTTCTGATGGATACCCTGTAATTGGATTTATTATATGGTGAAACCTTTTGCCGCAAGATTCAAAATATCTTTCGTAACTACCTGAAGTAACTACAGATTTATTTACTACGTTTATTGTTAAAACAAATTCTCCGCGGGGTTTTAATGGATTTTGAATTCCTACATTCCATTGGGTTCCACATTCGGTGCCATCATCTTTAGTTCCAATTGCAAATATATTCCCTCCAAGATTTATCAGAGCACTCTTAATCTTATTTTTGAGCATTATATTTCTTACTTCATCTGCTGCAAAACCTTTGGCAATGCCTCCAACGTCAATTTCTTGTTTTTCATTCTTTAAAAATATAGAATTATTATTTTTATCTATTTCTATGTCCTTGTAATTTACA
>Ga0209123_1001741_pt1 | contig 20414 bp, 22 predicted proteins | sample BarGraIncu00431A_FD_184500 | JGI IMG/M metagenome (GOLD analysis project Ga0209123, IMG submission 184500) | Arctic peat soil microbial communities from Barrow, Alaska, USA - Barrow Graham LP Incubations 004-31A (SPAdes) (version 2) | ecosystem: Environmental > Terrestrial > Soil > Wetlands >... | reverse complement strand
CATGTCACAGTGTTTATGTTATAATAGTCTTTGTCACTGGGAACAGTAAATTGTGCCCGTAGCTCAGGGGATAGAGCATTGGCCTCCGAAGCCATGTGCGCAGGTTCGATTCCTGCCGGGCACACCATAAAGCTTGAACCTACGGGATTCCTAGGGTCTTGAAATTACTAAGTGCATTTCATAAGAGCATAGGCTTAATATTTTAAGGTACTTTATGACCTCTTCTTCACTATTAAAGAATAAGTGTAGAGGAGGTCTTTTTATTTATGTCAGTATCTTTAGGAACAGTCAAACGTATATTTATAACAGCTAAGAAAAGTGAGAGTGTGACCGTTAGTACCTTGGAGACCTATGAGAGAGGTCTTGTAAGATTCATTGAGTATCTAACTACAGACTTGGAGGTCTTAGATATCGATGAGGTCACGCCAGCAACTATCAGAGATTACTTAATATCACTCCAGGAGGGAGGATTAAGAGCAATAACAATACACCAGCACTTTAGGATTTTACGGACATTATTTCTATTTCTGTACAGAGAAGACTATATCCCTAAGAATCCTATGGTAAATGTCAAAGCTCCTAAGATCGAACAAAAGGAAATGCGAACGTTTACCTCCCAGGAAATTATGAAGATACTTAATGCTTTTAATAGGGAAGACTTCATAGGTATGAGAAATTATTGTATTATGTGTCTTTTGTTTAGTACAGGTATCCGAAAGACTGAGCTTGCAGACCTCACACTCGCTGATTTAAACATTAATAATGATCTAATAAGGATTGCTAATGGTAAAGGTCAGAAGGAGCGTTTTGCACCAATTGGGAGGGTATTAAGGCGTACCTTATTGAAATATTTAAGTATACGAGAAGAATACCTGAAGGGAGAGTATTGTCAGTGGGTCTTTGTGACTCCTAGAGACACTCGTAAACTGACAACCTCCTGCATGTCTGTACTGTTTCAGAAGCTCAAGAAGACACTTGGGATAACTGGGGAAAAGGTGGCTTGTCATACTTGGAGGCACACCTTTGCTAAGACTTACTTATTAAATGGAGGTGATATATTTAGCCTTCAGAAGATATTAGGACATGCTGATATTACAACTACTAAGAATTATTTAAATTTAAATAATAGTGAAATGAAGAATCAACATGCTAAATTTAATCCTTTAGATAATAAAGATTGGCTATATTAATAATATTACAGAGGGGACTTTATAGTGTTCTGCTATGAAGTCTTCTTTTTGTTTGTATCAATGTTTCTGCCTTACAAAAAATCATGGGACATACTAAGCTCGATATGACACAGGTGTATGTCAATCTGGAGCAAGCGGATATCAAGGGACAACATGAAAAAGCAACTCCATTGAATAACCTATTTAATCAAAATAGGACTGTCGGGAAGATCAAGGGGAAATAATGTGTAGCCTTCTGTTAATTCAGAGGACTTTTTTGATGCGTATAGCTGGGGTTTCTGCAATGGGTGCTAAGAATGTAACAAATGCTACCAATTCAAGATAATGCGAACGAGTGCGAATAAATCTGTTGACAGTCGCACTAATCGTGCGTATAATATAAATCAAGGGGTGGGAATTATGGATAATACATATACTACGAAACAAATCGCGGAAATTCTCAAGGTTACAGTTAATACTGTAAAACTATGGTTAAAGAATGGCAAACTCAAAGGAATGAAGGGTGGGAAATCCTGGTACATAACGAAAGATGATCTGAAAGAAGTATTTCCAGAGTGGGCGTTTACTGCCTTTGCCGATACGATTGATCAAGAGAATCAAAAGAAACTTGTGGTCAAAGTATACGGTAATGACTACCTTTACAAAGCACTATATCCAGAAGAATATGAGCGAGATCAGCTCAATAGTTATCACCCGGATCCTTGGGATGTTTACCATGAACAATGTGAAGCTGATTTAGACAGACGGTTTCCATATCCATGGGTAGGTGACGAGGTTGTTCATGAGAGAGAAGGGTATAATTGTATTCGTGCCAATGACCCTGAAGCATTTAGAGGGTTTTACTGGAGCAAGCATAAAGAAGAAGAGTTGAAACTTAGTAGACTTATGCAAACTCTAAAGGACAAACATGGTGTATCTGATGAAGATATTGCCGAAATTAAGCGAACCTATGAGAATCTTCAATTGCTTAAGATTGGTCAACTTATGTATGATATATAAGCTTCGAAGAATATGAAAGGTGGTGGTGCTGATTGACTGGGGCTGATCCTCCTCAATAGCATGGAAGGCAGGTGAATATCCTTCGTAAAACTAAATAATCCTAGGCACGAATGCAGTCTAAATATGCAGAAAATTGTGTCTATTAAACCATGCCCTTCTACTGCTATACAAAGAGAAAGACCCTACTGCAATCGCAAGTTGCAATAAGGGTCACAAAGAAAAATATTCTATCGTAAGTATTCCACATTCGTAAGAAATATCCTTCTAAAGCAAAATAAAATTATAAAGGAGATTACATATAATGAATAATACAACTATTGATAACAACTTCGAGGGCAACGTAGAAACATTGCCACAAGAATTAATCAGCATCCTAAGTGACTTCATAAAAGACAAAGGCATGGCAGAGGAGTTCGTGGCTTATGCAGTAACCAAGCAGACCAATGCTAAACTGCTCGATGTTGAAGCATTGGCAAAGCAATCCTTTACATCTCTAGCATTCGAAGGAGAAGCAGGGCAAGAACAACAAACTGCACAGCAGAAAACTGCAGACCTATATACTTTCATTAAGTCCATCGTACTCCTAGAAGCTAAGGAGTCATTGTTTGATTTCAATGAAGCATATGGCGAATATGCATACATAGTTGCTAAAGATGCCTACATTACTGGGTTTAAAAATGCTCTTAGTGTATCCAAGGAGGTGGCAATATGCAAATGCTAACCATAGAAGAATTAAACACTATGGTTACTCAGATAGAAGCTACAAAACTATCATTGGTAGCAAGAGATGAATCTAGGGATTATTTTGAGGCACGTAAAAAGCGTTTCATTATAGAGCATCGAGGCAAATGGAAGGAAATAGGCAATGAATTTAGAGAGGAAAGAGAATCCTATGGGTTAACTCAGGAATTAGTAGCTAAAGCCTTGGGAGTCTCAGCATCTAAGGTATCTAATTTTGAGAACGGCAGAAGCATTACTCATGCCAAATTAATGGAGAGTGCTTATTCTATGTTCCTTAAAATCCATGAAGTGAAACTTATAGCCAAAGGTATACATTAATTCCAATATTCTAAGGAGTCACAGGAGGGCAGTGGAGTCAGGGACTACTACTGTTTTATCCAACAGGAGGAACTAAGAATGTTAAAATTAGTACCGAAAAAGCAATCCTATGCAGAATGTATAGCTGACTATATCCAAACTGAAGAATATTCCCAGCTACCTACAGCGGAACAAAATGCGATAAGCAAACGATTATCTGCTTCACTTATTGTTCGATATAAGAAAGCGTTGCAAGAAACTAATGGTAAACTTCGTATTATAGCCAAGGAAAGAAAGAAGTTTCTGGCTAGACTCAAGCAAGTGGAGGAAGCTGACCAGTCAGAAGCTATGGAAATCATAGATGTCATTAACAGCATCGATGGCATGAAAAATAGATATAAGAAAAACATAATTTCCATAGGTGAAGCAATTGTTCATCTAACTCCTATGTGGGGTACTCTATTCACTAATGATGATATTCGAAGCTTATTCAACGTATCCTACAAGGATATGCAGGAGATTGAACAGGGCTGTACTAGAGAAAACATCGTTGAACACCTATTAATGTCATGGTGGGCAGGGGATACAGTGACATTATTCGGAGGGGCAATGTTTGATTACCTAAGATCAGACCCGAATATTAAAAAGAAGCTAGATGATGGAATGGATGATTTTCTATTGTCATTGGGCAAACCAATACGGCGGTACAATGTATCATATGACAGATATGGAGATGTTCAAATGGTCGAACCTGCTAAGAGCTTGCTAAAAAGGGTTAAGTAAGGAAGCTATGGGCGATGGTGAAACAGGTCAGTAACACCAAAATTATATGATTTAACAGGTTTGGAATATTAGTGGTAGCAATAGTGGGTAGGGTGTAAAACTCTGCCTTCTAATATTAAGGAAGGGATGACATATTAACGAAAATGATACAGCAAGCGATATCAATGAAGAAATACTGTATAAGGTAAAGATAAAGCCTAGAAAAACATTGGTCTATCTACATGAACTATCAAAGGGTAGTAAAGATGGGTACTTTCATTTGGACATAAATCAATGTGTTGAAGATTTATGCATAGCTGAGAGGACAGTTTATTATCACTTGGATGAATTCAATGAAAAGAATATTGTTTGTAGAGTTTACAAAGGTACTCGAAGACTGGATAAATTAGCATTGGATTTATTAAAGGATATAGGTAAAACCATTAAAGGCATAGGGAGCTTGTACTATTTCCCAAAGAGTAAACTAGATTCACCACTTGAAAAAGATGTGGCTATTCTACGTCATTGCTTTGGTTGGCAAGAAGGATATATTCGGCATTATCAAAGATGGTCTGATGCTGATAATCTTACATATTACTGTGATAAAACAGATGGATTTTCAAAGGTCACTGAAGAATATCTCTCGCAATTCTTTCAGTATATGGTAAAGGGTGAATTTGAATGGAGTCATGAAAGATATGATTGTTACATGGACGAGTTCGAAAGGCTAATTTTTTAGTTTACATAATAAAAATTGCACTCTATAATAGACAGCCAATGAATTACTATGGGACGAATACGGGCATGGACTAAGTGTATAAATTGCACTCTATAGTAGTAGATATCTAAGTGTAACATTGACCAACCTGTGGCATTGTTACACAGGATAAAGCAATGGAGAACTTAGAGATGTTATGATGCAAGGTGGTCATAGGTTGTACTAATCCTATCGTTAGGTATTCATAAAACACTTAGACCAATCATTGACCACCTGTGATATTGGTTTACAGGATAGCAATGGAATTTTAAGTGTGACTATGTACCCTAGGATGCTATATATCTAAGGTTAATACAATGATTGTATGATATTCGTAACCTAATCGTAACTAAATCCTGCACTCGCAGTTCGAGTCCTGCGTAGCAGGCAACTTCGTCATTCTTCGTAACCTTCCATAGAAGTAACATACATTCATAAGTAATCATTGTTCAATCCTATAAAACAGTAATATAGGTAATTCAATGGAGATTTATGTACAGCTATATATTCTAAAGGTATTGCAAAGGGAAGGAACGAGTTGAATTTCAGCTAAAGCTTCATTCAATGTTTGCGAACAGCTAATAACGGAACATAAGGATTTATTATGCTCGTACTTCGGCACTTAAGGTTCATAGGTATGCCTAGAGTTAAACATTAAAATAACTGTGAAAATTAATCCACAGTTCTGCTAATGACATATTCTAGTTATCCTATGTTGCCTTGGTGATGTAATAGACATATATATTGAATCCATGAACTAAAAAAAGAATAAAGGATGGGAATACAATGATAAACAACAATATTAGCAGAGTCTTATTTGAAAGATACTGCGATAGTATAGAAACTAGATACACTAATGATAGGCATAGGCAGATAGCAAAGTTATATGCCAAATATCATCTATGGTTCGCATCATGAAATTATATCATTTTACTTCTAGAGAGAACCTTGTAAAAATCATAGACGATGGAATGATAAAGCCTATTAATGGTGTCATATGGCTAACCAATGAAATGAACTACTATAAGCAACTATGGGCAAAAGGTACAGGCAAAGCTGAAGTAAGAATCACACTAAATACAATGAACTTCAAAAGATCAGAGCAAACAGAATCACTAGACATCTATGGTTATAGAACGTTCAAAGGTGAATGTAGCTGTAATTATAGTAAGCACCAGAATGAACTAGGAAAAAAAACTAGCATTATGCCAACGTGGTATACACTGGATAAACAACTCATTCGAGTTATGAAGGAACTTAGTCCATACATTGCAAGCTTTAATCCTTGGAGCATCGAATGTTTCAACCCAGAACGTGGACATGGTAAGTACCGTGAATTCTTTACTGATTGGCATCCTGGCATAAGAGCGGATTATATTGAGGCTATGAGGCTTTATCATCCTTGGTGGACTGTAAAGCACTATCAGTGGTATAAAGATCATCCTACAGCAAATCCAATGATAGACCAATCTGCTAGAAGGAAAAGAAGAACTGGGGATTCAATTGATGATTTTAAAGAGGCAATCAGTGGATTTAGCAAGTTCACTGGATTTACTGCATTTGAAGAAAGTCAATTGAGATTTGAGGGAATCGATGTTGATGAGCCACTTACAGAAAATGGTAGCATCTAAACGACATGTGTATATTATGAAGGGGGAAGTGAGTTCTTTCCACGCATCTTTGCATTTTGCAGAATGCGTTATTTTTTTGCCCAAAAATATGAACAAAGGAGCAAACACAATGAAAATCAAAAGGCAATTACTCAATCTTACACTGCAAACCATGTCAACCAAGCTAGGGATCACACCAAGTCACCTGTCAGCCATCGAACGAGGATTCCGCAACATCCCTGCTCATCGACTACAGGAATTCAAATCAGCATACGGTGGTAGTTTATGAACCACTTAAAAACCTTGCGTTTACAACATGGTTATGCCACCTTACGAGCGTTAAGCGTTGCCACTGGCATCTCTGCGAATCTACTAGGACAACAGGAGAGTGGTAAAGCGGGAATCAACTATGCCACTATGGTCGCACTTAGCACACTATATGGATTACCCATCAGAGAAATAATATGAAGAAGGAAGGTCTTACAATGATTAAATACTCATGCCAACAATGCAACCATAGCGAAGAGAGGAGTATCCGCAATTGGTCGTGCGAATGTCCCATATGTTTTACTATGATGTCAGCAGAACCACCAAAGGATGACTATAACCTCTGTGACTACTGTGGTGAAGTTTTACCATCGAATAAGCACAAATGTGCCTGTGGTAATCATTATCTCATACACTGGGAAGCTGAAGAGCCATTGGTTAATGCAACCATAGTCAAAGAAATCCTGCACTGCAAAGCTACAAACACAACTACGCCATTTACTTGCAGATCATGTGGGCGAATTCATGCCATCTATAGAACAACCAAGGTCAATGCATTTTGTTCCTGCGGATCACTCATGGATCAAGATGTGGTTGACTTGAGGAAATTCCGTTTATCCAAAAGATACAGCCAACAGCTAATGGCTAATATCCTGGAAATCAGTCTAAGAAATTATACAGATATTGAGTCTGGACGGCGAACTCCATCAGTTAAAACATTGTGCAAAATAGGCAATATTTGCAGGTACTAAGCCTACCTATAAGGGTATGCCCAATATTGCCTATAGCACCCCAGTAACATCAACATCCATAGCACCTATTTTGGCAGGCTAGATCCCCCCCCCTTTTTTTTGTATGAATGAATGGGCAGATTCACTGCTTAAGGACTGCATAAGGCAATAAAATGGAAAGACTTCGGCTAAGAACTGAAGTCTTTTCTTTGTATAAAAGGAGAATAACAAATGAAATATATAGCAATTGACATCGATGATACATTAAACAATTTCAGTGAAACACTCAAAACCTCAGAATTTACCTATGAAGACCAAGACATTTATAACAAGTACATCGCCAAAGTAAAGAACGATGTTATTGATGAAGGGAACAACGAACTAATGAATCTAAGGCATTCCATACACCTGCAATGCTATAAGCTGGCAAAGCTAAAGCCAGGTGCATTGGACTTTATGCAATGGCTGAAATATCAGAAGGGTTATACTATTGTGTTACTGACTTATAGAGACCTGAGGTACTGCATTGATGACACTAAGGCATGGTTAAAAGCAAACCGCCTCCCATATGATTACATCTTTAAAGCTGATAATAAAATTGTATTCTGCAACATATGGAAGATACCAATACTCATTGATGACGCAAAGGTAAACATAATCTCATCAGGAGTAGACGATTATTTGCAGTTGTATTATCCCATATGTACACACAATGAAAACTTTGTTACTGAATGGACTGCATATGATGAGGATTTTACACTTGGCAATACCAAAGGATTTCATAATTTTGAGGAGGTCAAAGGATGGATGATAAAGTGAGATTATTAAAGCAATTCTATGCAAGCATGGATGTGACACAGATAAAGCTAGAAGTCCGTGATTATGGTTTTAGTTTCATGAATGTTCTTAGCAGATCATGCACGATTGATTATAGTGAACTAAGCAGATTAGTTCATAAGTATCGTCTTAGCAATGTCCCATTATGGATATATGATTATCTTTTAAAGCAACACATAGAAGGCAATGGCAACGTGTGTGGATACTTTCATAGAGAGGCAAACAATGTATTCTGCTTCAACTTAGATAATTCTGCTAAGACCGACACTGACTCTATCACAGATGAGATGCAAACAACACTCTGGAAATTGAAGATGAACCTGGAGGCACTAGAAATAAGACCTTTGATAGTTCAGAGTGGCAGAGGATTCCATGTATGGTGCAGAATTAGTGCAATGATACCTAATGAGGAGTTAAGCCACTTTATGTGTTCTATGGTATTAAGAGTACAAGACTTTGTGAAATTTTCAAAGCTAGACAACACCAAGGTCAACATAGGAATGTATCCCAATCGCAACAACGAGCAACAAACAAATTCACTTAGACTTATTGGCAGTACTCATGTCCGAACTAAGGCATTCAGCAGAATCATTTGTGGTGATGACCTTCACTTATTGCCAGATGCAGACTTTTGGAAATACCTAGAATCCCATATGTACTGGAATACAGTAACACCACAGCAATTCCGTAAGTCTGCCAAGGAGCAAAAGGATAGATATTTCACTAAATCAGCCTAATCAGCCTAAATATGTGTTGGAAAGATTGTTTGTTCATGCCATTGAGATGTTGTCAATTAATAATGAATATCCACTAGTTGACAATATGCTGAAATTACGGTGGAACCCTTGTATAACCAGCACTCTCACTGTGGTATGTCGATAATTGCAGGCATTACAAGAGCGTTATGATGGCATGATGATGTTAAAACAGAAACGGTGGAAGTGACTGTAAACCGTTGTATCATCTAAGGTTATCGATGATTTTGTGGCCGTTATGCTAATTGGTATAATATGTTACAATGGTGGTTATAACAATAATGAGGTGAATTACTTTGTTTTTGTTGTGGCTGGTGACGGTGGTCGTTGGTACGATGATTTATTGTATTTTAAGGATTCTCTATGGATGCCGTGTGAAGTCCTGGCTGTGATGCTGGGACTTTGTTTTGTCTTGATAATTTGGAAATAGCTAAAAGAAAACAACCTGATTAGGCTACTGATTTATTGAAAAGGCGTAGATAAATTTCGTAAGAAATGTAATGATGAAAGAAGTTCATGGTGAAAGGTCTAGGAAGAAGGATTTGTGATAAAGTTATAATTGCCCAAATTTATTGATGTAGGATATACTATGCATAATAGGGGGGGGATACTTTGAAACCAAGAATAAAACATTTATATTTTTTATTTTTAATAATAATGCTTTTATCTACTTATCAAGCGTATCGAATTGGAGTTAACACTCAGGAGATAGCACAAAAAGAATTTAATCTTTTAAACCATCCAACGAGTACACGATATTTAAATAATTCACATAGTAACGGTATGACTTATTCTTTCACAAGTAAGGAATATTATGAATCCATATGGCAATTTTATGATAAAGAATTATCTAAGAACGGATGGATATTTGATAAAGTAGATAAAAATTCGATTGATAAAGAACATCCAAAATACTTTTACTATTATAGAAAGGGGAACATACTATTAATTCTTAAATGGGGTGAATCGTTTGGTGGTAGATGGAGCGATTTAACACATTATTATATAAACATAACAACTCTATGATTTTTAGTTAAAAGTATTAGTAAGAATGTGAAAAACTTTTACAGGTAATTAGGATTAGACTGATTTATATATCTATCCTATTGTCAGTACTATAAGTTAACACAATTTGCCTTCATTACTACACTCTACTTAACAACAATTAGTGTATCAAAAAGTATACTTTACAATACAGAAATTCAGATGCCATTGTATTGACTTGACACTGTATCGAAATGTTTAAAAATAGTTTCAATATGTATTAAAATTAAAGTGTATATTTTAATACACTTCTGCTATAATAAAGATAAGAAATCAGCAGGAGCGTGAACAGTATGAAGATGGCATATGTAAGGGTTAGCACTAAAGAACAAAATACTGGTAGACAATTAGAAGCACTCAAAACACATAACATAGAACGTACATATGAAGAACATATCAGTGGTAAGGATACCAACAGGCCACAACTCCAATTAATGCTAGAGTATGCTAGAGAAGGTGACACGGTGGTCGTTGAGTCATTCAGTAGACTATCAAGAAATATGCTGGACTTACTCACTATCATTGATAAGTTAACACAGAAGAACATAGGGTTCATAAGTCTTAAAGAAAACATTGATACTACGACACCAGCAGGACGGTTTCAGCTGAATGTGTTTGGTGCAATGTATCAGTTTGAACGTGAGTGTAGCAAGGAAAGGCAAAGGGAAGGCATTGATCTAGCATTGGCAGAAGGTAGGGCATATGGTAGACCTAGGACTGTAATGATCACAGATGGTTTCATTACAGCTTATGACCAATGGAAGGCAGGGAACATCACAGCTACTAAGGCTATAGATATGGCTGGTATGTCAAGAGCAGGGTTCTATAAGATGGTCAAGGAGCATGAAGGAACTATATGTTAAGTATAGATAATGCGTAGTATCCTTTTTTGCGCTGTGATAACCATAGGGGGTGGGTGGTATTTCGTATACCTTTTTGCCTTTTCCTGGTGGGGAGGGTGTGGGTTTTACATCTGAGCCTTTTGCACACCAAATTTACTACAAATTTCAGCAATAAAATTTTTATGAATTTTTATAGAAATATTCTGATCTCCCAGCATGATGCTGAAGAAATGGAAAATCATAAGGGAAGGGTGTTTCTTACCAGTCCTTTTGGGTTTATTCTGAGAGATACTCGGTGGTATTGCTACGTGATATTGCACGTGTGAATTTTAGCCTAATATAAAAGCTTATAATTTATAATATTGGAGGTATGTACAGTGAATATGAAAATTAGACCAAGAGTTTCTCGTACGAAAGAGTCAGCCAAGCAGGAATTATTAGAATTCTATAATGAACATGGAATTTTTACTTCTCACAGACTTATGGCCGAGATTAGCGGATTAGAGCGCTATTTAAGAGTTCAGCAAGGCGGAGTAAGAAATTTTTGTGAGAAGCATGAAATATCATATATACTCGAAGAAGCAAAACTTACTAGATGGAATGATGAGTTAGCAAGTGAGACTTTGAAAAAGGTATACGAAAAATATCAGCAACCAATTGGATTAAGAATATTGACGCAGGAAGGACTAAATAAGCTATATCAGTGGATAAGCAAAAAAAATGGTAGTTTAGAAAATTTTTGTAAAGATAATGATTTAGAATATCTTCTAGGAACGTTAACTATGTGGAATGATGCAAAGTGTTTTCGGCTAATTAAAGATCTTTTCTTGCAAAAAATGAAACCAGTAAGTCCTGAAGATATAAAGAAAACTTATAAAGGGGCTCATGGTTACATATATAAACAATATGGCAATGTGGAGAAGTTTACAGAAGCCTTTGATCTAACGGAATACATAGATGTGAGACCTAGAATCGACGATGATTACGCTATAAAGAGAATAAAAGAAGCTTTTTCCCTTAAAAAAGATTGTGTTAACCCCTTATGGTTAATGCAAAATGGTTTTTATAGTATATATGAATATATACTTGATAAAGGTAATGGATCATGGATGGATGGATGTGAAACACTTGGATTGTCCCAATATGCAATGACCATGAAAATTCATTGGGACGATGAGAAAGCGTTAAAAGTAATTAATGAAATGTACGAACAAAAAAAGGATATCCTTATATCGGTAGACTTTGAAAAATTCAATCAATTAGGCTTGCGTTATTGGATTTCTGAGCAATATGGAACATTAGAAGATTTCTTTGAAGTTCATGGACTATCTGGGATATTCGCTAATATGGCACATGTTGGTAGGGAGCTATGGTCCTATGGTTTAAAGTATCAATATATTCTCAAGGATATTGTTGAACTTTTATTTGAAGATGTTATATATGATAAATGGATTGAAAATCTTAAGGTAAGGCCAGATTTTGTTCTGGGTAATACTGGAACATGGATAGACGCTAAGCTTTCGTCTTTTGCATATTTTACAGATCAAACGGTGGAGAAATATACAGCAAGGAAAGAATGTCAGGAGTTATGGTTGGTGTATTTGCGAGGACATGAATTTAGGGTGGATAATCCTAAGGTAAGAGTGTTTCCGGTGAAAAATTGGTATTCAAAACTTGAACAGATGGGTAAACATGACATCATCAGCAAATTAGAAAATCTTAAAATTGAAGTAGCGGAGATTGAAGCTGTTTCCAAAAAGCCGAGGTAAAAATAACAAGATATCATAATCAAAGGAAGCTATTTAAAGCTCCTTCGATTTGACCAAGAATGCAACTTAATGATACAGGGAAACTAAGCTTCGTTGATTTGACCAAGTACACAACTTAATGATACCGTTGTATATTTAGTCAAACCAAAGAAGAAACAGGAAGAATAATAATCGCAACCAATGTATGCAAAGAAGTATTATAAGTACCTTTGAATACACCATTGATAATAAAGGTGATAGAGGCAACTCATTGCTGGTCAAATATAGTCTACGGTACCAGCTTAATACTGATAAGGCTTACAGGCGTTTTGCTTGTAGGTCTTTTTTGTTATACTGGGCGGATTAGGGTTGTTGTGCAGGTTACATAAGGGGGTATTTCGCAGACATTCTTGACTTTTCAGGGGAACTACGCATGGGTCTTACCTCGACTCAATCCGTGCATCAAAATCCATAGACGTTGGGTATTTTCTCTGTAGCCTTTTAAGTTCTAATGAAAACATATATTGTCATTGGCAGGATATAAGTGTCGTACTATTTCGTAGTTAACGGCAAATATTTAATATGATTGTATTAATTTGTAGACTATAGTATAATTATGGTAATTTATAAATATAAAAATGGAGGAAATGAATATGTCAGACCAATCTTTTTTAAATTCGATTTATAAGCTAGCTGAAAGAGGTATAGGACGTTCTTTAACAGCTATTGAGAAAGAGGAAATAATTGTTAATTTCAATAAATCAATAAAAACAAATCCAAAAGATAAAGCTATAGATGCTATAGATAAGACTCTAAATACTACGGTTGAATTATTATTAGAGAAATCATCATCATTAGATGCAATTAATAATTTATTAATTCAAATGAGTGCTGAAGCTGAACAATGGGCTAAAAAATAGTGGAAGACGTTCTTAAACCTATTTTAGAAATTATAATAAGAAAACTTACAGAATATCTTAATAATAATGATTATTGGACTCCAGTTATTTATGCAATGATATTTGTTGTACTAATTTTAGTATTAGGATATCTTATCAATTGGTATAGAACAGATAGTAGATATCGGCAAGAATTTGCTGGAGCAGAGATTAAGCAACGTACTGATAAAATTCAGTATATTGAAAAAATTCAAGGAATTCGAAGGAAATACGAAGAACAATCTATTCTTTTCCAAGCTTCTATTATGACTATTATAGAGGCGATGCAAAGTACGGATACTCAAAGAGTGGCAGTCGAATGGTGTAATAGTAATGATATTTTTTTCAATCAATTTATGCCGTCATTTGTGAATTATATTGAAGTAATGGAAATTGATACATGTAAATCAAGGAGCAAAAGAAAAAGCCTAATTGATAATGAGATAATAAAATTGTTTCAAATTATTAATACATACTTACGGACTGTAAATATGCCATTCATTTTGGGAAAAATTAATAAGCCTCCTATAGAAGTATCTAAAGCGAGTATTATTTATATAGTAGACTATGTTGATAATAACACCAATATAATATTAGATTATACGAGAAAGAAAAAAATAAATGAACTTTTAAAAGAAATGCAATTAATAGAGATTAGCTTGTGGGGATTAAATAGAACATATAAATAACTCTTTAATATGAGGGAAATAGTTCAGTGTATAAGTGAAATTCCAATAAGACCCATAGTAAGCCCTAGTAATGCGACTGTCGTACAGCGTGTTACAGGGCCTTTGTTTTGTGTTGAATAGCAATGTATAGGTGGTTGAGCAAAGGGGGGGGCAGGGTGTTCAAAGCAGTGGGTGATATTGTATACCATGAGTAATACAATAGTTTGAAGTTTAAACATAATTTCACAAGGGAAATAAAGGATAAATAAAGATTGGTGTATAAGTGTGTATATTGTAGAATATTGTAAATTGTGAGGGGGGATGGTGTATGCTTAAAAAGCATGACAAGGAATTTCTATATGAACTAATAGATATTCAATACTTAGAGAAACCAGTAACATCCGTTGCACTGTATCATGCTGGAGTAAGTCCCCAATGGACAACTGATTTACTTTACAAAAGTGGTATGGAATTGAACGAAGAAGCAGAAAGTAGCACTCCCAAGAGGGATTTAGCAGGTCGTATTCAGAGAGTCGTGACTGCTAAACTGATAGCGGAGCTTGTTAGTACTTTGGAGAATTTTGGATCGTTTTGCTATGCAGTTAAATACCGACATAATAGAAGTATCTTTAGCCATTATGCGCTAAATACAAAGAGGCACAACGATTTTTTCAATGAAATTGAAAAGCAATCGAGTTCTCTAACTGATCTTACAAACATGCTTGGAATTCCAACCGTTGCAGAACTTGAGGAAACATTATCATCTGAAGCTTATTTTCATATAAGTCGAATGTATACAAATTTAGCAGAGGATATAAAAAGAGCTACAGCCATTTATAAAGCTAAGTTGAATGAGGATAAAGATAATTCTCCTTATGAGTTTTATGTCGCCTATCATACTGAAGATGAGGCATGTCCTCCACCTAAGAATCAAGAAGATCTAGTGAAATTGTATAATAAAATCAAACATCGCTTTCTGTTATTTGGCTCAGAACAACGAGTTAAACAATTTGAAAGTGCATTATCTGAGGAAGACAGTCCAAACGGATTGAAAGTTCAGTTCATTTCAATTTCAATTACGCAAGAAAGTATTGACCAAATCTTTAAAACAATAAAGCTAATTACATTATCGATGAAGTCAATAGCTAGTATACTTTTATATTTAGATTCTGAACAGGTAGAATTTTAGAACATAGAGGATAAATGGAACTGATGCGTAAAGGGATATTGTAAATGATTGAGACTGTATCTGAGAGGTGAGCGTATGAGATTCTGGAGAGAAAGCAATGATTACGTCAATGGCGAATGCGAAGCATGTAAAATGGTGTTAAAAGTAAAATTAAGTGGTGCTAGTAAGATTGCTGAAGGCTTTTCTTTGAATCCTGCGATAAGATGCCCTAAGTGTACTTCTACCCAATTAACTAGAGTAACAAAGGATTTGGACTAGGGAAAGCGGTGGTCTATTATTGGGAGCAGAAGGATGTATCAATAGATGATTTAGTATAAAAGTAGATGCATGGATAAATTTAACGAAGAGGATGGAGATTAATGTCTGAATCAATTGAACTTAAAACAGATGAAAAAATTCAACCAGTTTGGCAATCTACACTAAAGATAATAATTGGGTTTGGTTCTATTGTTATGATAGGTGTAAGCTTCTACATGTGGATTACAGGCAATAAGGATTGGATAACGTATGCAATAATAACAGGACTTCTATTCGCCTTTGTTGCCGTTGTGCATTCGGAAGAAGAAAGAAAAAGGATGGCAAAATTCAATGAACACCTAGATGTTCCTGTGGAGAACGTTGAACCCTCATCCAATACAGATACTTATGAAGTTTCTTACCTTGGTGGGCATCCTTCTCACGTCCTTGGTTCTACGATAACAGGTATAATTAGTCTTAGTGAAACTAAATTGGGATTCGTGAGGAAATACTTCGAATTTGCCAATTTTGAAATTGACTTAGTTGATATATCCGAAATATCAGAAGAAACGAAAGAAAGTTTAACATTAGGACGATTTATAATGGTTGGAGTACTTGCTTTTGCATTTAAAAAGAAGGAAAATTATCTTCGTATTACTTTTAGGAATGGTATAGGTGAAATGAGTACAATTATATTTGAAACCCCAAAAGCGAACAATATTTCACAAGTAATAACTAAGAAAAGGTATGATTATATAGTTTCTAAAAAACAAGAATTGGGTAGAAATGATGGTGTTGAATGAATTTTAACGAGATAATTATATAAAGGTTTCATCGCAGGGTGCTTTGGTCGGAATTATGGACATTTTATTATATAAAAGATGAATTTTGAAAAACAGACCCTTGTATTTTATTGCAGAGATACACATAATGGTTTTAAGGAAAGCAGGTGTTTGTTCTATGGCACCAAAGAATAAAAGCAGATTGAATAATGAAGGCACAATCTATGATGAGACAGTTAAGAATAACTATTTCAACAAGTGACAATAGAGGATTTAAGATAAAACGTAGTAGCTTTCAAACATCTCAGAAAATACAGTAAAACGTACAATAGAGGTAATGGCAGTATCAGAAACTACAAGGATACTGTATAAAATATCAATGCTATTCACAGGAGCAAAATAAAGAGGAAGTCTTATATACAAAGGCTTCCAAGGTGTTGGGTTATAACTCAGGTAATCAGAGGTGATCGTTGACATCGAAGAGGTCGGCGGTTCGAATCCGTTTAACCCCACTACACAAAATTATTCATAATGTTCTAGGTGAGGGGGGGGAGGAATGTGGTGTATCAACTAAAAGAGATTGCCATATATGCATCGTCGCATAAAACAAGAAATTTATTCCATATTAAACAAAATATAGAATAAATTTCCAATAATGTAGTTCTCCGTATCGGATCATGCAGAGAAATGAGGTTGTTGAGAATGCCCATCGTCTTGTAACTATTAATTCGTGTGCGTTTAAATTAATGAAAAGAAATTATTGATCTCTCTAAAAATAATTATCTTTTAAAATCTTTCAAACATAATTTCTATCTCGCTCATGTTTTTTTCAGTACTATTATTAGAGGAGTTACCTAAATCGTTAAAAGATTTTAGTCCATCAGTAATAAGTCCTTCAATATCATGTTCATATTCATCTATATCTACTTCTTTAAAATCTACATATATAAAATTTAATTTCTTAAGTGTATTATTCAAATCACTTTCAATAGAATTTTTAATTTTTTTTTGCAAAATAGAAACTGCCCTTCTCGTATCGAGTATCTGCTCTTCATCATTATATTCAAGATTATCATCTATAGCATTAAACACATCGTTTCTGTCACAAAAATCAGAGAGATCAATATTTTCTAAATAAATATCTATTTCTTCGTGAATTTTTTCTTCGAGCATAGAAACTATTTCTGTGCTATTTTCGAGATGATCAGATAGAATATTTACAGTCTTAATTAAATCATCTAAAGATAGACTTTCTAATATGTTCTCGATTAAATCCACCGATTTAATAGCATCTTCCATTTTATAATAAGAATAAAGTGGTTCCTCTAATAAATTCTTTAAGATTGTACTATGTAACATGTGACCACTTAATAAATTATCATAATTATAATGTGAATTTAAGAATTTATATATATAATCCATGTAAATTTTGTTGCATATCTTATGCATACATATCATAGACAATATAACATCGTATTTAGTTCTTTCATTAGAAAATTTTAAATCTAATATAGTATCATCAATAATTTTTTGCTGTAAGAGTGAACTATTGTCCTGATTAGAATAGCATCTTACTAATTGTTCGTAATATATAATAGTACTTTTTATTTGTCCTAATTCAAGGCTATTACTATAAAAATTAGGCTTCAAATAATCGTTTACAGATGGATTTATAACTCCTATATGTTTTTTATCTCTATAATCAATAATTTTTACTATTGATTGACTAAGCCTTACTAATACATTTTCATAATTATTTATAGTGCAATCAATGTTAGGCATAATTGTTAATCTTTTTTCAAAGCATTCTTGTAAAATATTGCTATCAATATTAGTATCAGTTAAGGAGTATAAGGTATTTAGAAAAACTCTATCTATAGCAGTTAGCCTGCGATTAAATTCGTCTTTCCAAATATCAACTGGATTTGCTAAGGTGCTATTTATATAACTAAAATAATCTTCAGGCTTTTTTATTTTAGAATAATGATTAATTAATGTAACATGTTCTATAATTCGAGGAGTATAGTTTGGATGCTTTACTATTTCCATATAATTCTTATTAGTTTTTATTGAAGTAAGGTATTCTTTGGGAATATCATTGAATGTCAAATGATTATAGAAAATTTTTGCTTTTTCAAATAAGCTAATTTGATCCATGTTCAAGGTATATATATCTATTTTCTTTCTATTAATGTAAATTTTGAAATCTATTGAACGCTCTTTAGCTTCATTAAATATGGTAATACGCGAATTTAAAATCAACAACTTTTTTGGATTTACCTTAATATATTTTATAAGAGCAAGTAATTCGCTTTCCTGAGAATCGATCATTTTAAAGTAGTGCTGACCTAGACAGTCATCTAATAAAACAATCTCTTTCTGTTCTCTGTTACTTGACAGAGAACGCTTTATATCTGAAATATCACCATTTGTGGTATATCTTACGCTATACCCACAATCAGCAAAATAAATAACTAGCATTTTGGATAAAGTAGTTTTCCCAACCCCTGGAGAACCTAGTAGCATAATCAGCCTATGCTTTTCTAAGTGCTCCTTGCAAAGGTCATACGCTGTGGTTTGCACAAAAAATTTACGTTCTTCCTCAATGTCGCTTAAAAGGGATTCACAGTCTATAAAAATGTTTCGATTATTAATTTCATTTAATATAGTTGTAGCCGATAACCATAATTTATAATGTTTTCTCACTATATCACTGTTGTTTTCATCTTGTAAAAAATCATCAATTTCTATCAATGTAAAAATATTTTTATCTGAAGCCATATAATTTGAAAACATTTTATAGATTTCTTTTATATTATCTTTTGTCAGTCTCTTTGCACAGCAAATAAAGTATTGATTAGGATTTAACTGTTTTACCTTAGGAATTTCTTTTTTTAGCGAAGTTCTCAAATTGGAAAAATCACTGTTTATATAATGTTTCACTTGAACAACAATGTTCAAAGTATCTACATTATCTGTCAAATCTACTCCTCCATCGCGTCCAGTTGCAAATACTCGTAACTTGGTATTTAAAATTTTCCCCATAACATCTTTGCATAATTCTTCAAATTCAACATCATTTAAATCATGATAGTTAAACATGTAAATACCTCTTTTATATTGATTTTTACTATATAGCCAAATAACACTTTCTGAATTAACCATTTTTCATTGGAAAACAATATATATACTAATATTCTTAAAAATACATAGAGTTCCTGCCAATTTTTAATAATTCGACAAAAGTTTACCTGCTTCGCTAGCGCAAGTGGTTAAATCGGTTTGTTTAATTTAAATCAATACTTCGAAGAAGACTATGAGTTTGTTGAGAACAGAATATTGTCACTCTGAGAATTACGGCTTAAATATAACGACTATTGCCTTTTATTGCACATACAATGATCCTAAGAAAATAGTAGAGGAAAGTACAGTGATCAAAAGTAAAAAATTTACTTAAATTAGAAGGCGCAATTTATCGTAAGGCAGTCAATAAGACATATGAATCAATAGTATCAAATAAAATAAATCGAACACAGGATAGCAGTCAATTGCAAAACGGTATCCTTATTTAGTACTAATGAAATAGGCAATAGGCAGGGACGAGGAGACTAAACACCTCAATAGCTAAAGAGCATGAAGGGCAAGCATAGGGATAGAGTAAGGGTACAACAATGCTCTATACAATGCCGTTGTACCCTTTGTTCATTATATATGTTTGTAGGGTGAGTGATTTTCAAGGCTAGACTTAGAACCTAATATATAGTATACTTACATCAGTGAAGAATGAGAGATTAGGCTTAGTTACTCTTAAAATGTGCTTCTCCAGACTAGCAAGTGGTGCAACCTTAGATGCTTCCTGGATTAGTGAATCACGCCGTATTTCAGGGGAACCTCATTGGCCTCCGAAGCCATGTGCGCAGGTTCGATTCCTGCCGGGCACACCATTTGAGACTTCACGACTCCTAGCGTACATACAAGAGCATAAAACTAATTCCTATGCGTAAAACTCTAGACTACTCT
>Ga0209123_1001740_pt1 | contig 20422 bp, 20 predicted proteins | sample BarGraIncu00431A_FD_184500 | JGI IMG/M metagenome (GOLD analysis project Ga0209123, IMG submission 184500) | Arctic peat soil microbial communities from Barrow, Alaska, USA - Barrow Graham LP Incubations 004-31A (SPAdes) (version 2) | ecosystem: Environmental > Terrestrial > Soil > Wetlands >... | reverse complement strand
CGGTAAACAGCTTATAAAACGCGCTACCAAAAAGATCAAAAAAGGGTATGTGTAAGATCCTAATTATTGAAGATAATGCAGTTCTCTGCCGGATGTTGTGCAACTGGCTGGAACGGAAAGGGCTGCAAACCGAACATACCGGCTCTGCACTTCAGGCTCGCAAACTGATTGTTTCCACGAATGCCGATATTATTCTCTCGGATATTCGTTTACCAGATGGTGACGGTGTGGAAGAGGTACTGAAGTGGATGAACAAAGAACAGATTCGTATTCCATTTATCGTGATGACGGAATACGCCGGGGTCTCATCTGCCGTACAGGCCATGAAGTTGGGGGCAGAGGATTATCTGCCCAAACCTGTGAATCCGGAGAAACTATACACCCTTGTTCAGGAACTCTTGCAAAGGAAGAACAAGCCGGAACAGACCCTTCTTTTCCAGCGGAAAAGTAAAGCTATCCGTGAGATGGAGCGGAGGGCACGGTTGGTAGCAGATACCGATATGTCTGTGCTGATCTGTGGGAACAATGGTACCGGCAAAGAACACGTTGCACGCAATATCCATGCTACAAGTCCACGGGCAGACAAACCTTTTGTAACCATTGACTGTGGAGCCATCCCCAAGGAGTTAGCGGCATCGGAATTCTTTGGGCATACCAAGGGAGCGTTCACTGGGGCAATGGACGACAAGTCGGGTCTGTTGCATGCTGCCAATGGTGGAACTCTGTTTTTAGATGAAATCGGTAATCTTCCGTACGAGATACAGGTCTTGCTGTTAAGGGCTTTGCAGGAACATAGTTATCGTCCTATCGGTGGAAAACAGGAAATGAAAACCAATGTGCGGATTATTGCAGCCACAAACGAACCCATCGAAAAAGCAATTGAAGCGGGACGATTCAGGGAAGATCTGTACCATCGTCTCCGCGAATTCATCATCACCGTTCCATCACTCACGGAATGTAGGGAGGACATTTTGCCGTTGGCTGAGTTCTTCCGGGAACAGAGTTGTACCGAGTTCAGTAAAAAGGTCACCCGTTTTAATGCTGAAGCGCAAAAACTGCTTCAAGCCTACGGCTGGCCGGGCAATGTGCGTGAACTGCGGCATTGCATCCGTAGTGCCGTATTACTAACGGACTCCGATACCATCGCCACCAATGTGCTGGATATTGACTTACATGCAACAGCAGACGGTTATGCCCTGAAAGCAGAAAACGAAGAACGGGAACAAATCATCAAGGTGTTGGATGCTGCCCGAAACAACAAAGCTCTAGCTGCGAACCTGTTAAAAATAAGCCGTCCGACGCTTTACGAGAAAATGAAGAGATATGGGATAGGATAGAAAAAGCTGTTCTATGTTTAGTGAGTTTCGTGATTAATGTGTATTTTTGAAAATAAAAAAAAAAATTGAAAAGACTTTTTTTTCTCTTGGCACTCATTCCTATCTTCTGTTTCTCACAAAACATAGATACTGTTATCGTAACTCCAGTATACACAAGCTATTTTAGCTATCAGACACAATCTCCATTATTTGTCGCCTATAAACTTTATCGTGGTGGAGGTGATTGTTCTCGCTCCGGAATATCCTTCACAAAAGATGGCCTAAAGCAATCGGACTCCCCAAAGGATTATGCGAAGTCAGGATACGATATCGGCCATATGGCAAACGCTGAGGATTTTGCCTATGATTGCGACAAAGAAAGGATTACATTCCGTTTTTACAATGCGCTCCCACAATTGCCGAAGTTAAATTGCGGCATCTGGAAAGAAGTGGAGACCAAGGTTAGAAAACAAAGTCAAATGGACAGCCTGCTGATCGTCTGTGGTGGCTATTCATTCAGAAAGATTGGTAGGTTAAATGTTCCAGAATATTGTTTCAAAATAGTAAAGTCCTTGCGGACAGGTGTTGTAAAAGCGTATCTGTTTAAAAATGATAGGTCGGATGCCTGCGAAGAAGTGAAGGTGAATGTCTTGCTTAAAAACATACCTTTTAAGGAAAATATTGAAAGAGCACTTAACTAAAATTAATCAATAGAAACGAATCAATGAAAGAAGTCTGAGTTGCCTACTCCTGTACGGCTTTTTGTATAATCTTATTGGCTGATGGATAGTACTTTGTGTGTTTTCTTGCATAACTTGTTTGTCCAGTGTTTTATCTGTTCATTGGCATAAATGCACCGATATTCCCTGAAAATCTGTTCTACACATTGTAAATACTTGTACTGCTTGATTTCAGGTATATGAACAATTCATTGAATATTTTAATATTTAATCATACCATAATCAAATAATTTGTAATTTAGCTGCCGGAAAGACACTCGATATTGATTTAATATTCAATTGAGTAAACTGATTTCACAGACTAACCACCTGCAAACCATGTTAAAACGACGATCTCAAATCATAAGGCAGAAACACAAAACAGAAAGCGTTTGTGGATTCTATAATGGCAATATAATAATTGCAATGCGATTGCAGCCCTTTAGTGTATAAACGCATTGCGATTACATAACCCCAATAAACGCAGCTGATAAAGTACTGTATATCAGATTGATTATGATAAACTTATTATACAGATGTTATAAGCCATTTTGGAAGTCCGCAACCGAACCAACTACGTATGCTAACGGTCAGTAAATGCAAATGCTTGGTGGATTGCTAAAGTGTTGAATATCAATGGTTGTATTTGACCGTTGGTCAAAATTTTAAGAGTGCGCTATTCATGGATCTAAGAAAATAAATCTAATAAATATATAATAAAACAACTTGGAACAATTTTGATTATTATTTCAGCTTTTTTTCTTTCTTCTTGCGTTACATCAAATAGAACTGACAACATTAAAAGAAAAGAAGTGCTTGGAAAATTGAAGCAGGGTATAATGGATTCGTTTCTCTCTATAACGGAATTTATGATCTAACACATTAAATAAAAGCCGACCTGTTTTTATATGGAAACAGGTGGGTTCTCAAGCATCAACATAAGAAATATCATGAATAAATTTTTAAATGTCATAACAATTACTATGTCACTTTTAGTAATTGTATTTATCGGATTGTTGTTAATATTTCTACTTAACAGTTTTAGATACCTTAACCAAGAATTGATACCAATGATTTTTGGATTAACATTTATCCTACTAATATCTTTGGTTTTTTATTTATATAGTTTCAAGAAAGGGCGTAAACTTAGGATTACATATAATGTAAAATCAAAGATATATTCACAGTTATTTGTATTTTGTATTATTCTAGTAGTAGTGTTTCAAGTGGGAATAAGTCCTTTTGTTACGCGGGGATATCGTTTAGTCTTTAATATACCATATCATGCTTCTCTTATTACAGACTATAACTATATCAGATTAATTGCAATAGCATTTGTTGGTCCCATATTAGAAGAATTTCTATTCAGGGGACTTATTTTACAATCATTAAGTGTAAAGTATCACCCGTCAAAAGCAATATGGATCACTTCTTTATTATTTGCCATTGTTCATATTAATCCAGCGAATATATTTATAGCTTTAGTTTTAGGTTTATTGTTTTCTTGGGTTTATTATAGAACACAAACTTTGTTGTATAATACATTACTGCATATTACGGCTAATATTGTTGGTTTGCTTTCAGTTTATTCTCAGCAAATTTCACATACTGAGTACTCTCTTTTTAGCTATTATGGTGCACATTCATGGTTTGTTTTTCCATTATCTCTAACTATGCTGTTTCTCCTAATCGTTCAATTAAAGAAATATATTACAATAAATATTAAACAACACAACTAAATTGACAATATATGAATGCACCTCGTCTTACCATCATTATCCCTTTTTTTAAACGAAAGGGACGAACTTAGAGAAAGTTGGCAGATATCTAAAGAATCAACACTGCAACAGAATAATAGAACTATTATTACAGGTGACAGAATAATAATTGAATTTGTATTGAAGGCAGACTCTATAGTTACTATATATTATGGCAAAGAAGTTCAGGAAGGTACTAGGGTTTGGGATGAAGATGCACTTTTTGGCAAAATAAGCTCTGATGTTACTATTACGTACCGTGCAGGTGATGTAGTTCTCTTATCAAAAAACAAAGATGGCAAAACTTCTGAATTTTGGCTCAATCTGGAAAGCAGAAATGAAAAAATCAATTTTAAGAGCTTAGGTACAAACACAGATATCGATGATTTTACTTATGAGAAACAATAAAAAAACGGCTTATAATCGAGTAGACGGCCCCACCAGCATAAACTGATGGGGAGCGCCTCTCACACCACTGTACGTACGGGTCTCGTATACAGCGGTTCGTTAAGTTGCGGGGAGATTCGTTTGTAGATATCTAGCATAGGCATGTAGCCTTTTTTCTTTAGTCTTTCCATTGTGATGGTGGTAACAAGAATGGGGCTTTGAGCAATAGCCCATCCTCCCATGCGTGACCGGCTGTAAGCATAGGCTTTGCCGGTTTCAACACCCAGGCGGATTAGACTACGACGTTTCTTTTCAGGCTTTTTCCAATGATGCCAAATGCAGTATCGCAATCGGTTTCGAATCCAGCCGTCAACATCCTTAAGTTTTGCAAGAATGTTTGCCATACGATAATTGTTGACCCAGCCTTGCTGAACTTCATTCAACTTTTGGACACGTTCATCGAAACTCATCGGGGTTGTTTTTCGGGTAATGGTTTTCAGCTTTTCTTTCAGCTTCGACCAACTCTTCTTGGACACCACCAATTGATACCTGCCTTTTTCACCTTTCACGAATGAGGGCACGAAACCGAACCCTAAAATGGTGAAGTGGACAGGACGACGGATGCCGCTCTTTTCCCGATTGATGGCCAACTTGAGTTTATCTCGCAGAAAGACGAAGATCTCGTTCCCGACTTTTCGGGCTTCGGATTCCGTTTTAGTGTAGATGCTGAAATCATCCGCATACCTGACAAAGCGCAGGTTAAGCCTTTCAAGTTCCTTGTCCAGTTCATTCAAAAGAATGTTGGAAAGCAATGGACTGAGGGGGCTTCCCTGCGGCATGCCCTTACGACGTTTGACCAGCTTGCCGTTAATACAAATAGGTGCACGAAGCCACTTACGGATAAGGCGCATCGTTTCACGGCATTTGATTTTGCGGTAAAGCAGTTCAAGCAGAAGACAATGATCCACCTCGTCGAAGAAATTCTTCAGGTCGATGTCCACTATCCACTGATACCCGTCATTGATAAGGCTTTGAGATTTCAGAACTGCCTGATGAAGGCTGCGGTATGGCCTAAAGCCATAGCTGCTGTCCGAAAACTCAAATTCAAATCTTGCCATGATGATTTGCAGGACTGCTTGTTGAAGCAAACGGTCGGTTACTGTTGGGATTCCAAGAAGGCGTGTCTTTCCGTTTCCTTTCGGTATCTCTACCCCCAGTATGGGTTGTGGCAGGTACTTACCGGAGCGGACGCTTTCTACAAGTGCTTCCCTGTCAATGGACATAATTTCAGACAGTTTTGTCACAGGCATGTGGTCAACACCCGCAGAACCGTGGTTCTTTTGTACTTGATGCATAGCCTGCAACAGGTTGCCACCTGTTAGAATTTTCTCAATCATACTTTTTAAATATTTGCATTTTTCTTTCCCTGTCCCGCTTAATGAATGGCTGGTTTGTCCTCCATTCAGCATTTGGAACAACTTAACGTTCAGCCCTTCGGTAATTTTGTGAGTCCTCCGATGTTTTCCTATTGTCATTATCGGCTCGTTTCTATGCCCTACTATGGCCTCTGCTGACTTCTCATCAAATCCACGCGTGGATAATGAGACCTCCCCCGGTAAAAGCTTTGTCCTTCATCCAATGCCTGCGTGATCTACATAGCTACTCTTTTGGTATTCGTTGGGCGTTACAATGGTGTGCTTGCTTACCCAAATAACTATGCCTCATATCACGTCTCGAATCATTTATAATGAAACGATTTTCTGTTCGTCAGTACCGGATTTTGCCGTTTGGCTTCCTTCAGTGAATACCTCGCGGTAAACCACCTTGCCACTTGCTAATGCTTCGGGACACGACTCCCGCACACAAGGGACTTACACCCTCTGGACAAATACACTTGTTGTTTGCAACTTATTCAAAATTTTATTTTAAATTTGGAATTTTTCAAGAGCTTACAACAAGTGTGCGCTGCTTATGCAGGGCACACACACCACCCAAACCACATGTGCCTTCGGCACACGCGGTCTGGCTTTCCGTTAGCACCAATTTTGCCAATCCCGCATCAGTATCAACTTCGTATGCTAACGTTTTTTCACTGCAAATTATTTACTTTGTGGTGCTCTATGAAAGGCCGATTCTAGAAGTGTAGCTATCAAGCACGTGCCCAATTTTGGTTGAGATGTTTGTGACAACTTAAGTGGTGGACATTGTAAAGTGTACCCCGTTCAGAATATTTTTAAATTCCTAAAGCACATCTCCATAGAGCGTTAAAGAAAACAAACTTATGCGGGAAGAAAAGATTTCAATGTCAGTAGTGAATCCCCACGCAGCGGGGATCGATGTCGGCAGCCGCTCTCATTGGGTTGCTATTGGACAAGGAGTAGGAGACTTTAAGGAGTTTGGCGTGTACAATGAGGATTTGTATAGAATTTCCGACTGGCTCAAAGAAAATGAGATTCAGACTGTAGCCATGGAAAGTACTGGCACCTATTGGCAATCACTGTTTTCAGTGTTGGTAGCCGAAGGATTACAGGTGATCTTGTGCAATGGGAAATTTACGAAGAATATCAAGGGTAAGAAGACGGATATCCTGGATTGCCAATGGATTCAGAAACTTCACAGTATCGGTTTGCTTTCTGGCAGTTTCCTGCCTGATGATGCGACCGAACATTTGCGAACCTTGTGCCGCCATCGCTCGAATCTTCTGGATGCTGCGGCCTCCACTTCGAAGAAGATGCAGAAGTACCTTCGATTATTGAATCTCCGTTTGGACGTGGTGGTGAATGATGTTTGCGGACAGACCGGTTTGAGCATCATTCGTGCCATTTGCGGTGGAGAGACAGATCCGGATAAGCTTTCTTCTTACCGTCATCCAAATTGCCGCAAGTCTGCTGAGGAAATCGCCAAGGCGCTTCAGACCAATGGCCGCAAGGATTATCTTTTCGCACTGCAACAGGAACTTGAAATGTACGAGATGTTTCAGTTGAAGATCCAGCAATGCGACGTTGAAATTGAGAAGATGCTGACCGAGACCATTGACAATGATCCGGATAAGAAACAACATTTCATTGAAAAGAATCCTTACAAGAAAGTCAATAAGAATACGCCAAAGAACATCGATCTGAATCTTTTCTCGTATCAGTATTTTGAGGGTGTGGATCTGATGGCTATCGAAGGATTGAGCCATTCTACTATATTGTCATTAATGAGTGAGGTTGGGTTGGAAGGGATTCGACAATTTCCTTCGGCCAAACATTTCGCGAGTTGGTTGCGGCTTGCGCCCAACAACAAGATCAGCGGAGGCAAGGTGCTATCAAGTCGGATTCCCAAGGGCAGCAACCGTCTGAAGATAGCACTCAGGAGTGCTGCCAATGCAATAGGCAATCTCAAGGATTCAACACCACTGTCCGATTTCTTCAAGCGGATTAATTTCAGGAAAGGCAGAGTTTCTGCTATCAGTGCTACGGCTCGAAAATTGGCGGTGATTATTTGGAATATGGTTGTTAAAGGCATACCTTACAAAAATCCGGAAGGGTACATGTACTTGGATGAAAAAAGAAAACTCGGAATCGTCAAAAGAATCCGAAAACAAATAGAAAAATACGGTGTAACAAGCGAAGATTTGAGTTTTGTAACTACTTGATATTCAATGATTGTTTTTACCGTTAGTCAGAATTCTAGAACGCGTACATTAACATTATACAATATGAATCAGATTTTAAGAAAACAAAATGAACCAGATTTCATTAGGCTATTGAAAGCCCAGAGGATTGCATATAAACAATGCAAGAGAATGCAAATATTTGACGTTTTAAGTTTACTTATTGCAATTGCTTTTCCACTATTAACTTTGGTTTTTCCAAAGTTGCAAAATGGACTTAATGCATCCGGTGTATTATGGACTGTTGCATATTTATTTACAGAGTATTATAGAAGGAGAAAAACAACGGAAGGGGCAAACATCCAAGAACAATTTGACACACAATTGTATGAGATTGCATGGAATAGAATTTTATGTAAGGATAAGGTTAATGCTGACAAAATACATCAGTTGGCGATTAAGTATACTAAAGATGATTTGAGTAATTGGTATTCAACAAAGATCGAAGAATCCTTGCCTAGGGAAATTGCAATTATTATTTGTCAGAGAATTAATTTTTCTTGGGAGATTAGCCAACGTAGGAAGTATGTAAATCTTCTAATCCTATTAACGGGTGTGTATTATTTGATTTATATAGCTATAGCATTATTTCTTAATGCAGGTTTTTTTGATTTATTGGTATTTATATCGCCCTCAATTTCATTCTTAATTTATGGGGTTATGAATATTATTGCATTGAAATCTCATGTGGCTTCGAAAAATGAGACTATTAAACTAATAGATGATGAGATAGATAGCTATAGAACTTATCAACTTAAACCCACTAATGTAACACTTAGAAGTATACAAGATGTGATTTTCTACGAAAGGACAATTCCTGAGAAAATCCCAGATTGGTTTTACAAAATAAATAAATCAAAAAACGAAAATATAATTGATGATATAGTATTAACAATTCAAAAAAACTTGTAACATGTCAGTCTTAACATTTCTAGAAGAAACTATAAGTTCAGTAAAAATTGCTGATTGGGAAAGAACTGCAATTGACACCTCTATTATTGCCCTTTCCACTAAACTTGATAGGCATTTTAATAATTTGCATTCAAAATACGTTTATGGTTCTTATGATAGGCGCACAATTTTACGTAGAAGTAAAGATGCAAATTCTGATGTGGATTACATGGTAGTCTTTAATGATGGATCGCAGTTTCAACCACAAACTTTAATGACGCGATTGAGAATTTTTGCAGAAACATATTATACTAAAAGTGAAATATACCAATCGACCCCAACTATTGTACTTGAACTTAGTCATATTAAATTCGAATTGGCTCCTGCATATGTAAGTTGGGGCACATATTATATACCTGCTCCAGCATCTTCATATTCGAGTTGGATCTCAACAAATCCAAACAAAATGAAAACAGATTTGGATACTAAACAAAGTAGTAATAATTACAAAATCAGAGATGTAATTCAGTTGTTGAAATACTGGAATGTAATTAATGGAAAGATCTATAGTTCATATGAGTTAGAAAGTTATGTGGTAAGCAAATATTACTATTTATGCTCTAACCTTAAAGACTATTTTTACTCGGCAGTGTCTGGATTACCGACTGTAGACTTATCAACAACCAAATTGTCAAAAGTTTCAACATTAAAACAGATAATAGCAAACACAAAAAGCTATGAAGATAGAGGGATGCCAGTTTCTGCTGAAGAGGAGATAAAAAAGGCATTTTAAAAAAGAACTGGTGCTAATCGAGTAGACGGCCCCACCAGCATAAACTGATGGGGAGCGCCTCTCACACCACTGTACGTACGGGTCTCGTATACAGCGGTTCGTTAAGTTGCGGGGAGATTCGTTTGTAGATATCTAGCATAGGCATGTAGCCTTTTTTCTTTAGTCTTTCCATTGTGATGGTGGTAACAAGAATGGGGCTTTGAGCAATAGCCCATCCTCCCATGCGTGACCGGCTGTAAGCATAGGCTTTGCCGGTTTCAACACCCAGGCGGATTAGACTACGACGTTTCTTTTCAGGCTTTTTCCAATGATGCCAAATGCAGTATCGCAATCGGTTTCGAATCCAGCCGTCAACATCCTTAAGTTTTGCAAGAATGTTTGCCATACGATAATTGTTGACCCAGCCTTGCTGAACTTCATTCAACTTTTGGACACGTTCATCGAAACTCATCGGGGTTGTTTTTCGGGTAATGGTTTTCAGCTTTTCTTTCAGCTTCGACCAACTCTTCTTGGACACCACCAATTGATACCTGCCTTTTTCACCTTTCACGAATGAGGGCACGAAACCGAACCCTAAAATGGTGAAGTGGACAGGACGACGGATGCCGCTCTTTTCCCGATTGATGGCCAACTTGAGTTTATCTCGCAGAAAGACGAAGATCTCGTTCCCGACTTTTCGGGCTTCGGATTCCGTTTTAGTGTAGATGCTGAAATCATCCGCATACCTGACAAAGCGCAGGTTAAGCCTTTCAAGTTCCTTGTCCAGTTCATTCAAAAGAATGTTGGAAAGCAATGGACTGAGGGGGCTTCCCTGCGGCATGCCCTTACGACGTTTGACCAGCTTGCCGTTAATACAAATAGGTGCACGAAGCCACTTACGGATAAGGCGCATCGTTTCACGGCATTTGATTTTGCGGTAAAGCAGTTCAAGCAGAAGACAATGATCCACCTCGTCGAAGAAATTCTTCAGGTCGATGTCCACTATCCACTGATACCCGTCATTGATAAGGCTTTGAGATTTCAGAACTGCCTGATGAAGGCTGCGGTATGGCCTAAAGCCATAGCTGCTGTCCGAAAACTCAAATTCAAATCTTGCCATGATGATTTGCAGGACTGCTTGTTGAAGCAAACGGTCGGTTACTGTTGGGATTCCAAGAAGGCGTGTCTTTCCGTTTCCTTTCGGTATCTCTACCCCCAGTATGGGTTGTGGCAGGTACTTACCGGAGCGGACGCTTTCTACAAGTGCTTCCCTGTCAATGGACATAATTTCAGACAGTTTTGTCACAGGCATGTGGTCAACACCCGCAGAACCGTGGTTCTTTTGTACTTGATGCATAGCCTGCAACAGGTTGCCACCTGTTAGAATTTTCTCAATCATACTTTTTAAATATTTGCATTTTTCTTTCCCTGTCCCGCTTAATGAATGGCTGGTTTGTCCTCCATTCAGCATTTGGAACAACTTAACGTTCAGCCCTTCGGTAATTTTGTGAGTCCTCCGATGTTTTCCTATTGTCATTATCGGCTCGTTTCTATGCCCTACTATGGCCTCTGCTGACTTCTCATCAAATCCACGCGTGGATAATGAGACCTCCCCCGGTAAAAGCTTTGTCCTTCATCCAATGCCTGCGTGATCTACATAGCTACTCTTTTGGTATTCGTTGGGCGTTACAATGGTGTGCTTGCTTACCCAAATAACTATGCCTCATATCACGTCTCGAATCATTTATAATGAAACGATTTTCTGTTCGTCAGTACCGGATTTTGCCGTTTGGCTTCCTTCAGTGAATACCTCGCGGTAAACCACCTTGCCACTTGCTAATGCTTCGGGACACGACTCCCGCACACAAGGGACTTACACCCTCTGGACAAATACACTTGTTGTTTGCAACTTATTCAAAATTTTATTTTAAATTTGGAATTTTTCAAGAGCTTACAACAAGTGTGCGCTGCTTATGCAGGGCACACACATCAGCTATGTCACAGTAAACCAATGAAATACATTGGTTTACCGCGCCCTAGCTACCCGTTAGCGGAAAGCATAAAAACGAACTATGAACATTCTTCATAAACCCGAATTTTGGTATACTACAGCATCAATTTTTGCTGCATTTATAATATTCTTCCTTTCTCAAAATTTGAGGTCAGGGAAAAAATTAATACTTAGATTATTTAAAGCCAATCAAGTTATCTCATTGAATATTCAGGAAAAATTGGATGATTTCATAAAAAAGCATGATGCTTATGATGCAATTGCATTTCCAGAGAAGAACATAACATATGGACACTTTCTTGAGCAAATGAAAGAAGAATTTGATGTTAATCTATCTGATCAACTCTATCATATATTGAAAAAAAGAAAATTCTCGAAACCAGAGATTGAATCATCAATAGATTCACTTAATAAACAAAATGAAGCATTGAGAATGATGGATATCGACATGAAACTGGTAATTAGGAAAGCTGATTCAATGGGAAACTGCGCAAAAAGCTAGTGGTAAATATTAAGCATAAAAGTTTTTTTGTAAACTTTGAAATATAAACAAATCAATTTTATTAACTATGGAAGATTCATATATCGTAATTTTAGTTATCTCTGCCATTGTGTCGATTATAGTTTTAATCAAATTCTTTCAAATGGCCAATGACCTAAGATCCCTAAATGAGAAGGTTAAAAACATTACACAAATTGCCAATGATGTACATTTTATTAAACAAAGATCTGACGGTGATCTAAATTATTTAAATGAAGATAGATCAAAAGGTGAATTGCAATTCTTGATTGTGAATGGGTATAAGGATGAAGCTAAAAGAATGCTACTTAGAAAAGTTTGGAATCAAAAAGGAGGCTATTCATATACTGATTTAAAAAATGAGTATAATCACTATTTTATCAAAATTGGAGTGATTTTTCCTAGCGAAGAAGATCTTGGTAAAATATCAAATCCCGCTTAAGGATATTTAATAAGATGCAAAACAGAAATCTATTATGGATTATTTATCAAAGTGCTCTGATTAAAAAATGCCTTCCGCTAACGGAAAGCATAAAAACTATTTCCAAACATTATCTGTTATTTAAAAACAAGAAAATCGATTTGTAGCATGAGAAAAATCTTGATATTAAATCTAATACTTATTTCGGTTGTGACTCTTAGCTATTCACAAAAACGTGAAGTTGTAAGTATACAACTCAATAAACCTATGACATCTGAATTAGGAGAAGTTGTTGTTTCTACTGGTGAGATAATTAGAAATGAGGCAATTAAGATTATTGAAACATTTGAAGTTAAGCAATTACTGGTAAAGTTTCAACATACTGCAGGAGATGTATACCCTCTAGTATGTGTAAAAAATGGATTTAAAATTTTCTACTTAGAAAATAATTTTAAAGATGGAAGGTATTGGGGGATTGGTGTAAATATGAATAATCCTGATGAGATATTTCCAATCCTTACAAGTTCTATAGGATTAGTTTATAAAATGAAAAAATATGAAGTACATAATAAAGTGAAGTTTACAGATTTGATTAGCACTTGTGATAATTGTTATAGACAAGAATTTATTTACAGTGGCAGAATTGGAAATACAGTAAAATTTGAATATAGGGAGTTTATCGGAGATCTAGCTAGACCGTCATTTTTCCAGAACTTAGAATATGATATTTCTGACAGTAATATAATTGGATTTAAAGGTCTAAGATTAAAGATTATTAAAACAACAAATACATCTATTAATTTTGAAATCCTTGAGTCTTTTAAACCTTTAGGATGATTATATATAAAAAATGCCTGCCGCTAACAATACCCAGGCCACAGCCGCCACAGGCGGCCGCGGCCTGGCCACCCGTTAGGTGCAAGCATAAAATCCGTTATTGATTATTTGTGAAATGATATAGATTAAGAAAAATGTAAGAAATTGTGAGCAGTGAAGAGCTGAAGTATGCGTTTTATGGTTTAGATGAAAGTCTTACGCTCAACATGATTGAAAGAGAAACTGTTGAGGCAAAGGTATTTCAGAAATCCAAATGTATAATGGAATTATTTCATTTATACATGACAGATCCTGAACCAACAGAGTAAACACTGTCGGGATTACCTTGACGATTGGATGTTTAGTTATGTTCATTATTGAATTTATAAGTAAATATACGATTATTATTTAGCTACCCAGTTTGAGTCGGAGCGGCATCACGGTGTCGTTAAAGCATGCATATTTCGGGAATCATTTTATGATTCTAAAAGCAAATAGCTTCGCTAGGGTCTTCACTGCTCACATCCCTTTAAAATGATTAAAAAAAAAGAGAAGGATTGGTTTAAAATTAAGAGGTATCCACATATTGGACTACCTCTTAAAGATATTGATCGTTATAAGTGGATAGAAGAATACGTTACAAGTCCACAAAAAATTGTGAGGCATTCATTTTTGCCTTTTATCCACAAGCCGGCATTAGTAAGAAAATTCCGAAAGAAATATAATCCTGATAATGGTTTAATCGAGATCGAACATATTGACGGTAAGAAAAAAACAAGATTTGATGCTGAAAAGAAAAGGGATTTATATTATGCGTGTCATCTAGATTCCTTGATCTTTAGTTACTATTCATTTCTTCTCTCAAAAAAATACGAAGTAAAAATCAAGGAGAATGACCTTTATGATGTTGTAAATGCCTATCGATCAATTCCTGTTTACCCTGAAAGTGGTAGTTCTCCAAATAAGTGTAATATTGACTTTGCGAATGACGTATTTAAATATATACTACAATACAAAGAAAAGGACTTTGCTGTAATTGCTTATGATATTTCAAGTTTCTTTGATAATCTCGACCATAAGCTTCTTAGAGATGTTTGGTCAGACGTTTTGAATACACAAAAATTGCCATTAGATCACTTTAATGTATTCAAGAACATTACAAGATTCAGTTACGTTGATATCCATGATATATTTGAAGAATTTAAAAATCGAATATTCACAAGAGGAATAAATAAATTTGGTAAGCCGCTTGAAATAAGTCGAAAAATTATTAAACGTGTCCGTTATTTAAGGAATCAAAATGCTATTGCTTTTTGTACAAAAGCTGAATTTTTAAAAGTTAAGGGAAAATTAATCAAGACAAATAAATTTGAAAAAAAAGAAGATGGCTCATATAAAAAAAGAGATTTTGGAATACCTCAGGGATCTCCTATAAGTTCTGTTCTCGCAAATATTTATTTGCTGCACTTTGATATAGCCATTAATAATTTTATTCATGATAAAGGCGGCATTTATCGACGATACTCTGATGATATGGTTGTTGTTTGTCCTTTGAATATTAAAGAGCAGATATCCCAACTTGTGTATGAGGAAATTGAGAAGTACAAATTAGTGATTCAAAGTAAGAAAACACAACTATTCGTATTTAGGCGCGATGGTCCCAAATTAACATGTGGACAAGAGTTTAATGAACAAATGAATTGGAATAAGAATTTTGTTTATCTAGGTTTTGAGTTTGATGGCGAGAATGTTTTTTTAAAATCTTCAAGTTTATCAGGCTATTACCGAAAAATGAAACGTTCCGTATTACGATCTAAGCATTTTGCTAATCGCATTTTCAAAAAGAATAAAGGTGAGATATTTAAAAAACGATTGTATAAGAAATTCTCATACAAGGGTGCTAAAAGGATAAGAAAGAATATTTGGAGTGCAAAAGATAATAAGTTTATAAAATCTGATTCGTATAACTGGGGAAATTTTCTTTCCTATGCGTACAAAGCGTCAAATATAATGGTAGCTAACAAAATCAAGCAGCAAACAAAGCGACATTGGAATATTTTGAACAAATTAATTAAGAATTAATAAAAAAATGCCTGCACCTAACACCACAAACCATATGTGCCTTCGACCCACGCGGTCTGGCTTTCCGTTAGCGGCCATTTTAAAACGCACATATTCAGGTTATTGCAGTATTGAATCAAACATCCAAGATAAAGAAACAGTTTCAGCATTCATAAGAATGAATTTAAAATCTGCGATTTTGGCTGATAAATTAAGAATCTTACATTTCGTCAGAATGTTAAATGCTACATACTTATTTGATATATGGAGAATATTGACTCTTTAATTGAAAACATTTTATTAGACTATGATTGTAAGATCTTGGAAAAAATCCCCAAAGATTGTTTTGTCAATCCACAATATTCTAAACCATTGTGTTGCAGATTTTGTGGCAAGTCTTTTCCTGATGTTAATTTTAAAAATAAAGCTCATGTGATTCCTGCATTTTTTGGTAATAAAACAATTTTATCAGAATGCGAATGTGATACATGTAATAGTTACTTCAGTCAATTTGAAACCCAGTTGGCAAATTATATGAATTTAGATCATGTAACGGCAGGAGTGCAGTCAAGAAGTGGGAAAGTCCCAAAATATAAGCAGGCAGGACAAATAACAATAGAGAATAGACCTGGGTATATTTTTATGTCTAATCTTCCAGAATTTAAGACATTAAATCTTACTGAAGAAGGATTAATACTTCCATGCAAAAAGCCTTCATACATTCCAGAATTTATTTATAGATGCTTAGTTAAAATTGCAATTTCTATTTTACCAGAATCATCATTGGTTTGTTATAATAAAACAATATCATGGTTGATGGATGTCAATTTGTCGTCAGATATTAAACCATATATGATTTTATCAGTAAATCCTATTGAAGTTCAATTAAATATGTATGCTTTATTTGAACGTAAAAGTACATGTGGTAAAAATGTCCCATTTTCGATTTTTTATCTTGCATATAATAACTTTGAATTTCAAATATCTATTCCTTATACTAAGAAAGATGCAAATGCCGAAGATTTAGATTTATTTCCATTTATCTTTCAAACTAGTTTAAATTTTATAGGAATAAAACAATTAAATAGAACAAATTCCTATGTGGATTTAAGTTCAAGAGAAAAAAAAACGGGCGAGATTGTTAATGTTTCTGTGACTGGAGACTACTATGTATTTAAAAAAAAACGGGCGCTAACACCTAAGGCACAGTAAACCAATGCTTCGCAATTGGTTTACTGCGCCTAGCTACCCGTTAGGCGAAATCATAAAACCGGTAACTTAAAATTTTAGCAAAAATTATGAAAAAAAAAGAAAAAAAAGAGACTCCATTAATTAAGGTTGGTAATAATAGAGTTCTCAGATATAATGAGTTGGTTTTCAATAAATCTGACAATAAAATATTTGTGAAGTCACAAGAATTATTAAACGCAAAATTTTTTCCAACGTCGCAAAGGGAGATAAAGAAAATTGTAAACAAAGCTATTGCGAGTGGGACAATTCGGACAACTAAAGAAAAACAACAAGTAATCGCAACAATTACAGCGGTTAGTGTTAATGATGTAAAAAGTAGAAAAAAGGGAGCTGTAAGGGTTAAAAATATATATGATGGCTGGAAAGACATTAAAATGGTTGGAGGTAACTGTCCACCACATTTATGTGTAAGACGATCTGTGATTACACGATTTGAACAATTAAAAAAAGACTACCCAGGTATAAACTTGATTATTAATAAAGAAGGAAAGGAGTAAATTATGTCGATGAGCGGTTTTTTATTTAGGGATTTTATAAAATACATTCTTCCAACAATGATTGGAATTTGTCTTTTTTTTCCATACTTAGGTGTAGAGATAAGTGAACCATTATTCTTCCTGTATTCAGTTGTATTAGGCTTTTTGCTTTCAAGCATATTAGAACGAATAGATTTAGTCAAACACTTGTCATCAATTCAGAAGAGATTCGATGTGAAAGACATGATGAATGAAAATTGGGATTACAATATGATGTTTTATTCACTTGATAAGGATGATAGAGATTATTTATACCTAACTGGTTCCTATCTAAGCTTTTTTAAAATAACATCAAATATATTAATCTTTTATTTTTTTGTAAATCTATCTGAAATTATTAGCAATGTTACTAAGGATGGATTTACGTCAATACTAACAACTCAAACTCAAATTATTGGTGGGTTAGAAGTAAACTCTCTTATAATTTCGACTATAACAGTTTTTTTAGTAATCTTCTTTATAAAGGATTATATTTTTGAATTTGAAATATTATTTTATCCATCTGGTCAATATGAGGCATTTGCAAAAAAAATCCAACTTAAGAATACAAATATCATTTTGATAAAAAGTATTTGGGGAAGAGTTATTCATAATGATAAGGAGATTGAGAATTTGGAAATAAAACTTCTTGAAAATGGTGTATTATTAAATTCAATTATGACTGACAAAAATGGTTTTTTTCAATTTAAAGATGAGTTTAAAAAGAATTTGTCGAAAACTATAACAGTTGAATATCTCGTCAATAACACAATTTACAGTAAAAGCATGACAATTGATATTAATGTTGTACCATATTTTGAATTTATTCAATAATGACTTCGCCTAATAATACCTAAACCGCACTCACTTCGTGGGTGCGGCCTAGCTCGCCGTTAAGCGGCATTTTAAAAAAGGAAAACATGACTACAGTGAAACACAGATTTAGAGACCATAAAATAGACCCGTTTACTGAAACTTTAGTAATCGGAACTTTCAACCCAGACACAGTTGAAAATATTGCTGATTTCTTTTACGGAAGACAACGAAATTTTCTTTGGACACTTATTCCAACTGCATTTGGTGAAACTTCATTGAAAGGCAAAAGCAGAGACGAAAAACTTGAATTTATTGCAAAGTATAAAATTGAATTTATTGACCTGATTTTAGAGGTTAAAGTAGATGAAGTTGCAAACTATGACGACCGTTATCTCGACAGCAAAGTTTCAGAATGGAGAGAGGTTATTTCTGAGATAGGAAATCTTCCAAATATTAAACGAGTATGCCTGACAAGAAAGTCATTTGCAGATATTCCTAATATGAAAATCAAAATCGATGAAATAAAGACATACTGCAATGAATTTAAAATCGATTTTCAATTTCTAACAACACCAGCAAGATTTTATCGAGTTGACAAACAAGAAGAATGGACTAAATTTTTTAATCATGGTAACTGATATTCAAACTAACGCTTTGTACTTGGCAGACTGTTTACCTAAACAGCATCCGAATTTCTTTGCGGATTTTGAAAGTATTTTAAACAGTTGTGACATTTACATTCAACTTCTTCCTGGCACAAAAGACATTTGGGTAGTTGATTATATGCCAGTACAGGTTTCCCTTAATGAGTTTATTCAATTTGTATATAATCCAGATTACCTTCAAAGTGAGAAATGGATAGAATCAATTTCAGACGTTGACAGTATTTGCGAAAGAATAAAATATAAACCTATCAAATCAAATATTGTTTTAGACGGTGGCAATATAATAAAGTCAACAGATAAAATTATTATGTGTGATAAGGTTTTCATTGAGAATCCTTCTTACACAAGGCGACAACTTTCCAATGATTTAAGAGAACTTTTTGAAGTTGATAAACTTTACTTCGTCCCTCAACAACCCAAAGATTTTACTGGACATGCTGACGGGATGATTCGTTTTCTTGACAGCAATACTGTTATTATAAACGATTACTCAAAGGAAAACATGGATTTTCAAAGAGCATTTAAAATTGCGTTGGATAATGCTGGACTTGAATATATTGAAATACCTTACAACCCTTACGATAACAAAAAAGACGAAGACGCAAAAGGAATCTATATTAACTATTTGCAAATGGAAAATGCAGTTATTGTTCCGACTTTTGGAACCAAAGAAGATGAAATTGCAGTTCGACAAATAGAAGAATTATTTAAAGGACAAACGATTAAAACTATTGACAGTAACGAAATTGCAATCAAAGGCGGTATACTTAACTGTATAACTTGGAATATCTGGACAAAAAAAGAAAAAAACGCCCTATACATGCGGTATAGCCAATAAGGGTTTCAGTGGTATGCAAAAGGTTTGTAGCCCGCTTCAACTTTATGTGTAACTTGATGGGAAATCGCCCGCAATCCCTTACTGTGGTTACTTTCCGATGCAGAAAGATTTTACTACATAAGTTCGCAAGACGTTTCAAACAAGAATCTGGTAAATTTAAGTAACAGGAACTACATTGCGTAATGCTTATGCTATGTTTTGTCATAGTGTGGGCTTGCGTTATCCTGTTTGGACTTTACCAGAGCCTTTGTTTGAGTAGCGTGAGTACCACGCTATTTTTTTGACCTCTTGGAACCACATCAACGAATGGAAAAGGGGCATGAAAATACAGGTTGTGGCATTTATATCCAGTAACGGCTATCTGTTATTAAGGCCGGAATATAAGACAAGATTCGGTCCCGGTAAATACAGTTTAAGAGCTTTGCAAGAACGTGCAGACCTTATGCTGCATAAGGAGAGTTCACTAGTTGCCCTACTGGAAGAAAGGCGGCAATGTTCCGAAACGAACTATCTGGCAGAAACCATTTCAGATACCTTGGATCTGATAAAAGGATTATTCCTGTACCGGTTGGCAGATGAGCTGATTTTATACAGAATACCTTGCCAGGATGAACATGGTATCCGATGGCAAGACCTTGTTAATACTTCCGATTGGGTATTGGTAAAAGAAACGTCCCCTAAAAACGGATTTCATTGTCTTATCTATCATATAATCAAACAAGAATTATCGCGATTCAAGCCTAAAAAAATGTAAGATAGCTTTACAAGATGTAAGGCTATTTTACACTTTTTGCTTTTCAACAATTTGGGGCAGAAGTTTATTTTACGAATTATATTGTTGATAATCAGTAACATTAAAAGCATTTTTACTTATATCACTTTCATCTGGAACATCTTTTGCCATAGCTCTTAGGTGCGCACACTGCTAAAATGAAGTGTTTAATCCTAAAAGAACAGAGTATGGACTATTTCATATTGACAAAGACGGAGTTTTTCCGACAAATAACC
>Ga0209123_1001739_pt1 | contig 20423 bp, 15 predicted proteins | sample BarGraIncu00431A_FD_184500 | JGI IMG/M metagenome (GOLD analysis project Ga0209123, IMG submission 184500) | Arctic peat soil microbial communities from Barrow, Alaska, USA - Barrow Graham LP Incubations 004-31A (SPAdes) (version 2) | ecosystem: Environmental > Terrestrial > Soil > Wetlands >... | reverse complement strand
CAAAACGCCTCTTACAATGAGCATATCATTAAGTCCAGTTGTTGGTGCTTTACCCTGTACGTATTCACATAGAGTATTATAAACAAAAACCGGATAGTATGAGTCTGAATCAGTATCTATTTCTACTCTTTTAATACTTCCATTGAATTCCCGTGATTCGAAATAGCCTACCCCCAGTGAGTAGTATCCTTTTTTTGTTACAATCGTCCATAGGTTATCTCTTTTGCTCTTATCGTCCATAGGATAAGCATAGCCTGTTTCCAGTTCCAAGGTCGCACCATTTTCAAGTTTCAACAAACTCACTGCATAGTCTTCAATGTCATATCCCCAACTATAGTGAAACACGGAACCTTCCACCTGTGCAGATTTTGAGTTTGATAGCAGTAATGCCAAGTCAATAAAATGTACTCCTAAATTAGTCATGCATCCGCCTCCAGCTGTCGCTTTGTTAAGCATCCAGGGTGACGTTTTCAGATATCTAGCAGGATATCCTGCAATAAACTTAAAAGACATGTGAAGTATATCTTCTGGCAAAATTGACAGCTTCAACTCTTTCACAATGCTGCTATACCTCCATACAAAGGGAATGGCACAGAAAACCTCGCCCTTTTCTGCCAGTTCTTTTATCTTTCTTACTTCTTCACTACATAATCCAACAGGCTTTTCAATCGAAAATGGAATTTTGAGCGATATGAGAGTTTTTGCAAGATCTGGCATATTGCTATGACTATCAAAAGCAAAAACAAAATCCGGTTTTTCATATTCCAGTAAAGAATTTGCATCTGCATATGCCTTACACCCTAAGTCCGCTGCAATTCTACCTGCCAATTCTATATTTTGGTCAGATACTGAAATAACATTAAGGTTATGTTTTTTTATTGATTCTAAATATAATGGAACGTGCCAATGGCTAACACCTATAAATGCCAGTTTTAATTTACTAATATCATTCATTTTAAAAGTCCTTTCATAATTTCCAAATAATTTTGTCATAATTAATAATATTGTTTTCAGAATAAATGATGAAAAATTTTGCTCATCATTTATTCTGAATTTTAAATTAAGTCTTTTTTGAATTTACTTTTTCACTGCCATTATTGCGTTATAAAGAGCCTTAGTCTTATCATCTGCAGTTTTCATATAACCATCAACCATTGGTTTAACTGCAGCCTTAAATGCATCTTTATTAACTTCATTTACTTTTACGCCTGAAGCCTTTAATGTATCCATATCCTTTAAAACTGCTTTATCCCACATAGAGTTGAACTGTTCTTCAGATGATTTACCTGCTTTAAGAATAGCCTGCTGTGTGTCAGCCGACAAAGAATCAAATACTTTTTTGCTCATAAGTTGTGGGTCTGGAATAATAAACTGTTGTGTAAGAGACATGTATTTAGCAACCTCTTGAAGCTTATTTGCAGTGATAACAGGTGCTGAGTTTTCTAGACCGTCTATTGTCTTTTGCTGTACACCCGTATACACATCACTCCATGCCATCGGAGTACCGGAAGCACCCATAGCATTGATTGCCTTAGCAAGTATCGGATCCTGCATTACTCTGATTTTCAAGCCCTTCAAATCCTCTGGATTCTGAACTGGGCGTTTGGAGTTCAGAATATTTCTTTCACCCATATTCCACCAACCTATGATTTTAAAGCCCATGGCTTCAGCATCATCATTTAGGATTTTAGAAACAGTTGGATCGTTAACCACCTTAATAGCATCTGCTCCGCTATTAAACATATAAGGAAGTGAGAATACCGACCACATCTTACTGAAATTTGAGAGGTCTGAAGCAGTACACTCAGTCATTTCGATTGTACCGGCCCTGAGAGCCTCTAGTGTCGGTATTTTGTCTCCAAGTTGGGAACTTGGAAAGAACTTGAAATCAATTTTGCCACCTGAATAATCCTTCATAAATTTTCCTAATGCGGCAGCCCCATCCGCCTGTGTTCCAGTCGGCGGATAAACAACATTATACTTTATTGCGATTTTGGTAGTTGACGAATTACCATTGGGAACGTTTTTTTTGCTGGAGCCACATGCGGATAGTGTGGTTAATACAAGTACGCCGCTGAGAACTAATGCCATTGTCTTACGCAATTTTTTCATTTTTTTACTCCTTTAATTATTATTAGTTTTATTCTCATATGATGCTACATGCATCGCATACAAATCTATAAGTAGCCAAGTAATTTAGGGAGAAACAACACAAGTCCAGGTATATATGTGACCATAAACAGAACTATTATCTCTGCTGCCAAAAATGGTACAATTGCTCGAGCTGTTTTTTCTACGGGTGTTTTGGCAATTCCACTCGCTATAAACAGACACAGTCCCAATGGAGGGGTACCACATCCAATAATAAGGTTTAGAACCATTATCAGACCAAAATGTATAGAATTGATACCCAGAGACACAGCGATCGGAGTAAGTATTGGAGCCATTATAATAACGCTTGCAGCACCATCCATAAACATACCCATAATAAGCAAAAGGATGTTTACAAGTAACAGATAAATAATCGGCGAATGGGAAATGGAAAGAAAAAATTGTCCAAGATATATCTGCACCTGTACTGCTGTTATAACGTAAGCTAGTATCTTTGCACAGCTGATAATTATAATTACTGTAGAGGAAAGAATCGCAGTATGTTTAACCACTGGATATAAGTCCTTTAATTTCAAGGTTTTTAGTATACAAAACCCTACCATCAATGAATACACAACCGCCGCTGCACCTGCTTCGGTCGGTGTAACCATCCCCGCCAATATACCACCAATAATGATTAACGGCATCCCAAGTGGCCAAATAGCTGAAGTTGTAATTTTCATTTTTTCTTTAAAAGATATTTTCTCAAGTCTTCTTGGAAACTTATATTTCCTGTCCAAAATAAGCACTGCAATAATAAGTCCTAGAGCAATGAGAATACCAGGGATAAATCCTCCAACAAACATGGTCCCTATAGACCCTCCTACGGTTACACAGTATATTACCATTATTATACTTGGGGGAATAATTGGCCCACAGGTCGATGCAGCAGCAGTCAGCGCAGCACAGAATTCAGGTTTATAACCTTCTTTTACCATCGCTGGGATCATGACACTTCCTATAGCAGATGTATCTGCCTGAGCGGAACCAGTGACACCACCGAAGAACATGCATGCTATCACATTGCTAGTTGCCAGGCTTGCAGGGAATTTCCCAACAATCATCTTCGCAAAATTAATAAGCCTATCGGTTATTCCACTTTTATTCATCAGTTCTCCCGCCAAAATAAAAAACGGAACGGCGAGCAGTGGAAAAAATCCTATTCCTGCATAAAGCGATTGAGGAATAACCAGAAGAGGGCTCCCTTGTAACATAAATAAGCCAATTGTTCCCGCTGCACCCAGAGCTAGATAAATTGGAACTCCAAAAATCATAAATGCGAATATTAAAAGCATTAAAATTAATCCTATTGCCAACTTCTCTTCCTTCTTTCTTTAATTATTATTAGTTGTAATTTTTTTGTCTTTCAGCATTTGTGGTATGACCTTTATATACTCATAAAGCAACAACAGAGCACCTATCGGCATTAATGAGTATACATACGGCATTGGTATTTTCAGTACGGTTGTGAACAATCCCTGTCCATCTAAAGTGTATTTTGTCGATGAGTAAAAGAATAAACCGAGGAACGCCAGTCCTATTAAAGTTGTTAGCATCTTTACCACTACTCTAACAGGCTTTGAAAGCATATTAACAAATACCTGCATATCTGTATGCATAAATTTTCTGCTAGCAGCCGGAGCGCCGAACATCACCATAAGAACCATCAAATTAGTGACCACTTCATCGCCCCACAGTAGGCCACTGTTTAATACATATCGAAAGAACACCTGTAAAATGACAATCACACATATTACACTAAGTGAAAATGTGCAAACAGCATCTTCTGCAAGCCCAATCCCATTATCTAACTTTTTTAATAACTTTCTCATAATACTTTTTAACCCCCTCCCTAAATGGTAATACACTGTAGAGTATTTATTGATATAATTCATACGAAATTTAAAAATTCCAAAGGTCAGACATTGCTCAAATCATTAACTCCCCCTTTAACAACTCTAGTTAACTATTTTATTAGTAAAAAATTAACCAAGTTTTTATTCCAGTTTATTAAATAAAACGTTTTCTTTTTGTAAAATACTGAATTATTTTAATTTTATAAAAAAGTTAAAACCTGACAATTGCCTTAACACAATATCCTTCAGAAGCTTCCCTAAAAGCTTGATTCACCTCTTTGTAGTCGTATACCTTGGTAAGCTTTTTAAATTGTGCCTGTAATGATGTCAGTAATTCAATAGTAGTGCTGCTATCACGAGTAGTTTGATATGGAAAAGGACCTTTAGCACCAATAACCGTCAGTTCTTTTCTCATTATGGGTAATAAGTCAAAGTTATTGGCATGTTCATGATATACGCTTCCAACTACAATTCGAGCCCCTGTTCGAGCAACTATAAATGCATCCCTTAAAGCATTTGGGGTACCTGTAGTCTCAATTACCAAATCTACTCCATTAGGGCCTACTACCTCTTTAATTTGCTGTGCCCAATTTTCATCTTTACGATTTATCAAGTGTTCAAATCCAAGAACTTTTAAACTTTTCAACCTGTTAACATTTAAGTCCATACAGACTATGACTCCTGCCCCAAAGTTACGCAGGAATACCGATGAAATCGCACCCATGGCCCCCAACCCAATAATTAAAACAGATTGTCCACATTTCATATCTGCTTGATTTACAATGCGGAGAGCACAGCTTGCTGGTTCGTTCAATGTCCCTGTAATGTCATCAAGAGTTTTCGGAAGTTCGGTTAAAAACTGTAAATCATTACTATGTTCAACGATAGTCTCAGTTGCAAATCCTCCCGGTATGAGAATATCATCCATACTACGACAGTAATTAGGGTGGCCATTTCGACAATTCCAACATCGTCCACAAGTTTTAATAAGACCGCTTGCAACTCTCATTCCAGGTTCTAGACCGATAACACCAGAGCCAACCTCGGTGACAACTCCAGTAAATTCATGACCAAAATACTGTTCCACCTCCCTTTTCCCCTGAAAAATTGAAATATCACTTCCACATACTCCACATGCACTTATCTTTACCTTTACAAATCCAGGCTTAATTACTAACCCTTCAGTATTTTCCTGTATTTCGATATTGCCAGGTTTTCGTATAATTAACCGTTTCATAGGAATATCCTCCGCCTTCTAATTATTATACCGTTTTCACATTAATTATCTGTAATAGTCAAGTAAACGTTTTATCAACTGAATATTATCACAAATGGTGATGCATGTCAATAGGAAAAACTACTTTACTCCATGCTTATATATCAGCTATTTACCCAAGCTCAATTTTGATAAAGATCCAGTTAATTAACTATGATAAGGAATAGAAAGTATAATACAGACTTTAGATTAGAAGCAGTTAGGTAACGTGCAGAAGAAAATAGAACAGTACATATCTAGGTATAAGAATGAAGTGCACAAAAAAATAGTTTTCTCTTATATATGGAATTTTAGACCTAAAATTACAGAATTGAATATTAAAAAGAAGAATAACTGAATCTGAAAGAGATGTTTATTACATTAAAAAGAGCGACGAATATCTATGCGAACCACCTAAAAAAATATGAATTTATCCACAAGACCACTTAAAATTTCGATATGAATAAGATATTTTGAAGACTAGATGCGTCTAAAAGTGTTTAATATGCCTGGATTAAGATCCAAATAGGAAAGAAAACTGCTCCTAGAAAGTTCTTTTGAATGAATTAAAAATAGTCCGCATTAAACCCATAAAAATATGTAAGTATTAGAAAAACTTAAAAGGTCAAAAATAATGGCATTTATTTGATTGCAAACATTAAATAATAATTACAATTCAAATGAGATTATTGTTTTTGAGTTTATCTAACTATTTTAAAATACAAAAGACTTCACTCAACGAAAAACTCTATATTCACAAAAATGCTTAGAAAGCAACAGGAAAACAACTTAACTTGGTTCCTATTGCTATCTAATCAAGGCACATCATTTTGCTGCCTTCATCAATTAAAGAAAATTCTCTTACGCTTTTTCCTTCTGTTATTCCAACTTCCAGCACAATCTCTTCAACACTATCATTAAACGGATTTAACATCCGTTTAATGATAGTGTCTCCAACTAGCATTCCTATTTTCTCTGTCAAAGGTTCGACATGAGTAAGAAGCGGATCTATAAGGTCGCCTAAATCTATGTTTCCGTATGATACCAGAGATAAATCATCTGGAATTTTTATATGCATTTTATTTGCCTCCAGCAAAATTCCACTAGTAATTTTTACACCAACTGAAATTATCGCAGTAGGTTTATCCACTTGTTTCATTACTTTTTCCAGTACATTCCTTCCATGTTCCTCTGAAAAATCTCCATACATTACCAAGCTTTCATCAAAAGGAAGATTTGCAGCATAATGTGCTTGCACACATCCTATATATCTATCAAAATTGGTTGGCATCTCCTTTTGTCCAGTAGCTAAAACAATTTTTCGATGCCCTTTATTTATTAATAAATTTGCAAGATCATAAATTGCTTTTCTTTTGTCCATATATACTGCATCAAATTTAAGCCGCATTGGTTTTCGGTCAAGAAGTACTACAGGTATTCCGGAATTCTTTATGCTATACAAATAATCTTCATTTTTTCCGGTAGAAGATATAATTATGCCGTCAACTCTTTTCTCTTGCATTATTTTAATGTACTTATTCTCTTTCTCAGGAGAATTATCTGAGCTTACAATAATCATTGTATATCCAAAATCAGACACACATTCCTCTATCTTCCTGATGATACTTGTGAAGATGGGATCCCCAATATCTGAAATGATTACACCAATAGTATGCGTTATATCGTTTTTCAATCCACGCGCAAGTTGATTAGGTTTGAAGTCAAGTTCCTTAATGGCTTTCTGAACCCGTTCCCTAAAGTCTGGCTTAACATTCGGTACATCATTAATTACTCGCGACACAGTTGCAATAGATACTTTAGCATATTTGGCTACATCTGTTATAGTTAGTTTACTCATAATTTTTTACCTTTCTCAACACGTATTTTAATAAAACGTTTTATTAATAGATTAACAAGATAATTATAATATGTCAATAATTAATTTTACCAGGGTATACATTATGATACTCATCATATCCTTGGACAACTTGATCGTCAATATGTAACCAAGGGTGACGTTCAAAACCATCTTTTGAATTAATGGTGGTACTTCCCATAAGTGAGGGATTAAAGGTAGCTTTTGAAATTAGGGAAGCAATTTATATATAGTTAGCTATATATAATATTTAAATTACTTATATACCCTCTTCATACTGATTATTAATTTATAGAATGTAGTTTTCTTCTTTATACTTATTATATTAAATCGTTCGTTTAAAGTCCATATATTACATGAACGGTTTATATGTATATTTACTACCATATAATGCCACTTTGAAGGTTATTAGTTTGCGTCCGTCTGCTGTATACTCCAAACGAACTATATTTTGCTATCCCAATCAAAAATCAGGAAGTTATTTTGCTCATAATAAGTAATCATGTTTAGTTAGTTTTTAGTTAAATTTAACTTAATGCTTAACAGCCCATATAAATCAATGACATACGTATATTGTTGATATGAAATACGATGTTTATAAATATGTATAAGCATTAAATTTACAGAATAAAAAAAGAAGCCAAATTTTAAGCTCCTTACTATTCAATACTTATTTTATTATTTTTCTTAATAATTGTTTTTTCTTAATAGAAAACTCTCTTTCTGTTATAATGCCCTCATCTAATAACTCTTTATATTTCATAATTTCATCTGTTACTTTTTGTTGTTGCCACTCTAATTCCATTAACATCACCCCAGTTATATTGTACTATATTATACTTGCTTTTGCAAACGTACGTTCGTATTTCTTATTGTATTTAAATAATACGAACATACATCAATTAATACGGTTATAATACATTTAGAATATTAATATACACTTAATATATTAACCCCACATATAGTTCCTACACCAGCAAAAACAAATCCAATATAGTACTATTAATGACATTTTGGCTTTATATTATACTAACATTTAAAATTTGTAATGAAATATTTTTCAATAACGGATATATTAATTTTTAATCTAAGTCCGCTCCATTAGTTTCAATAACCTTTTTATACCAATAAAACGATTTTTTCTTACTACGTGTTAAAGTTCCATTTCCATCATTATCTTTGTCTACGTATATGAAACCATAACGTTTTTTCATTTCACCAGTAGAAGCACTTATTAAATCTATACATCCCCAAGGTGTATATCCCATAAGCTCTACCCCATCTTCTTTAACTGCAAGTTCCATCTGTTCAATATGTGATCTAAAGTAGTCAATACGATAATCATCATTAATAGAACCATCTTTTTCAACTTTATCTACAGCTCCAAGTCCATTTTCTACAATAAATACTGGTTTGTGATATCTATCGTATAGGTTGTTTAATGATATTCTAAGTCCTACTGGATCTATTTGCCATCCCCAATCACTTGCTTTAAGATATGGATTATTAATACCACCTAACATATTTCCAGCAGCTTTTTCTTTCTTTTGCGCATCAGCGCTAGCTACCATAGACATGTAATAACTAAAACCAATATAATCTACTGTTCCTTTTTTAAGGATTTCTTCATCTCCAGGCTCCATTTTAATTGTTATATTGTTTTTAGAAATATATTTGTTCATTTTATTTGAATAATATCCTCTTGCTTGTACATCACTAAAGAAATAATGTAAATCCATATTTTTCATAGCTTCTAATGCATCATCTGGATTACAAGTTTCTGCATAAATTAATGTATAAATCATCATCATGCCAATTTTAAAGTCTGGATTAATTTCATGACCAAGTGCTACTGCCTTTGCGCTAGCAACAAATTGATGATGAGCTGCCTGAAAAATAACTTGATTTTTATTTTCACCTGGTTCTATTGTTATTCCGGCTGCAATAAATGGCATAAGCGCAATACAATTAATTTCATTAAATGTCATCCAATATTTTACCTTGTTTTTATATCTAGTGAATATCACTTTACAATAATTTACGTAAAAAGCTACTGTTTTTTTATTCCTCCAGGAACCATATTTTTCAACTAACCCATATGGAGTTTCATAATGTGAAACAGTTACCACTGGTTCCATTCCATATTTTATGCACTCATCAAATACGTCATCATAAAATTGCAATCCTGCTTCATTAGGTTCTGCTTCATCTCCAATTGGAAAAATCCTTGTCCAATTGATTGACATTCTAAAGCATTTAAAACCCATCTGCGCAAATAATTTAATATCTTCTTTATACCTATGATAGAAATCAATAGCCTCATGGCTTGGATAATTTTCACCTTCCATTATTCCTTTTGTATATTTTCTTGGGATTGTGTGAGTTCCTGCTGTAGCTACATCAGCTGCACTAATACCTTTTCCATCTACATTCCAGGCACCTTCACATTGATTGGCAGCTGTAGCACCTCCCCATAAAAATCCATCCTGCATTTTAATACCCATAATTCTATCTCTCCTCTTCTAAAATAAATTTTGCTTCTTTATTAATCTCGCTACTTAGGTATAACATTCAATTCTTTATTAATAGCACTTAACAATTCCTTTGGTATATTAAACCTTGAACGTTTGGACATACTATCTATAGCAAATTCGCCTCGCTCATTAAGAATCCTTCTGGTAATTGTTCCATTTTATTATGCATAATATTTTCCTCCTATAGTTTTCTACATACCAACTCATATATCTATTTAACAATTTATATAAATGTGAATTTCATTTCTAAAGTATTATTCGAGTTGCCACCAATAAATACCATGAATTCTCCCTTTTCTGATTTATATTCTAAGTTTTTAGTAAAAAACATTAATTGTTCTTCTCCAATATAAAAGACTACCTGCTTACTTTGTCCTGGTGCTAATGTTACCTTTTTAAATCCCTTTAACTCTTTAACTGGGCGAACAACGCTACCCACAAAATCACGTATATAAAGTTGTACTGTTTCAGTTCCTTTTATTTTGCCTTTATTTGTAATTGAAACCTTAGCTTCCATTATTTCTCCAACTTTTAAAATATCTTTACTAACTACTAAATCACTATATTCATAAGTCGTATAAGATAATCCATATCCAAATGAAAATAATGGATCATTAGGACAATCTAAAAACTTAGACATAAAGCGTTCACTATGAGTTGATGTTTTCACTGGTCTCCCCGTATTAAATTCATTATAATATACAGGCACTTGACCAACGGAGTATGGGAAACTCATAGTTAATCGACCACTGGGGTTTACATCACCAAATAAAACATCTGCCAAAGCATGACCACCTTCTGTCCCCGGAAACCATGCTTGAATAATCCCATCTACCTTGTCTAATACATTTGTAAGCACCAATGGACGGCCGCTGAATATTACCAAAACTATTTTTTTACCTAGTTCTCTTATTTTATCTAATAAATCCAATTGAATCTTAGGAATTGTAATGTTTGTTCTACTTCCTGCTTCTCCACTTTGCATCATATGTTCACCTAATGCTAAAATGACAACATCAGATTCCATTGCAACAGAAATTGCTTCTTCTAAGTCCTGTTCTGGGTTCGTATCGGATGTCTCTCCTCCATTTACCATCTTTCCAAAATCACCTAAGAAAGTATAATCTTCTAGTAATTCACAACCTTTAGCATAACAAAAATTATTAGCATCAATCTTTTCTGCTATCGCATCTTTTAAAGTCGTAACATCAGATTGATCACCATGAATTGCCCAAAGACCAATAATAGATGTATTATCACCATATGGACCAATCAAGGCTATTTTTTTATTCTTCTTAGAAATTGGTAACACATTATTATTTTGCAATAAAACTAAAGATTCCGCTGAAACCTTTCTAGCTAATTTGATATTTTCAGCACAACATAGAACTTCCTTTTCCTTTTCTATGCTTGCTCCTCTATAGGGATTCTCAAATAAGCCTAGTTTATTTTTTAATTTAAGTACTCTCAAACAAGATTCATCTATTAATTCTTTTTTTATCTCTCCGTCATCTATAAGCTGTCTTAAATTATTAGAATAACATGATGTTTTCATGTCAATATCCACGCCAGCTTCTATGCTAAGCTTTGTAGCTTCTCTGTCATTACTGGCAACCCCATGTGCAATTAATTCCTGAATTGCAGCATAATCTGTAATAATAACACCCTCAAATCCCCATTCATCTCTTAAGACATCTTTCATAAGCCATTTATTCCCAGTTGCTGGTATTCCATCTACTATATTAAACGAAGTCATAACCATTTCACAACCACTGTCTACAGCTGTTTTGTAAGATGGCAAATAATCTTGTCTTAACCTACGCTCAGACATATCAACTGTATTATACTCTCTACCTGCTTCTGAAGCCCCATAAGCCGCAAAATGTTTTACGCAAGATGCTATACTCTTATCTGCTGTAAAATCTCCTTGAAATCCTTTAACCATGGCACTTGTAAATAAAGTATTAAGGTAAGTATCTTCTCCTGTTGATTCCATTACTCTTCCCCACCGAGGATCTCGAACTAAATCTGCCATTGGAGCAAATGTAACATGTGCCCCTGAAACAGCAGATTCTTCTGCTATTTTTATACAACATTCTCTAATTAAATCTGGATTCCAAGTACATCCTAATGCTAAAGGAATTGGGAATATTGTCTTATATCCATAAATAATATCTGCCATAAATAATAGTGGTATTTTATGTCTGCTATTTTCTAAATAATTCTTTTGTATCTTTATGATTTGCTCTGCACCAATTATATTCAATATAGAGCCTGCATTATCCACTACTTCTTGACTAATTCCTAGCTTTCCCTTTGGCCCAACTGCTACAGCTGCAGTTTTATAAAAATCTCCTGAAAGCTGTACTAACTGATAAATTTTCTCTTCTAATGTTAAGCTGTAAAATAATTCATTTAATTGTTCCTCTTTCATATCTTCCTCCTAATTTTCTAACTACTATTGTTTATACCTTAGGATGGTTGATAAATAAAGAAATCAAAATATGCTTCATATCACTACCATTACCCGTGGCATACATTCCACAATACACTCCAGTAAAAGCAGAATTGGCTACTTCTGTTGATAAATGTTTAGTCACAGTCATATCTAATACTTTCATATTATTATCATCATATCCATATGAAAATATATAATTACTCCTATCTGCTTTTATTTCCAAAAATATATCCTTTTCTTCTATTATCTCCAGCACAGTTTCAACCTTAATATCAGAAATGTTTTTTCTCACCACAACAACTCTTTTATTATTTCGCCTTGTAATAACAAGTTCCATATGATGTTCATTATCCATGTATATAGCAAGACCTGCTTCCTCTTTCTCAGTTTTGGCTGTAAAGTCAATTTTAGTTAGAAATTTGCAGTCAAAGTGTTGTTGCCTTCTTGCTATATAAGCACTTGCTTCTAGTCCATTTAAAGATGAATAATCTCCCTTTAAACATAAAGATCCTTTTTTATCACTTAGACTATATTTTTCATTAATGAATTCTCTCATCGTATTCCACTCATATCCTAATTTTTCACAATCAAAATTATCTTTTGCAGGTTTTAAGTTAAAATGACATTGAGGTAATACTTCTGCATCAATAACACATTCAGCATAACCTTTATGGACTACAGGCCAACCCTCCTCATTCCATTTAACCGGAACAAGTAAAGTTTCTCTCCCAAGCACATGTTTATGTTTTATCCCTCTATAACCCAAAGCAACCATCCACCAATTTCTCTTTTGGTCCTGAATAAGATCTCCATGACCAACACCTTGGATTTCTTCGTTGCTAGAATCTCGATTAGATAATATGGGGTTATGTGGACAAGTCTCATATGGTCCCCAAATACTTTCACTTCTCATGATTGTAACCATATGGCCTTCTCTTGTTCCGCCCTCTGCTAACATAAGATAATAATATCCATTTATTTTATACATATGAGGCGCTTCAACATCTCTTCCTCCACAACCTCTTGTAATCACTTTACATTCACTTAATATTTCTCCAGTTTCAATGTCAATCTCAAATTGCGATATTCCACAACCTTCTTCATCTCTTGTAGCAAGCTGTACATATACTTTATCATCATCCCAAAATAAAGATGGATCTATTCCCAATTTATCAATCCAAATTGGGTCTGACCATTCACCCTTAGGATTATTAGTCTTCAAAATGAAGTTTCCTTGCATAATATTAGTAGTAATCATATAAAATGTACCATGGTTATAACGAATAGTTGGAGCAAAAATTCCTCCTGAACATTTACTACCCTTCATATTAATTTGAGAAGGCCTGGTAATGCAATATCCTACCTGCTCCCAGTTGATTAAATCCTTACTGTGGAATATTGGAACACCTGGTAGATATTCAAAACTAGAGTTTACCAGAAAATAATCATCACTTACTCTACAAATACTTGGATCAGGATAAAACCCAGAAATAATAGGATTTTTATATTTCATACTGCCAGTTACCTCCTCCTAAGTATAATAATTCATATTCATATTTATAGATTTAATATTTGTATAATTTAACTCTGTTAATTGATGGCATATCATATAAATTAGTGAAGTAGCGCTCATCTCCATTTAAAACCTCAAAAGCTACAAACTCGCCATTTTCAAATTCACCTTCTTCTAAATTAAGAAATCCAACTGTTACATTTTCATTCTTCTTAGGCATAACAGTATAGTTAACAGAAGTTCCTATAATATAAAATTCATTATCTGCTATTTCAAGAATTATTCCTGCTGATTTTGGAATACCAACTTGATTATTCTGAAAATTGATTCGAACATCATAATCCTTCATTTCAATTACACAACCTCTTTCATGTTCATCTTTACGTATGAAAGAATGTAATTTTCTATCTTCTCTACATTTTCTAATTAAAGGCATCATACTATTTAAAATCCCATAAGACTTTGATAAATATCCAGCTGTCTTATCACAATTAAAAGCACTTGTATCAATTTTTAATGTTTTCATTAAATTAGGATTACTTAATCCTGTTAACAATTCTAATGGTTTTTTAAAATCTTCAATTCCAAAAGGTGAATAACATAAGACATTATATTTCCCAATTGCATAAAATACATTAGAAGAATTCATCGCATCTCTACGAACTTCTGGAATTAATAACGGATTGTCTTCAATAGTATATTCATCACATACTCCTACAAAGTCTGAAGAATATATATCTGGAGAATATACCGAAATCGAGGGTGCTATCCCATGCCACAACTTAATAAAACGTGCAATAGGTCCACCACTGGGATATCCACCTGGTCGCCATGGAAATTTTTCAAGCCAAGCATTTACATACATTGGTAAACCATAGACCAATTTACTTTCACAAGCAATTCTTTCAATAGCCTTCGCATAATAATATTCCATAAAATATTCTGGTGCATTTTCTTTAAATGCTTCTTCCCAAGTTCCTGAAACACTATACAGTTCTACCATAACTTTTGGGATCTTTTTTTCATATTGTTCATTTGCATAGGTAGAATAGTCTCTATCGCTGCCAAGTAGACCAATTTCATTTTCAACTTGTACCATAATAACTGTTTGTTCTTCTGCATCTACCTCTTTTAAATGTGACATAACTTTCATAAACGCTTTTTTATCTGCTTCAACTGCTACTTCACAAAGCGGTGAAATAACATCCATGGCTTTTCCATTTGAATTACGTACGCGCAAATATTTAGAACCATCTGTTTTTACCCACTCTGGTACGTAACTTGAGATACCATTCTTCCATAAACCAAACCAAAGAAGAGTTAGCTTCATCTCCTCTTCTCTTGCTTGCTTTAAAATTCCATCCAAAAGAGTAAAATCAAATTCATTCTCTATTGCCTCAATCTTTTCCCAATATATAGGTACTGCAACAGAGTTCATATTCATTTCTCTTAAGTAAGGCCACACCTGTTCTTTCATATATCTCAAATTGGAGGCACTTGAATTGTGTATTTCACCTGATAATGCAGTAAATGGCTGTCCATCTACATATAAATTCCAAATTCCATTTACTTTTTCTATACTTGGTAAACACTTCATGTTAATTTCTCCTTTATCTTCTTCTAAATTTAGTCATCTATCTATATTAATAAACAAATGACTAAAGTTCATTCTAATTCATATTTACATTTTGTATTTCTAATTCTGATTCTCTAATAACTGCTTCTTTTTCTAAGCTCCTAAACCACGGCATCCATAAGAAAATAGATAAAACTTGAAGCGCCACTTGAAGAATGATAATTCTTATACTACCTTGAATTGCTGCTGAAAAGCCAATAGGCAACCCAAATATATATGATGTTCCCATAAATCTAGGTACGATATTTAAAGTAGTTAATACATATGCAATAATAAGAACAATTGCATTATTAAATATAAATGGAACTGCTAATTTAAAATTCAAAACAAGTGGCGTACCAAAAATTACGGGCTCAGTAATACCAAATAAAGCAGGTACCAATGCAAGTTTACCAAGTGCTTTGTATTGTTTACTCTTAGATCTTATCATAAGCACAACTAAACCTAATGCAGTACCTCCGAAAGTTAATGTCATAAAAAAAGATAAACCAATAATATTTGGAGCAGCATGACCTGCTGCAATAGCATTGAGGTTCATTACATCTAACGCTAGCCAGATTGGTTGTACAATTGGCATTGTAACATTAGTCCCATGAATACCAAAGAACCATAAAATTTGTCCAACTGTTGATAGAATAATCAATGCTGGCAAACTTCCTCCAAGCGTTTGAAGCGGTCCTTGAAGCAGTGTATATATAGCTTGATGCATACTCCCATATGATGTTAATGAGAATACCTTATTTACAAGTATAAATAAAACACCAATTATTATAGATGGAATTAGCCCTTCAAATACCTTCATTACCATGGGTGGAACACTTTCTGGCATTTTGATTGTCCAACCCTTTTTTTTAATTAAAATGTAGATTCTACCAGATACTAATCCTACAATCATGGCTGAAAATACACCTGATGCACCTAACCAGGTAGTTGGAATAGCCGATATACCTTCTTTTGTTGCACCTAATGGTGTTACTAAAAGAAAGGATAATAATGAGATTATACCTGCACTAGATCCATCATCATCTTCTATAAATTGTTGTACGAGATTTTTCGCTATTAAAAATGATACATATAATGCTAAAGCTCCAATTGTAAAAGTATTAGCAGCTACTAATACGCCTGTTAATCCTAATGCTGCAACCCCATTTTTAACAAAATCTATTGGAAATACCAGTAATAATACTGCTATTGAACCGATAATAGTAATTGGCAATGTAGCCATCATAGCCCCTGAAACTGCTTGTAAATATTTATTTCTTCCTAAAGCCGTTACATATGGATTTATTTTCGCAAAAAATCTTGTAAGTTTTTCTTTCAAAATAATACCCCCCTAAATTTATTTTAATTAATCAAGTAATGCTAAAGCATCTTTTAATACTTTTTCTCCATTCATCATTCCATAATCCATCATATCGATTACAGCAACCTTAATACCTTTTGGTGCATATTCAGCTTTCATCTCGTCAAATAAATAGCCCACTTGAGGTCCAAGTAATAAAACATCTGTTGGTTCTTTATAAGATTTAAATTTTTGTTCAGGCATTGCTGAAATTTTGGCCTCAATTCCTTTACTTTCAGCACTTTTTTTCATTTTTGCCATTAACATTGAGGTAGACATTCCTGCTGCACATACTAAAGTTATATATTTCATAGTTTTCGTCCTCCTAAAATTATTATATAGTTATCACTTTCTAAATTCTTCATACATAGCTATCATTTCTTGGGCTAAATCAAGCACTGTCATAGCATTCATTAGATGATCCTGAGCATGTATTACAAGTAAACTAATCTTTACCACCTCTCCGGCTGCTTCATTTTGAATTAAATTAGTTTGGAAAGTATGAGCTTTACTTAAAGCTTCCTTTGCCACCTTAATTTTTTCATTAGCTAGATCATAATCACCTTTTTTTGCTGCTCTAATAGCTTCCATTGACTTACTTCTAGCATCACCAGCATTTACTATAAGTTCCATAATTATTTCTTCCTCTGATATTTTCTTCATTTCTTCACCTTCTCTCTAATTATTTATTGAGTGTTACAATTATAAATAGCAACTTCTATGCCAAAACATATTCTTGTATAAAAATTTTTGAAAGATACTCTTATCCTCTGTTTTCAACAGTTCAATTAAAATAAAAAAGTTTTCGAAAAGCTTTTATGTGTTTTGCTTTTCAAAAACTTTTCAAAACACATTAGGGATGTGTTTTATTTTTTTCTACTTTTCATATTGAACAAATTTATAAGAAAACACATCTCATCCTCCGAAATTAAAATTGCATAGTTAACATTTAATAACATACATTGACTTTTAATTATTCTATACAATTCTAAATTTTCTTTTATATAAACCTCTTTTTCTGGATACTCCTCTACTAATTCTTCATTACCGCATAATCTGTCTATCATACATGCCATATGTAGTGTTATTCCTATAAGTGCATTTGATGTTAATTTTATATTCAATGTTTTACTAACGGTTCTACAAAATTTCTTAATTTCAACAAGAACTGTTTTTCCATCAACATTATTTAACTGATGATCTAATGTTTCCTCAATCTTAATATAAGTCCGTTCTCTGTCTATTAGGTCTTGTATATTTTCAATCGAAGTTCCTTCAATAACATCATCTAACCTAAACTGTGGATAATTAACCTCTAACTCAAAAGAACTTACTAAACATATTATCTCATATCTATTTGATAATTTTTCTAATCTACCATATATACTTTCTGTTCCTATGAGATTAACAGGTACAATATCAAGTAAACTAGTCTCAAATTTAAGTGTTCTTTCCAGTATCCTTTTCAGCGTTTTAGCACCACCTTCACCAGTAGTACAAATTGTTATTATTGCAAGTTTTCTTTTTTCACGCGTCTCTGGCATATGTTCAATAGCATTATTATCATATAAGTTATTAACCTCTAATGTTCCCTTATATATTTCATCTAATGTATACCCAATTATGGCTTTTCTAGTAGCTTCGATACAATGAAGTGTGCTTACTAATGTAATTGTTTTTGTTTTTAATTTAAATTCATTTTCTATCTCTTTACCAAATGTTGTTAATGATCCCATATCTACTAAAAATAAAATATCTGAATGAATGTCGTTTTGTCTAATATAATCTTTAGTTTTTTCCAATATAACTTGAGGTTTTTCTTCTATCGGAGCATTTATGCCCTTTGCATATTGTGTTCCTAAAAGCCCATTTACTGCATCAGCCATAGATGTGGCTGTGCTTATTCCATGTGCTATAATTATTATTCTTACGCTATTACGTGTATTTCTTGTTATCTTATCAGTATAAATTAAAAACATTGTTATAAATCCAGCTTCATCCATTGGTATACTAATATCAAGTGACTGCTCTATTATCTTTAAAGCCTCCACGGCTATATTAAATTCTTTATTATGATCTTTTCTTATTATATTTAACCTTAGATTTTCAATTCGTTTGTTTCTTCTAATTCTCTCTATAGAATTACTAATATGAACCGCTAAACCATAGTATATTTTTTTATCAAGTTTTCTTTGCAATCCTTCTTCACAAAAATTAATTACTTCTTCTATCACCTTCATAATGTATGGTTCTACAATACTCTCTAGTTTAGTTGAATCTACCCTATCAGTGAATTTATTCATATACCTTTTGAAATACTCTTCTATATCACTTTCCATTTCTTCTTCCAATTGTACTCCCTTTATACCCCTTGCTTTAAGTTCTCTGGTTTTCATATCTAGCATTTCATAAATATTTTCCTCATTGTCATTTTCTTCAAAAATTATATCTTCTTCATTTTTATCAAAAATACAATATCTTTTGTTTATATCAATAAGTTTCATCCATAGTTGCCTGTGTTCTATTTCTTTGTATAGTCCTTCTCTTATATGTGAATGTAAATCCAAACTACTTATTGTTATATCATCATTTTTATCAGATAAAAAATCTGCATATGCCTTAGCACAAGCAAGTTGTATGTCGGATTTCAACTGCCCGATATTATTAATGCAATCATAGGATAAAAAAGCTTTTATAGAATTCATAGATACCTTAAGACTCGTGCCTAGTCTTCCTGACTCCTCTATCATAAATTGTTTTATAAGATTGAATCTTTCATCCATTCCCCTATCTTTTAATGCTGGAATAGTTATCACCATTGGAATTCTTCTTGTAAAGGTCCTAAGCAAGCTTGTATTTGGATCTTCTGTAGTTGCTGTTATTATAAGAACTCTTGCTGTTCTTTCACTATCTGTTTCTCCAAGCCTTCTATATACCCCCTTATCCATAAAAGTAAAAAACATTTCCTGTCCTTCTGCTGGAAGTCTATGTACTTCATCTAAAAACAAAATACCACCATCTGCTTTTTCTAATAACCCAACCTTATCTGATTCTGCTCCAGTATATGCTCCTTTTTTAACTCCAAACAATTGCCCAAGCAGTAGTTGAGGAGTATTAGCATAATCTGCACAGTTAAAGGTTATAAATGGACAATCGTGATCCTTTATTTTCATTTCAATAGCATATTTATGTATCACTCCTGCGAATGTAGATTTTCCTACGCCAGTTTCTCCAAGTAGCAATATATTCATTCCATTTGGTGGATACAATATAGCTGCCTTGGCTTGCTCAATTGCTGAGTATAGGCTAGGATTAGTATCTGAAAACTTATTTATAATTGATATACTTTGTTTTTCTGATTCTAAACGAGGCCTATATAACGTTGGCTTTCCTTTAGTTTTTAAAGCCTTTTCATCTTCTACAAGTCTATTTAAATCATTACTTACATTTGCCCTGCTAAGGTTTAATTCTTGTGAGATTTTTGACGTAGTAATCCCATTTTCATTGTTCTCACTTAATTCTTTAAGTTTTCCCAATACTAAATCCATTCTCTTCACAATTAATCCTCCATACTTTTTTTATTTTTCTTCCTAATAAACATATTCTTACCATCCTTTTTTACTTACTTAGCTTAAGTATATATCCAATTATATTATTAATCAAAATAATATAACTGTAAGCGTCAAATGCTACCCACATTCCTATGCTCTTTAATTCATGAGATAATAACCTCAAAACAAGGAGGTTATTATTATGTCAGAACCAAAAGTAAACTTCATGTGGCAACATCGAGTAGATGATT
>Ga0209123_1001738_pt1 | contig 20427 bp, 8 predicted proteins | sample BarGraIncu00431A_FD_184500 | JGI IMG/M metagenome (GOLD analysis project Ga0209123, IMG submission 184500) | Arctic peat soil microbial communities from Barrow, Alaska, USA - Barrow Graham LP Incubations 004-31A (SPAdes) (version 2) | ecosystem: Environmental > Terrestrial > Soil > Wetlands >... | reverse complement strand
GGTAACCGACACCGAGCTCGGGTTCCAGGCTCAGGTCGCTCGCCTCCCCGTATCTCACCCCGCCGGTGGTCAGGTAGCGGTCGGGATCGAAGAAACGGGCGGTGGCGATGGGCGGCGAGAGATTGGGCGTGCCGAGACCTGCCGCAAAAAGCGGCTCGGCCAGGAGCAGCAAGAATGCCAGTGTGGCGAGGAATTTCGTCATGGCGCCATTGTAACAAAAAACTGCGCCACTTGCTTAGATCTAATGCATCTGTGCAGCCGCGAAGCGTTCCGATCTATTCCAGGGGCAGGGGAAGCAGGTAAAGACAGTTCGCTCCGCAGGGAGCTCGGCATCTGCCGCAACCGGGAGCAAGCTGCGATTCTGTTCCCAGGCTCAACGCAGTGTGGTTCGAAACGGCAGTCAGTTTGGCACTGGCCGCTCCTGGCTCTCGAGAGGATACGGTTTCGACTCAGCAGAGATAAGTTCGGCAGTAACCTCACCAATCGCAATAGTAGTGACAATTTTAACCGGAATTTTGAAATCGTCGTCGGTCAACCAGACAAACACATCTCCGGTCCGCCTCAAAATTCCTGCGGTTTTCTGTACCGGGCGCACGACCAGGGTCGTAATTTTTTTCAGGTTGGGCAACCGGATCTCTTCCCTGCGCAGTACTTCGACTGGCACGTCCGCATACCTTTCACTGTCAAAGATATGCAGCGTCTCGGTCTTCTCCAGTTGCAAAGGGCGCGCTCTCAGATAATAGATGCCCGACAGGGTGTCGAGCACGTCATCTGACGGCAGATCGGTCTCCAGAGTGCGGTGATTGATGAAGTCGGACCAGGACACGGTCTGTTGCCCGAGATTTATGTTGAAAGACTCGTCGCTCCTGAAGTCACCTTCCTGCTGCTTGATGGTTCCCATTATGAACTTGCCGTCTATGTGCCTGGTCTCGATCACATTGTCCACGTGAAAGAAGCTCGAGGTCAGGGCATTTGACTGCACCCTCAAGGTTATGGTAGTCACGCCGTTTTCGTGCTTCGATTCCAGCTCGGCATTGCCAATAGGTAGACCGCGCAGGCTGATCAGATAGGAAAGCTTTTCATAACGTGCCGCAAGAGCACCGCTGACCGCATTCAGCATGGTGGGAGTTTCCCGCGTGGCCGGGTTGCGCCGCACTTTCGCTCTGGCAACCCAGACCTTTTTGGCAACTGGGGTTACCGGGAGATTAGCTGCGGCCGTCGGTTTATGCCGTCTCGGGGTCCAGACTCTGGCGCTATCCTCGTCGTCAGCAGGTGCGGCGGGTGCGGCGGGTGCGCTGACCGGCGCGGCGACCGGTGCGGCGACGGGTGCGGTGGCGAGGTCGGCCCGGGGGGGAGGACCAGCGTTGCCGGAAGCAGGGTGTTCAACGATCTTTTCTTCCGGGGACGGGCCGTCCGTTCCTGCTGCCGGGACAGACGTTGGTTCGGGTGCCGGGACTTTGGCGGGTAGCTCTGGGCCAGCGAGGGAAGCAAGGTCGACCATGACTGAGGGAGGTTGACCGACGGGTGCACTAAAGTCGTAGCTCCCCCACATTTTCATCGATGAGATCAGAAGTAAATGCACCAGGATGGACAGCAAAGAGCAATAAGCCAGCGTCCGAAATTTACCAAACAATGTCAACATACCAGCCCTTCAGGGTGAAGTGTATACTCAAAGCACCCGGGTTCAGCGTTAGCTCCCCCTTTTGCAGAGGTAAGCCGGCGAGATTAGCAAGCATCAGATTTGTTGAAGCAACCCTGCAAACATATGCAAATTTACCGCCGAAACTGCATCGAAACCGGCAGCCTTGCGCATACCGTTGTCATAGGCCTTACTTTCGGCACTCTTTCAGACTGTGAGGGGAGTAAGCTCCTTGCCGACAGCCTGGTAGTACAATGTTTAATCCCCCCGCGACGCGCCGCAGAATCGATTATAGTTTTCTTATCTACTGACTAAGCCATGCACCTCTGACAACCCACTGAATCCCGGCTAGGCAAAACCCGTCAAATATTTGTCCTCCAGCAGGGAAACAGTCAAAATAAGCAGTGCATTCAGGCACAAAAGTTAACCGGTTCCGGTAAATTCAGCACCTGAAAGGGTAAGTGCCGTTGCCGTTGCAACACTTCGGGGCTTTCAGCCAGTTGCAAAGGAACTTCGGGTGGTCTTCGACCCGGTCGGGGCGACGCCTGTTTCTTTCAACAGGCCGGGTTTGCCCGCTACGCTGGGCAAACAAAAAAGACCGGCACCAGGTGCCGGTCAAAAGATTCACTAGAGGTTGGCAGGAAGGGGCTAACCCCTCCCTGCCATTGTCGCTAATACTAGTAGGTTACCGGACGGACAATCCGTTTCAGGAAGCCGTGGTTGCCCGCACCCTGACCTGCTGTGTGGTCGTCGCAACCGCCCCAGGTACCGTCAGCAGCGGTAGCAGCTCCGCCTTGGCCGGTGACGGAAGGTCCCTGCAGACCGACGGTGACGTCAGTAGCCAGCGGTTTGCCTTCGCCCAGGGTGTAGCAGCCTGCACCTGCAGATGCGTTGCCGGTTACGCCAGCGGTCCTGAAGTTGATGACCGTGGTGGCCGTCTGCTGCCAGTGCTTCTGCTCCCAGTTGGTGTCGTTGGAGATAGCACCGGTGGTGTAGGTGTAGGTGAGGCCGCTGGTTGCGGTCGGAACAACGACGCCGCCAGTGAAGCCGCCCAGGGTACCCGGAACGTGCATGGCGTTGCCGAGGCCGGGGAGGAAGCGCTCGACCTTGGTGGTGTTGCCCATGCCGTCGATGTATGCGCCGCCGGTAACGGAAGCGTCCGGGTTGATGCCGTTCCAGCTGGTGTTCTTGGCCGAGCCGTGGATGCCGCCGTAAGCGTTGGCGAGGCCGGAGTTGTGGCAGTTGAGGCACTGGATGCCGAACGCGTTGCCGAAGTCGGGATTCTGCTCGCCGGCAGCCTTAGCGCCGAGGCCGTTGATACGGCTGTCGAACTGGGTGCCGTCGGTAGCATTGCCGGTGGTGTAGCCCGCGAACGAGAGGGTGTTACCCGGCGCGTTGCACTTGCCGGTAGATGCATATTCGCCTGCATGGGACTGGATGTTGGAGAGCGGGTTGCCTGCGGCGTTCCCTGCGTCAGCGCCGGTGCCTACGAAGACGCTGCCGTAGTTCTTGTAAGTGTGGCAGTTGTAGCAGACCAGGAACGCGCCGTTCGGGTTGGTATAGGAAACGACGTTGGATGCATTCGAGGTGTAAGCATTCTGCGTGTGACGCTGGTCGGTGCCGATGGAGTTACGCAGCAGGTACTCGTTGTTGGAGCCGTGTGCACCGATAGCGACCGTGTTCAGCTGGCCGGCTGCGTTGGTGGTTGCATTCGGTTTCCACTGGCCGACGGTGTGGCAGTCGCCGCAGTGCAGGGTGGAGTCATCGCCCAGTGAGGTTGCTGCGGTGCCGTCGGTCCCAAGCGGGATGTAGAGGGCGTTGAAGTTGCCTGCGTCGTAGATGGTGGAGCGCACGCCCTGCAGTGCTGCCGAAGAGTTGTTGGCGAAGGTTCCTGCAGAAGCAATCTGACGTGCGCCGGCTGCGCGGGTACGGCCCGAGTAGCGGGGACCCTTGACGCCGTGGTGCGAGTTGTTGCTGGTGTTGAACTGGCTGCTGGCGTCGGTAACTGCCGGGCGCTGCATCTTGTCGTAACGGTTCGAGATGGTGTCGCCGAACGGGTTGGACGGTGAAGCGGTTTTGCCGGCAGCGGCGATGCCGTTTGCGTTGATGTAGGACTGAACCTTAACGCTCACCGCAGAAGTTGCGCCGTTGGCATCGTGGCAGCTCATGCAGAAGTTGTCCATGCCGGTGTGGTCCGGTGCAGCCGGATCCCAGGCAAAGTCGGCGTCGGTGTCGGCGTTACGCAGGTGGGTCTTGGCATCGGCCATGTGCTTGGTGGTGTCGACTACGACTTCGCCGTCAACGACGGTGCCTTCCAGGTGGCAGGCGGTGCAATGAGCGTCGTTAAGCGTTACGCCGGTCACGTGATGCGACCACTTGCTGAACTCGGTGGTGATGGCACGCACGCCGTTGTTGTCATTTACAAAGTTGTTATTTGCAGCATTTGCCTGCTGAGCCACGGAGTGGCAGGCCACGCAGCGGCCGGCGACGAAGCTCTTGGTGTTGTGCGGCTGGTGGCAGTTGGTGCAGTTGGTCGCCACGATCAGGGCGCTGTTACCCTTGTGGCTCGGCTGCAATACGGCACCGTGGCAGTCGGAGCATCTCCCGCTGGCAGCGGGGTTCGATTCGTTGTGCTGGGGGCCGTGGCAGCCTGCGCAACCGGTACCGACGACGCCGGCGAACTTGTCGGAAACGCTGGTGCCGGAGTTCGTGTAGTGACCCGACTGCTTGAACTGGGCGACCACGCTCTGGCCGACTCTGTCAAGGGCCGTTTCATGACACTGGTAGCAGGCAGCATCCTGCAGTTTCTCCTGCGAAGGGGTCATGACGATCGTTTTGGGGACCGGCAGCGTGTCGAGGTTGGTGGTAGCGCCGGATGCGACGTCAACGCCAATGGCGTATCCGAAGTAAACCACGTCCTGCTGAGTTGCGTTGTCTTTGCCAAAGGCTTTGACAGCCAGGGTAACCTTGCCGGGGTAGATGCCGCCGATTGATACCGAGGTGGAATTACCGGCAGAGGTGCCTCTCACGATGGGGATGGCTTTGCCGTTGGCATCGCTGCCGGTGACCAGAAGCGCCATTGTGGAGAAGGTCACGCCCGTAGGCACTGACCCGACTTTTTTACTAGTACTTTTACCGTCACTCCAAACAAGCTTCGACGCGACCGAACCATCGGCCTGGACTCCAGCCAGGTTATGGTTTGCGCCGCAACCTGTCAATGCAAAGATCAAAATTGCAGACAGTAGGAAGTGCAGGTTACTCATGCCAGATTTCTTCATTGCTTTCTCCTTTGTTTTGTAAGTTGCCCTACCGGATTTTCTGCTACCAACGACTGTGACTACACAACAATGTGCCTGATTCCCGACCTCCTTTACTCGGTCAACTCTTTTACCGGGTGAATTATTTATTTTTTGCTATTTTTCCCGTACTTGCCTTTAGTAACTGCCAAGTTCCTAAGGGGCCCGCGCCAATGCTCCGGCGCGGGTGATCAAGCTACAACGAAAAAGGAAAGATCAGTGCCTTGTCAACGGTGACTGGGTTGACTGGAGTCACCGGTCCCAGGAGGGTGCTGGACCCGAATACTCCTGCGATGTTATAGGTTCCGGCCGGCACGTAGAGGCTGTAACTGCCGTTGAAATTCACCAGTGTCTGGTACGAGGTGGCGTCAGCGCCGGTGCTGGTAACGGTAATCAGGGCACCGGTAAGGGGCTTCGGTGCGCTGTCGAACGCGGTCCCGGAGACGGCATAGCGCCAGTCCAGATGGGTCAAAAGGTCGCTGGTCGGAAAGTTGAGGCCGCTGCCGACGCTTCCGGTCGGGTACAGGGTGCCGCCGGTCACGCCGCCGGTCGGGTATAAAAAGCCGCTGTCCACCCCTCCCGTCGGGAACAGGATGCCGCTACTCAGGCCTCCGGCCGGGTAGAGGACGGAGCTGCTGGCGCCGCCGGTCGGGTACACCAGGCCTCCCGCCACGCTTCCGGTGGGGTAGATCACGCCGCCGGAAAGGACGCCGGCCGGGAAGATCACCCCGCCGTTCACGCCGCCGGTCGCATACAGCAGGCTTCCGGCCACGCTCCCCGTGGGGTAGACCACGTTGCCGACCAGGACGCCGGCCGGGAAGATCACCCCGCCGTTCACGCCGCCGTTCGGGTAGCCGACGGAGCCGGTCACCCCGCCGGACAGGTACCAGACGGAGCCGGTAACCGCGCCGGACGGATAAAGGAGGCCCCCAGCCACGACCCCGGTGGGATAGATGATCCCGCCCACCACGACGCCCGTCGGGTATCCGACGCCGGAGGCCACGCTTCCGGTCGGATAGAAGACCCCGCCGATGATGGTCCCGCTCGGTATGGTCAGCCCCGAGGTGACGGCCCCGACCGGGAAGGCGATGCCGCCTACGACCGTGCCTGCGGGGTAGCTGACGCCGCCGATGACGACGCCGCCCGGATAGGTGATGCCGCCGATGACAGTGCCGGTCGCGTAGAACACTCCGCCGATGATGGTCCCGGCCGGGTAGGTTACGCCGCCGATGACGGTGCCGGCGGGAAAACTGATGCCGCCGATGACGGTGCCGTCGGGATAGGTGATGGCACCGGTCAGGGTGCCGGTGCTGATGGCGCTGAAGTCGACGGCGCGGCGGTCCGCGTTAAGGGAAAAGCTCTGCTTTGCCGGGGAGAACTGCCAGGACGCGGACGGCACCGGGATGACGGTATAGTTGCCCGGCAAGAGGCCGGGGAAGGAATAGCCGCCGTTTTGATCGGTGAAGGCATAGGTGACGCCGACCCCGTCGGTCAGGGCGACCTCGAAGAGCTTCTGCTCGCCCAGGGAGGTTATGGTGCCCGATATGGTGTAGGTATTGGGAACCGGGGCCGGGGTGACCAGCGCGAATGCGGCGCCGGCGTCCGAAACATTGCCGGCGTTGTCGTATGCCCTGACGCTGTAGCTGTAGCCGGTGCTGCCCTTCGTGGTGGTGTCCAGGAAGGAAAGCGCGCTGGAAACGTCCGCGAGCAGGGAGCCGTCGCGGAACACGAGGTAGCCCGCGACCCCGTCGCCCGCCGGGTTCGGCGACCAGGAGAGGTTGACGGCATTGCTGAGCGCCGGGGAGACCAGGGCGAGGCCGGTCGGAGCGCCGGGTGCTGTGACATCGGCCAGGTTCACGATAGCAGTCGTCTTGCCGTTGGCAGGCAGGCTGTTCGCGGAGCGCACGCCGGCGGAGCTGAAGGAGCGCACGGCGTAGTAGTAAAGCGTGCTCGGCGTAAGCTCGCTCGAGCTGTCGACGAAGCTCGCCTGGTCGGCGGTGCCGACAGCAAGGTAGCTCACTCCGTCCGTGGAGCGCAGGATGTCGTACCCTGCAACGATCCTGTCCCCGGTCTGCTTGGACGCAGGGGCCCAGGCGAGCGCAATCGAGTTGCTCCCGCGGGAAACCACCGTCAGGTTGGTCGGGACTGTCGGCGGCACGCCGTCGGGCAGGTCCGGGTTGAGGGGGGTGGTGATGGAGAGCGGGTTCCCCGGGGCCGATTCGATGCCGTCGGCGACGGCCGTCACGGTGTAGACATAGGAGGAACTCGGCTGGACGGAGTCGTCGTTGTATTTGACATCCCTGATCCCGGTCGCGATGAGGGTTCCCCAGCGGTAGATGTTGTAGGTGACCGCCTGGGTCGCTGCGCTCGTCGAGGCGGTCCAGACCAGGGAAGTGTTGCTGAAGCTTTGGTTCGCAGCCAGCACCGCCAGACCGGTCGGCGGAATCGGCGTCACCACGCCCGGAGTGGCAGCGGTCCGCACCGACGCCAGGTTCGAGGCCGCGGAGAGGTTGGAATCCGCATCGGCCGCCTTGACGTAGTAGAGGTAGGTCGTGCTCGGGGCGACGTCGAAGTCGTCATAAGAGATTCCGGTGCTAAAGCCGATAAACTGTCCGTCGCGATAAACGTTGTACCGGGTGGCGGCAACGCGCAGGCCATCGGAGGTCGTCTTGAAGGAGAGCCCCCACTGCAGTTTCACCTGGGTGTCGCTCGCCCCTTTGCTGAGCAGGCCGGCCGGAGCGCTCGGCGCCCGGTTCTCGACGGCCGCCGCCGGAGTGGTCACCGTGGCCGTGTTGCTGGCGGTGGAGAGGTTCCGGTTGGCGTCGAAGCCGACGATCTGATAGCTGTAGGAGGTTGCCGGCTGCACCGTGAAGTCGCTGAAGCTGGTGGCGCCGGGTTCGGCGCTGCCGACCGCGAGGTAAACGCCCGAGGGGTCGGCGCGGTACACGAGGTATCCGGCAAGTCCCGCCTCGGAGGAAGCGGTCCAGGCGAGCGCTACGGAGTTGGCGGTGCTGGCGTTGACGGCCAGGCCGGCCGGAAGCGCGGGCGGGGTCGCATCGGAGAGGGTCGGTACCGCCACCGGGAAATTCTGGGCGTTGGAGATCGCCGTGTTGATGGAGACGCTCGGCGTGTATTCGTGGGCCAAAACGCCCAGGGCGACCAGGTCCTTGACGGCCTGGGTGATGCCGGTCTTTATCTGGTCGGCGACGGGCCCGATCCCGCCGGGCAGGCCGAGGGCGGCGGCGACGTCGGCGACCGCGGCGGCGGAGCCGAGGGTGAAGCTGTTGATCGCCTGGATGGAGACGATCAGGTCCTGCTGCGCCCGGGAAATGTTGGTATCCGTGGCGTCGGCCGGGGGAGGCGTCTGGCTGAAGTTGGACCCGAAGTAGGTCTCCAGGATGATGGTGGCTTTCTGGATGTTGTCGGAACTCAAAACAGCGGCGTTTACCTTTGCCAGGTACTGCACCACCATGTTGGTCGCGAAGCTGACCATGACCGGGGGAATGGTCGACCGGGCAACCTGCACCTGCGGCACGGCAGCCTTGATGTCGATGTCGACCGCGGTGCCGAGCGCAAGGAGCTTGGCAAGCTTGGAGATCGCTGAGGCCGGCTTGGTCGCCTCGACCAGCACCGCCCCCTGGTAGCTGGCCGGGATGAGGAGAGTGTAGCGCCCCACTCCGGTACTCTTGACGCTTGCAGGGTTGCAAAGCGGCGTGGCGGACGGGACGCCGTTGGCGCCGATCGCGTACGCCGTCACCTTGGCGTCAGCCAGCGCCAGGCCGGTGGCCGGGTCGGAGACCACCCCGGAAATAGATTTTTGTTCCGTTTGAGCCTTATAATCGCCGCAGCCCAAAAGAAGCAGCGACAGCGTGGCGAGCAATAACGCTCCAAACGAGGACCTCTTCCAGTTAATCCACATACCGAACTCCCCCTTGTGCTGATAATAAAACTGGTTACTCGCCGGTTTTAGGCGCTTCCCGGCGCTACTGCTGCAGTCCGCCGGTTAATTCACTTTTTGCGACGCCGTTAATGTCGAAGGCTCCGCTGGTGTTGTTGACCAGGATCGAGAGAAAAGATCCCTTGAAGCCGTTCGGGTTGAAGACGAAGTCAGTCAGTGTTGGCGTCAGCGCGTAGTACCCTTCGGGCATGCCGGCGAAGGAATAGTTCCCCGAGGCATCGGTCAGCGTGCTGAAAGAAGCATCTGGCGAGCTCAGAAGCGTCCCGCTCGGGTACATCTCGGAGATCAGGGTCAGCGCCACCCCCGCCATCGCCGAGCCGTTCAGGCGCCGCGTGATCCTGCCGGCGACCGAGTAGCTCGTCAGGTTCGAGGTAAAAGACGCCAAGGCATGGCTTGCCGCGTCACTGATGGTTATCGAGCCGCTTGCGGGACTGAAAATCACCTGGGCGGCCTGGTAGCCGTCCTTTCGGGAAGCGCTGACCGTGTAGCTTCCCTTAGGAAGGCTCAGGGAATAAGTGCCGTTGCCGTCGGTGATGGCGGAACCAAAGCTGATGCCGCCGCTTTGCGCCGTAACGGTCACCCCGGCGAGGCCGAGCTGGTTGGCGCTGGAAACCTTGCCGGAAACGGCCCAGGGGCGCAGCGACTTGAAAACGTCCGCTACCGCTTCGTCCGCTGCGGCGACGGTCACCGGGATGCTTGCCGGCTCAAAGGTGTAGTTGGAGGCGGCCGCGGTCACCAGATAGCTTCCCGGCGGCAGGTTTGCCAGGTGGTAACTGCCGTCAGCGAGCGTGGTGGCGGAGCCGTAGCTGAGCGCGCCGGTGGCGGCGTCCTTCACCGTGACAGTTACCCCGGCGAAGCCTGCCCCGTCCAGGGTCACACTGCCGCTCACGGCGTGGGTCGCGAAGCCGGTGCCTAGCTCTATGGTTGACGGGGCGCCTCCATTGTCGGAGATGCTGAGAGTGCCGGAAGCGATCTTCAGCGTCACTTTGTCGAGCATGAGGTCGAGCAGGCTGACGCCCACCTTGAAGCTGTCGGCAATCGGATCGACGGCGCTCACGCCGTATTTCAAGAGCAGCGGCTTCAGAACGGACTGCACCTCGAGAAGCGCCTGCCCGAGATTGCCGGCGACCCCCTGGATACCCGTGGCGCCCGGCGCCGCATAAAGCTGGGCGAGGTCTCCTCCGGCGGCGGCGACCGAGACCACCAGGTTACTCAGGGGATTGATGTTGGCGGTCCCCTGGTCGGTCGCCAGAGAGTACAGTACGTAATCGGTACCGTTTGCCTTTCCCGTCACCTTTAGCAGAAACGGCTTGGTCAGTCCGGTGACGTCGAGGGTGAAGCTGCCGTCGCTAGCAGTGGGAAAGCTTTTCTCCGCAGAGGCCGCCGAGTCCTTCAAAGTCACGGTGCCGACGATGGCGGCCCCTGCGGCCGCCACACCGGTGACGGTCCGGGGGGCCGCAGCACCCCCTCCTCCGCCTGCGCCGCCGCAACCGGAGATGAAGAGCATCAAGCTGGCAAGCACTATGGTGATCGCGAGGTTTCGCATGACTATTGCTCCTGCGGCCGGCCGATGCGGCCGGTTTTTTCCAGCTTCCAACGGAAGGCCTTCCCCGTGGGGTCCAGATCGATCCCGTTGAAGAAGTGACAGCTGGCCGTGCAGGAGCTTTTCCATTTCGCATTGGTTGAGTCGGAACTCTTCACGTACTGCAGGGAGCTTTTCAGCGTGTCTTCCGGTTTCCCTTCGAAGGCGGAAGTAGCGAGCTGCGCGAAGTGAGGTCCGGACGCACTGGCCAAAATGGCCTCGTCGTGGCAACTTGCACAGTTGATGGCCGCTCCGGTACCCGGATCGTTCTGGGCCAAGTGGAACTGGTGCAGTTTCACCTGGGGGGTCGCGGTACTGAGCTTCCCGGAGGAATAGTCGTTGAATTGCGGCGCGGCACTCCCCGCCAGGGCATGGCAGCTGGTGCACTCGCTGGCGACCTCCAGGGTTCCGCCGATCCAGGCCGGAGTCTGCTGTCCGCCGTGGCAGGCGACCGACGAGCATTTGAGGGTGCCGTAGCTGAGCACGCCCGACCTGGCTTGGTAGTCGGCGCTCAGCTTAACGAAGGCAAGACCGTTTCCGGTGGCGTGCTTCGGGGTGCCGGAACCGAAACCCTGGTGACAGGTGGCGCAGGTAACTCCCGGCAGGCCCAGATGTGCCTCGTGCGCGCCCGCCTGGTTGGGGGTCGCCGCTCCGCCGGGCGGAGCGCTGTGACAGGAGGTGCAGCCGCTCGCGGCGAGCGCCGGGCTCGTGACGTGGCAGGAGATGCCCCACTTCGGGTCGTTGGAGAGGCACGAGGGAACCGTGCCGAGCGTCAGTGCATTTCGGTCCGTGGCGTGGCAAAGGCCGCAGTCCGCGCGAAGCGTGGCGCTTCCCTTGATGGCCCGGCCGTTGAAGGAAGCTTTCGCGTGAAAGTCCCCGCTGGTCGGATCGGACCAGGAAGCGGGATGCCCCAGGGTCCGGTCGCCGTTGGGATGGCAAGACACCGTGACGCCCGCGGAGTCCTTGAAGCTGGCAGAAAAGCAGCTCACCTTGGAGGTGCCGCCCAAAAGGTCGGAGCCGTGGCACTCGGAACAGGAGGTCGTCGAAGTGGCGAGCTTACTGCCGCCATTGGCATTTTTGTACTCGACAAAGTGCTGCTGCACCCAGCTGGAGTATCCGGAGGCGGCGGCGTGCTTCCCCGAGGAGTCGAGTTTGACGGGCGCGGAGCCGTTACCACCGCTGCAGGCAGGAAGCGCAGACAGTGCAAGGGAAAGCGAAATCATCTTAAGGACAGTCGATTTAAGCATATGCTCTCCTAGCGGTGGCAGACGATGCACCGCTCGTTGTTGGCTCTGCCATGGCAACGGTTGCAACTGGCCGGGTCAAGCTTCCCTTCTATCTTGTGCAGGGTCAGGAAGTCCCCCCGGTGCGGCATGGCCCGGTCCGGACGGTTGCCGTTTTTGACCGAGGGCTTCATCTCCGTCTGGTTGGTGTGGCAGTCGGCGCAAAACGAAACCTTGTGGCAGCTCGCGCAAAGGATGTCGTCGGAGGAAGCGTAGAAGCGGTGGTTCGCTTTGAAGGCGGCCGAGTGGTTGAAGGCGCCAAAGGCCTTCAGGGTCCCCTTCTGCTGGTCCTCGTGGCATTCCGTGCAGCTCACCGGGCCGGTCGCGAGCGCCTCCGGATGGGTGGCGGGGAGGTTCGGGAGCGCCTTCAGCTGGGCGCAGGCCGCAAGCGCGAACAACAGTCCTGCCAGCACCAGAAAGGTTAGGGTCTGGGGGGAGCGTCTCATTTCGTGTCTCCTTTTGCTGCGATCGTCGTGCTGTAGGTGAGCCGGAAAAGCCCCTTCAGCTCGTCAAGATTCTGCGGATTGCTGCCGTAGCTTAAGTCCCCGGACAGCATGAGGTCGGGTGAAAAGTGGTAGCCGAGCGAGCCCAGGACCTCCAGGGCGCTATCCTTGCCACTGATTTCTTTTTTGAAGAGGTAGTCGATGACATCGAGCGACACCTGGTAACTCTTGGTGTCCCGCATGGCATAGACGCGCATCTCGTGGAACGATCCCGAGGCGCTCGAGGAGGGCACGATGGCAAAATCGGAGCTGGCGCGCAGGTAGTGGTACCCGAGCCCGGTGCGCAGCTTGCCGTCAGCCAGGTTACAGCGCAGCTCGCCGCCGAAGCGGTCCGCCTTGCCGATCTCGCGGGTGTAGTGCTTCGCGTCGGCCGTGATCTCGGTCCTGTCGTCCAGGGAGTAGCTTGCCTTCCCGCCGAAGTTGCGGGACTGCTGGTTCAGGTTGTTGCCGCTTAGCATGCTCGGCATCCCTGCGAAGAGAAGCGAAGAGTAGAACAGGTCGCGGTCGTGGTAGTCGTTGAATTCGCCGGAAAGCGTGAGCCCCTTGAGCGGCATCACCTGCAAAAGGAAGCTGTTCTCCGCGATCCCCATGGTCTCCGTGTTGTAGCTTGTGTGTCCCATGAGCTGCACCATCCGGTACGGGGAGAACCAGAGGTCGGCGCCGACCAGCCTGCGGTCGCCGAACCTTCCGGCCAGCGCGGGGTCGCTCAGAACCGGCGCCTTGGTCTCGTAAACTCCGGAGAGTCCCAATTCCAGCAGGCCCCCGTAGCGGTAATTCGCCCGCCCGCCGAAGATCCCGTCACCCTTGCCGTCGCTACCCTCGCTTAAAAGGTGCGCGGTGTGGACCGTGGCGCCGCCGAAAGCCGATACCCCGAAGCCGTAGGGGAGGTCCGTGCGGACGCTTACCCCGTCCAGCTGCTCGTTGATGATCCCCTCGTGGACGAACAGGCGCCCGGCGCGGGCCTGGGCGTTGGCCGCCTTGAAGCGGTACTGCAGGTAGCCGTAGGTGAGGCTGCCGCTCGACTGGTCGTCGTTGAAGCTCCGGTCCGCAAGGTCGAGCCGCCCCCAGCCATAGAGATGGGCCGAGAGGTTGCCGTCGCCGAGCTTACCGGCGTCGACGCCCAGGAACTGCGTCGCGGGGATGAAGGTCCTTTTCTCGAAACCCGGGCGGCTGTCCTGAAAGGAGCGCAGCAGGGTGGTCGAGTCGACCGTGGCCTCAGCCAGGGCGGCAGAGGGCACCGCCGCCAGGAAAAGGGCTGGTAACAACCGGCGAAACACTTTCTTCATAGGGGCTCTCCTGTCCCGTTGGTAACCTGCCAGAAGGGGGGCGGCGCGCAGTTGCGCCTGGCGAACCCTCCTGGTTGGGCAAAATCTTCAATCTGGCAGCTTGATGGTGGTCCGTGGGCGCCTGCGCTCCGGGAGTGATGCTACTGGCTCCTGGTTTTCCCTGCCGCACCCCGGAAGAGTGCTGTTGCAGGCACGCCCCAGTCGTCCGAGTCCGGCCGTCGTCCGGGGGAGCGCGTCAGCTCAACGAATCGCTAAAAAAGTACCGGCGCATGCCGAGCCGCCATGTGAACTACTCTCCAGGATTATCCTGGAAGGTATTGAGCCTCTGAATTCAAATCGACGTACTATCTGGGATGAGGTCCGTGGCAGGATTGGAGTACCTGCGGAGCTCTCTATTTTGAGGGATGCTGACGACATGGCAGTAAGCAAATCTAAATCCTTTTATACTCAGGGTCTGATACCAAGCTTCGGTAACCACATAATTGCAAGATATTCGCCAAGTCATTAAGCTGCTGTTTTATCAGACTTGATTGAGATCACTTCATTCCAAGAGAGGCAATAGAGAAGTACTTTTGACATGCTAAGCTAAAATTTTGACAGACGACTGTCAGATGCTGATGACAATTTCCCTCTTCGGCAAGGAGGTGGGAGACTTTAGGGCAAAAGATGATCTTTTATAAAAAATAATGATTCGCGGTACTACTTGAAAAGAAAAACTATTACATTGACCTTATCAGCAGATGAGAGTCTTACGACACAAATGAACATGACATTCAATTGTCAGATCCAGTAATCACATGGAGATCAAAAAATTAATGTCCACTAACCACACGTGGAGACAGTGGCGAGGAATCTGCTGACAGTAATCGGATATTGCGAGCCAAACTGATCAGGGGGCGCAGTGACGCCCGCTTCCCTCAACGGCCCGGGTTTGCCCGCTACGCTGGGCAAACAAAAAAGGCCGGCGCATAGCGCCGGCCCCGAGGACAATCCATGACTAGGGGAGAGGCATCCAGGGCCCCTCCCCTAAAATCAGCAAAGCTTAGTACGTCACAGGACGGATGATACCTCTGGTGAAAGGCTCACTCGACCTACCGGCTACGGAGCCGTGGTCTTCACAGCCACCCCAGCTGTCAAGCACTTCGTTGCCGTCGACGGCCTTCATGCCGTCGGAAGGAGCGAGGCGGATGTCGTCAGCCGGGTATCCGGCGGCTGCCGGCGCGTTTACTTTCACGGTGCCCTTCACTGAGAGCGTGTAGCAGCCCGCGGCGCCCTGTGAAGTTGATGTAGAACCGTTGTCAAGCCCTGCAGTCTTCTGTTCCCAGTTGGTGTCTTTGGTTACGCCACCGGTTGTGAAGGTGAAGGAACCTGCTTTTGCAGGGTACACGGTGTTTCTCACCGGCAGCGTCGAGAAGGTCTGACCGGTCATGTTTTTGAACTTGGTACCGTTTCTGTTACCGGAGTAGTTCTTGTAGGTAGCCAGTGATCCACCGATGTAACCACCGAGTGTACCAGGCACGAACATTACGTTGCCAAGGCCCGGCAGGAAGCGCTCGTGCTTGGTCGTGTTACCAAGGGCATCCGTATAGGTCTGGCTCTTGGAGCCGTGAATACCACCGAAACCGTTGTCAACGCCGGAGTTGTGGCAGTTGGCGCACTGGATACCGTAGATGTTGCCGAGGTTGCCGCCGTGCCCGGTCGTCTGGGCGCTCCATGCGCCGGCAGTGGTACCGCCAATCTGGGTAATTACGCTCTTCAGACGGTCTTCACCGAGACCAGTGTATTCGGTCGCGGGTGCGGGGGTCAGTGAGCTGATTTTGTTCAACAGGCCCGGGATGGGTTCCGAACGGGTGTTGTAAGGACCGTCGCACTGCTCGGAGCCGCCTCTTTCACCATCGTGACCCTGGCCATTGCCGTATTTGGTAATCCTGTGGCAGTTGAAGCAAACCAGGTAGTTTCCGGTTGCTATGTAGGCACCGGCCGTGGTGAGCTGCTGACCGATGTGCCTTACGTCGGTGCCGGCGTAGTTGCGCAGCAGGTACTCGTTGTTCGAGCCGTGTGCGCCGATAACGGCCTTGTTGTAGGGAGCCACGTTAACGTCTGCCGCCCTGTACTGCCCAACGGTGTGGCAATCGCCGCAATGCAGGGTGGAGTCGTCGCCCAGGGAGGTTCCGCCATTGCGGCCGTTCAGCGTGCCGGCCACATCGTTTTCACCGGCGGCGTCTGCCAGCGTGGTGTAGGTGGGCTCGAATCTGCCCGCGTCAAAGATGGTTGAGCGTGCGCCGGGCAAAGTTGCCGATGAGGCGTTGGCGAAGACAGTCGTGCGGGCAGTAGAGCCGTTGCCCCTGGTGCGGCCGGTGTAGCGCTTGCCCAAAACTGCATGGTGCGAGTTGTTGCCGGCTGCGAACTGTCCCTTGGCATCGACAACTGCCGGGCGCTGCATCTTGTCGTACTGGTTGGAGATGGTGTCGCCGAACGGGTTCTGGGCGGAAGCGGTCTTGCCGATAGCGGCGATGCCGTTTGCGTTGATGTAGGCCTGGACCTGAACGCTCACCGGGGAAGTTGCGCCGTTAGCGTCGTGGCAGCTCAGGCAGAAGTTGTCCATGCCGGAATGGTTCGGTGCAGCCGGATCCCAGGCGAAGTCCGCGTCGCTGTCGGCGTCGCGCAGATGGGTCTTGGCGTCCGCCATGTGCTTGGTGGTGTCGACTACGACCTCGCCGTCAACGACGGTACCTTCCAGGTGGCAGGCGGTGCAATGAGCGTCGTTCAGGGTAACGCCGGTCACGTGATGCGACCACTTGGCGAACTCGGTGGTGATGGCGCGCACGCCGTTGTTGTCATTTACAAAGTTGTTATTTGCAGAATTTGCCTGCTGAGCCACCGAGTGGCAGGCCACGCAGCGGCCGGCGACGAAGGTCTTGGTGTTGTGCGGCTGGTGGCAGTTGGTGCAGTTGGTCGCCACGATCAGGGCGCTGTTACCCTTGTGGCTCGGCTGTAAAACCGCACCGTGGCAGTCGGAGCATCTCCCGCTGGCAGCGGGGTTCGACTCGTTGTGCTGGGGGCCGTGGCAGCCTGCGCAGCCGGTGCCGACGACGCCGACGAACTTGTCGGAGACGCTGGAGCCGGAGTTCGTGTAGTGACCCGACTGCTTGAACTGGGCGACCACGCTCTGGCCGACTCTGTCCAGGGCCGTTTCATGACACTGGTAGCAGGCAGTATCCTGCAGTTTCTCCTGCGAAGGGGTCATGACGATCGTTTTGGGGACCGGCAGCGTGTCGAGGTTGGTAGTCGCGCCGGAGGCGACGTCAACGCCAATGGCGTATCCGAAGTAAACCACGTCCTGCTGGGTTGCGTTGTCTTTGCCAAAGGCTTTGACAGCCAGGGTAACCTTACCGGGGTAGATGCCGCCGATGGCTACCGAGCTGGAATTGCCGGCAGAGGTGCCTCTCACGATGGGAATGGCTTTGCCGTTGGCATCGCTGCCGGTGACCAGAAGCGCCATAGTGGAGAAGGTTACGCCCGTGGGCGCCGGTAACCCGACTTTTTTACCAGTACTTTTACCGTCACTCCAAACCAGCTTCGACGCAATCGAACCATCGGCCTGGACTCCTGCCAGGTTATGGTTCGCGCCGCAACCTGTCAACGCAATGATCAAAATTGCAGACAGTAGGTAGCGCAGGTTAATCATGCCAGATTTCTTCATTCGCTTCTCCTTTATTAGTGGTTTACCTTCCGGGGTTGCAACTTCCAGCGAACTGTAGCTACACGACAATTACCCTGATTACCGACCTCCTTTATTCGGTTAAATAGTGTACCGGGTGATTTTTCTGATTCACAATTTTCATTCCTCAATCTGGTCGCTCTGAAATGAGGCACATAAAGAACACTTTTAACAGGCATAAAAAACAAGACAGACTGCTACCGGCTACTAAGTACAGACCACTCTTCGGCAATGACATTATTAACTTTAGGATAAATTTGTTTTTTCATAAAATCATTTGCTCTGATACTTGGCTGACAAACTATTACATTGGTTTGTCTGAGGATGAGAGTGTTGTTGCCACACTGGTAATGACATTCAATTCCGAAACCCGGCAATCGACGAGAGACTTGCCTTAATACCGCAACTTAAACCTAAGCCTGAGACAGTAGTATGGAATCTCGAGACCACAATCCAGTACCGAGTTCAGTTAAAACAGAGCAACGAGCATGCTTTATGCGAACCGCAGGTCGGCGTTGAACAGTTGTGAACTCCTGCTAGCGGTGGCAGACGATACACCGCTCGTTGTTGGCTCTGCCATGGCAGCGGTTGCAACTGGCGGGGTCAAGCTTTCCCTCAATCTTATGCAGGGTCAGGAAGTCCCCCCGGTGCGGCATGGCCCGGTCCGGACGGTTGCCGTTTTTGACCGAGGGCTTCATCTCCGTCTGGTTGGTGTGGCAGTCGGCGCAAAACGAAACCTTGTGGCAGCTCGCGCAAAGGATGTCGTCGGAGGAAGCGTAGAAGCGGTGGTTCGCTTTGAAGGCGGCCGAGTGGTTGAAGGCGCCAAAGGCCTTCATGGTCCCCTTCTGCTGGTCCTCGTGGCATTCCGAGCAGCTCACCGGGCCGGTCGCCAGCGCCTCCGGATGGGTGGCGGGGAGGTTCGGGAGCGCCTTCAGCTGGGCGCAGGCCGCAAGGGCGAACAACAGTCCTGCCAGCACCAGAAAGGTTAGGGTCTGGGGGGAGCGTCTCATTTCGTGTCTCCTTTTGCTGCGATCGTCATGCTGTAGGTGAGCCGGAAAAGCCCCTTCAGCTCGTCGAGATTCTGCGGACTGCTGCCGTAGCTTAGGTCCCCGGACAGCATGAGGTCGGGTGAAAAGTGGTAGCCGAGCGAGCCCAGGACCTCCAGGGCGCTCTCCTTGCCGCTCACCTCTTTTTTGAAGAGATAGTCGATGACGTCGAGCGACACCTGGTAGCTCTTGGTGTCCCGCATGGCATAGACGCGCATCTCGTGGAACGATCCCGAGGCGGTCGAGGAAGGCACGATGGCGAAGTCGGAGCTGGCGCGCAGGTAGTGGTACCCGAGGCCGGTGCGCAATTTGCCGTCGGCGAGGCTACAGCGCAATTCGCCGCCGAAGCGGTCCGCCTTGCCGATCTCGCGGGTGTAGTGCTTCGCGTCGGCCGTGATCTCGGTCTTCTCGTCCAGGGCGTAGCTCGCCTTCCCCCCGAAGTTTCGGGACTGCTGGTTCAGGTTGTTGCCGCTTAGTATGCTCGGCATCCCGGCAAAGAGAAGCGAGGAGTAAAAGAGATCGCGGTCGTGGTAGTCGTTGAACTCGCCGGAAAGCGTAACGCCCTTCAGCGGCGTCACCTGCAAAAGGAAGCTGTTCTCCGCGACCCCCATGGTCTCCGTGTTGTAGCTGGCGTGTCCCATGAGCTGCACCATCCGAAGCGGGGAGAACCAGAGGTCGGCACCCACGAGCCTGCGGTCGCCGAACCTTCCGGAGAGCGCGGGGTCGCTCAGAACCGGCGCCTTGGTCTCGTAAACTCCGGAGAGTCCCAATTCCAAAAGTCCCCCGTAGCGGTAATTCACCCGCCCGCCGAAGATCCCGTCACCCTTGCCGTCGCTGTTCTCGCTTAAAAGATGCGCGGTGTGGACCGTGGCCCCGCCGAAGGCAGACACCCCGAAGCCGTAGGGAAGGTCGGTGCGGGCGCTTACCCCGTCCACCTGCTCGTTGATGATCCCCTCGTGAACGAAGAAGCGTCCGGCCCGGGCCTGGGCGTTGGCCGCCTTGAAGCGGTACTGCAGATAGCCGTAAGTGAGGCTGCCGCTCGACTGGTCGTCGTTAAAGCTCTTATCCGCAAGGTCGAGCCGCCCCCAGCCGTAGAGGTGGGCCGAGAGGTTGCCGTCGCCAAGCTTATCGGCGTCGACGCCGAGAAACTGCGTCGCGGGGAGGAAGGTCCTTTTTTCGAAACCGGGCCGGCTGTCCTGAAAGACGCGCAGCAAGGTGGTCGAGTCGAGCGTGGCGTCAGCCAGGGCGGCGCAGGGGACGGCCGCCAGGAAAAGGGCTGGCAACAGCCGGCAAAAAATTTTCTTCATAAGGGCTCTCCTGTCCCGTAGATAACCGTGCAAGCAGGGGGGCGGCCGCACAGAAGCTGCCTGGTGCCCCCCCTGGTTGAACAAAATTTTGAGTCTGGCTGGTGGAACTTCGTCCGTGGGGCCTGAGCGGGAGCCGATGGTTACCGCTCCCGGTTTTCCCCTGTGCTAACCCGAAGGTGACGGTGCAGGCGTGCCTGCGCCGTCCGGTCCGGCCTTCCCCCGGGGAAGGAGCGCGTCAGCTCAACGAACCGGCAAAAAAGAACCGGCGCATGCAGAACCGCCAGGTGAACTATTCTCCAGAATCATTCTGGAAGGTATGGAACCTTTGGAATCAAATCGACGTACTATCTGGGACGAGGTCCGGAGCAGGGTTTGAGTACCTGCGGAGCTCTCTATTTTGAGGGATGTTGACGATATCGCAGTAAGCAAGAGCAAAAATCCTTTTGTACTCAGAGTCTTACACTTAAGCTTCGATAACTGCTTATTGCAAGATTCCACCCAAGCCTTCAAGTTGCTGTTTTATCGGACTTGGTTGGGATCTATCCATGTCAAGAGAGGTAAAAAAAGTACTTTTGACTGGCGAAGTTAAAAATTTGACTGGCCATTGTCATCTAAAAGTCACTCTTCGGCTTAGAGTTGTAGGAAATGAGGGAAAAGATGATCTTTACATAAAACTAATTATTCGCGGTAATACCAGGAAGAAAAACTGTTACTTTGGCCCTCTCAGCAGATGAGAGTTTCGCCCCTTAATGATCATGACATTCACTTGCCAAATACTGCAACCAACCAGAAATCAGCAATATTAG
>Ga0209123_1001737_pt1 | contig 20436 bp, 18 predicted proteins | sample BarGraIncu00431A_FD_184500 | JGI IMG/M metagenome (GOLD analysis project Ga0209123, IMG submission 184500) | Arctic peat soil microbial communities from Barrow, Alaska, USA - Barrow Graham LP Incubations 004-31A (SPAdes) (version 2) | ecosystem: Environmental > Terrestrial > Soil > Wetlands >... | reverse complement strand
AAACCGATATACTATTTCTACGTACCTTGCAAGAAATCAGTATTGAGTTTTGTGGTACTATTACCCATCACAACGGAAGGCAACCATGCTTATCGGCTATGCCCGAGTCTCGACCACGGACCAGCGCTTGGATCTCCAGAATGACGCCTTGACGGCCGCTGGCTGCGAGAAGATCTTTACTGACACGGCCAGTGGTGCCAAGACCCAGCGCCTTGGTTTGGCCGAGGCTCTGCAATTCAGTCGTCCAGCCGATACCCTGGTCGTCTGGAAACTTGATCGACTGGGGCGTTCCCTCCCCCACTTGGTGGAAACGGTCCGGGACCTCAATGCTCGGGGTATCGGTTTCAAAAGTTTGAAGGAGAACATAGATACTACGACTTCTGCCGGCAAGTTGATCTTTCACATCTTTGCCTCACTAGCGGAGTTCGAGCGCGACATTATTCGTGAACGGACGGAAGCCGGATTATCGGCTGCTCGTGCGCGGGGGAGGAAAGGCGGTAGACCAAAGGGAGTGGATGAGAAGAAAATGAAGGCCGCCCTGTCCTTGAAAAAGGATCCAGAGCGAAGCGTAAAAGAAATTTGTGAAATTGTGGGGATCTCTCGCAATACGTATTACAAGTACACCGGCACTGGAACTACGTCAGGGCAGAAGAAAATAGGGGGTGGCAGGAAAGAAAACCCGACAGCAGAGGCGTAATCTCTGAGTAGGGAATCAGGGTCACCGCAAGCGTGAAGGCAGCGTATGAACTGATATTTCAGTTCATTATTGTTGTTAACGTCTTGTATTTATTAATAGTTTAATCTGTGTTACAAATCCAAGCTAGGATATATTACGGCTAATACGCAGCCAACTTACATGTTAGGTGTCGCCAGCGCTGCGCGCCGCCGAACAGAAGGAACATCATGCATTGCACTCTACTCATTGCTATGGGGTCACGCGGTGACGTGCAACCGTTTCTCGGCCTGGCTGTCCGGCTTCTGCGCGAGGGGCACACGGTCAGGCTTGCTGCACCACCCGACTTCGCCGAACTGGTGGCTGCATACGGCGTCGATTTCGCGCCGATGGGCCTCCCGGCCAAAGCCGTCCTGAACAATGAGGGCGCCTTTGCTCAAGGGACGCACTCGTCCTTGAAGGATATGCGGATCTTCTTAAGTTACTGGCGAGACGCCTTCGACCTCCTCGCTCAGAATACCTGGGAAGCGGCACAGGGAACGGATGTGATCATCTACGAACCCTCCACCCTGCTTGCGACGAGTGTCGCTGAACGACTCGGGATTCCGTGCGTCGAATCCATTCCTGTCCCTTTTGCCCATTCTCGGGAGGTTCCCTGCGCAATGCTTGGCAAAGGCAAAGATCGCGGCCCGCTTCTCAACTGGGGGCTTGGATTCCTGTTCGAGCATGGCTCTCAGCAATTTCTCTGGCAGATGTTTCGTCGGAAAGTGAATCAGCAGCGTCGCGACTTGCTGGGTCTAGATCCCTTGCCCTTCTTTGGTCCCTGGATATCTCAAACGCGAGTAGGCGTTCCAGTCCTCTATGCCTACAGCCCAATCGTGCTGCCGCGTCCCAGCGACTGGCCTGAGCGCATCCATGTTACAGGGTACTGGCTCCTAGACCCCCTGCCGGACTGGCAGCCTCCAGCCGACCTGCTGGCGTTCTTGCGAGCTGGTCCACCTCCAGTCGCCATCGGTTTTGGCAGTATGCCCATTCAGCGGCCACACGCTATGCTGGACCTAGTCTTGAAGGCGCTCGAACGTTCAGGGCAGCGCGGGATTCTTCTGAGCGGTTGGTCTGGCATTGGCAAGGAGGTTGCCCTGCCGGAGAGCGTCTGGCGTACGGATGACATCCCGTATAGCTGGCTCTTTCCCCGCGTGGCTGCAGTGGTGCATCATGGAGGCGCCGGCACAATAAGTGCGGCCTTGCGCAGTGGAGTTCCCTCCATAGTCACGCCGCTCGCTTTCGATCAACCGTTCTGGGCCCAACGAGTCCAGACTCTGGGGGTTGGGCCTGCCCCGTTGCCTTACAAGAAGTTGACTGTAGAGCACCTGGCAGACGCGATCAGGGAGGCGGTGACCAACACAGGCATGCGCAAGCGAGCCGTAAGAATCGGTCAGCGTCTTCAGCAGGAGGACGGTGCGGGACTTGCCATCGAGATCCTCTGCCGGTATGTGACCAGCTTTCGCCATCGATGAAGCGGGAGGGCATCCGCTCACGCCTGCGCTGCGTTCATCTGCTACACGCTCTTGGCGTTCCCGTCGGCGCTTTCTCCATGAGTCGGGCGAGGCCCATTCTCCACGACGGGCCGCCACCTAACCCCGGCATGCAGCGGACTCGCTGCGCTCGCCGCTGATGCCAGACGTTCGGCGGAGTAATCGATGGCATCTTCATATCTCGTCAACCGCTGGGGCGGCCGCGAGGATAATCCAACCGTTGCAAAGATGCTAGCAGCCCTCAATGAACTTGACGCCCATGATCCAGAGCATCCAGACTGCTGGTTGTCGGATGAGTTGGGTTGGACCATTGCCGCGCACGAGAACGAAGTGCTTGTGTTGGAAAACGTTGAATCTGGCGAGGGACCCTGGCATCTTGCCAACGCGCCCCGCACGATAGTCCTCCAACTCTGGCAGGCTCTTCAGCGCGGGGATCTGAACGAAATACGGAAGCGAGACTGGAAGGATGGCTATGGGGATTAAGACGGCGGGACGTCTTCGCCCAGGATTAGCAGCTCAGCGCCGAACCAGCGGGGGCAGCGGGCTTCGCCACTACTCCGCGAAACCGTTATTGATAAATTCGGTACAATCCAATGAGCCATAAATTTAACCTAGTCTGCTTGTTTGTGGCAATCACATTAGCTATTCTTTTGCCAAGAGTCTTAAACTTAGACTTTTAATCACACAATAAATACAAAAGATTGATTTATCTAGGAATTGTAATGGCAGTGGTTTTATTGCCATTTTATTTAGATTGTTCTATTGCTTGGCAGGATAAAGCTATTATGACTTTATTCGGGATTATTCTGACCACAATAACATACAACTGTGTCAAATATGGCAGAACAAAATTAAACAAAAACAGGTGATAACGGAGTAAATTCAATAACCATGGCCTGGCGCGGAGGCCCAAAAAAAAGACGGCGCACATCCCGGGAACCATTGATTTCCCCCTGCATTGGGATTATTGCCCATTTCCGAACGAATCCTTGTAGAGCTCCAATCAGGCAAAAAATTCCTTATGACCCCAAAATGCACGAATCGTTGTCGTACCCCACCCCATGCGTGCAGTTCCAGGAGGTGCGCTCCTGGAGCTGCACCTCCCGGGTCACCGGCTCAAGCTCAAGAAATTCGCCGTAATTGGTGATGCGGGCCAGGTTGTTGACCTCGATGTGGTTCAGCGCCGTGGCCAGGGCCATGTCGCCGAATCTCTGGTGGTGGCCGTAGGTCTCGCCGTCGGTGGCGATATGGACCAACTGCGGCCCTTCCCGGTCTTCGGAAAAGCCGGCCAAAAGCCTCTGGGCCAAGATGTCGCCGTTGGAGAGCAGGTTCTCGAAGGCGAGCGCCTGCGAGATCGGGCCGTCGTAGAAAAAGAGCGTGATGCTGCGGCCTGAGGCAAGCCGGCAGAGATAGCCCCGAGAGGGGTCTATCGCCCCCTCGGTCCAATCCTCCTCACCCAGGTTCCGGAAGCGCGCCGCCTGGTGGGGCGCCAGTACCGTGTACCTGATCCCCTGTTCCGCGAGGAGATCGAGCGTCTCCAGGTCCACCGCCGTTTCGGCAAGCCACATCCCCTCCGGGAAGTGCTGGAAGCGGGACTCAAAGTCCTTGATCCCCCAGGTGATCTGGGTGCGCTTGTCGCGGGTGTTTGCCAGGGGCATGATCATGTGGTTGTAGACCTGGGCGATCGCGGCGCCATGCCCGGAGCGCCATTCCAGGCTGAGCCGGTCGGCGTCCAGGATGGCCTGGTACACCTCCGGGGCGCACCTCTGCATCCAGGAGAGCAGAGTCGGGCCAAAGTTGAAGCTCATCCTGGCGTAGTTGCTGACGATCTCCCTCACGCGCCCCTCCCCGTTCAAAACCCGCGAGGCGGCGTTGGATGCGTAGGACTCGGCGGTGATGCGCTCGTTCCAATCGTGGTAGGGTGCCGCGGAATCCTGGAGCTCAACGGCTTCCAGCCAGGGGTTCTCCCGAGGCGGCTGATAGAAATGCCCATGTACGCAGATGTATCGCTTGCATGATAGTTCCATGATGCTCTCCTAGCGGCCGCTGGAATACACCAGCAGGCTGAACGGGTTAAGGGGGATAAGGTGGCTTTCTAGGTCCGCGGCCACTATGAGGCTTGCCGGCGCGACCTGTCCAAGTCCTCGCCAGTACTGCGCCGAAGAGTCGAGGACCTTGCTCCAGTTGCCCGAGGTAAAGTCGAGACTGACGACCTGCTGAATATCACTGAAATTGAAGATGCAGACAACCGCGTTGTTTTCCGCAACTCTGAACAGCGCCAGGGTGTCTTGCCTCGTCAAGCCGTTTATCAGTATGTGCTTTCTGTCGAAGACCCTAAGTGCCGGAAGCTCCTTGCGCAGGGCCAGGGCACGCCGGTAGAACTCCAGAATGACCGCCTGGTCACCTGCTCTTTCCAGGCTCAGGTCGATCTTGGAATCCAGAAAGCTCGACACGGCTGCCGGGTCCGGGAGCTCTCCCTCCCAGAGCCCCGAGGCATGCTCGGCATGTTTACCCTGGCGTATCGACTCAATGAGGTCCGGGTCGGAGTGGCTCACGAAATAATGAAAAGGCGCTTTCTCCCCGTATTCCTCTCCCATGAATATGAGAGGGAGATACGGTGAAAGGAGCACCGCGCCGGCCGCGAGCAGGAGCTTTTCCAGGGGCTGCGACGCGCTCAGCCGGTCACCGCCCTTACGATTGCCGACCTGGTCGTGGTTTTGGGAGAAGACGACGAACTGGGATGTGGGCCGGTCCTGCGAGGGACCGCCGTGGTGCCGCCTGCGGTAGGATGAATACTGGCCGGTGTAGACGAAGCCTTCGGAATAGGCCTTAACGAGCTGGTTGAACTTGCCGAAGTCCTCGTAGTACCCCGTGGTCTCGCCGGTTAAAAGGGTGCGCAGCGCATGGTGGAAGTTGTCGTTCCACTGGGCATCGATTCCGTAACCGCCGATTTCCCACGGTTTTATCAGGCGGGTATCGTTGGTATCGCTTTCGGCGAAAAGATAGATCAGCCTGCCCCGGGCCGTCCGCTGTGCGTGCACATCCTCGGAGAGCTGTTGCAAGAAGGTTTTGGCGCCCAGGTCCAGGATCCAGTCGACGGCGTCCATTCGCAGGGCGTCCATGTGGAACTCATCGAACCAGTAAAACGCGTTGCCGAGGAAGAATTCGCGCACCTGGTCGCTGTCAGGCCCGTCGAAGTTGAGGGCACTCCCCCAAGGGGTGTGGAATCGGTCGGTGAAATATGGGCCGAACTCCCCGAGATAATTCCCCTCGGGACCGAAATGGTTGTAGACCACGTCGAGGATCACCGCGAGCCCCTTCCCGTGGCAGGCGTTTACCAGTTCTTTGAGACCGTCGGGGCCGCCGTAGCTGTTTTGCGGTGCAAAGAGGTTCACCCCGTCATAGCCCCAGTTGCGTTCCCCCGGGAACTGGGACACGGGCATGATTTCCAGAGCGGTGATACCCAGTTGCACCAGGTATTCAAGGTGGGGGATTACCCCCGCAAAGGTCCCCTCAGGGCTGAAGGTCCCGATGTGGAGTTCGTAAATCACGTACTGCTCCAGAGCTATCCCCACCCAGTTGTGATCCTGCCAGCCGAAGAGCCCAGGATCGACCACCTGCGACGCCCCGTGTACGCCGTCCGGTTGATAGCGCGAGACCGGATCCGGGCGCGGAGCTCCGTCATCGGGCCGGTAAAAATAGTGGTCGCCAGCGACAACCCCGGGGATCACCCCTGAGAAACAGCCGCTTTCATCCAGTTGCAGGGGGACCGTGCCGACTGCTTGCCCCGAGACTACCTTGACTGTCATCTCTTTAGCCTTGGGAGCCCAGACACTGAAGCTTGTTGCTCCGTCGTTGTCGACGTTCGCACCATGATTGTGCTGCCAGCCTGCTCTACCCATAAACCACCCTTAGCTCTGTATGCCGGCTCTTTACCTGAAGCCAGAGTTTTAGTAGGCATATAATTCGCAACTAACGTGCCAGAGACGGTCTGCCAATGTAGGATGCGCAAAGGGCTGATAGTGCATGGGAAGTGGGAACAGAGGGAAGACAGAGCGGCGACAACTGTCAGTAGAATCCGTCATGTTTGGCATAACCGTCATATATGAAAGATCGCCCAGGGCGAGGGCTTGCTTTTTAGGGTCGGAATCCGATTAAACTGACACTCCTGCAGCAAGCTCTAGGACCTCAACCTGACACTCCCCCCCCTGAAAACCTGCCCTTCGGTGAAACTCGACTTATAGGGGTAGTGACCACCAAGCTGCAAAAAGTGCCATATGCGTTTTCCTGGATGGTCTCGGGGGCGCCGGGGTGGGGGTCTAGGGAGCAATGGAACGCAAAACCCGGTTAAGGGGTCTGGCCACGCTGCAGGAGACGCGACACAGTAGATGGGTGGACGTTGAATAGCCTGGCAGCATCCGCTGCGGTCTTCTGCCCAGAATTAACCAAGTTCACGATCTCCTGCTGTTGGTGCTTCTTGAGCTTCGGGCGGCGACCACCGACGCGACCTTGTTTACGTGCCGCATCCAGACCAATGTGCGTACGCTCCCGCAGCATCGCACGCTCGAACTCCGCAAAGGTCCCTACAATTTGCATCATCATGCGGCCACCGGGCGAAGTGGTATCAATAACTTCGGTCAGACTACGGAAACCAGCGCCAGCCTGAGCGATTTTCTCCATCAGGGTCAAAACGTCTTTTAGAGAGCGTGACAGACGGTCGAGCTTCCAAACCACCAACACGTCCCCCTTACGCAGTTGCTCCAACAGACGGTGCAACTCCGGCCTGTCCCATCGACCACCCGAAGCCTTTTCCTGGAAGATCAGTTCGCACCCGGCAGTCTTTAGTGCGGCAATTTGTGCTGCCGTGTCTTGGTCCTGGGTCGAAACACGCGCATAGCCGATAAACATTGTTGGCCTCCCGTTGCATAAACCTATTGCTAATGCAAATTATTTTGCAATATATTTATGCAACACGCAACACCTTATTTGGCGGTAGTCCAACCCTTGTTGCACAAACGACCGTTTGCGCAACGGCAACTGCCCCGTAACCCGTTTCAGTATCCACAGCCTTGAGGCAAGAAAAACCGGCTTTCAAATTTGGCGTATAAAGGGAGTTTCCACTCTTGGGGATAGGAACGCCTTCGTCCAATACAGTCGCAATAACCACTCACCGAAAGATCTCGGCAATTTCCATACAATACTGCAATAATAGAGGGTCCCTTATGTCGCATCAGTCAACGCTCGTTGACTGAAACGATTCGGAGGCGGGAGATCCACATACATTCTAAATTTTCCTCTTCTTTACTTCGTAGCCTCGAAGGCTAAGCGAACTTGATACACCATCAATATGTTCGTATAACCTTGGCCAATAATCTTTAGCGTAGTTTACAAGCTCTTTTCTTAGCTTAATCCTATCTAGCCAATATAATAGCCCCATTTTTTCCCATGCCTCTAACTGCTCTTCTGTCATTGTTGTTGTATCAATATAAATTACTCTTGCCATTATTGAAAAGAATCTATCGATATCTTCTAAATATTGATATTCATCGCTACCAACCTCACCATTTTGGCGTGCTTTGAGTATTGGTAGTAACTCTTGGTCATAGGCTTCTTTACTACAAATCCATTTCCTAACTTTAACATAATCAGCACTGCTCCAAAAATCTTTATGGAATTCTCTGATATATAAAAACCATGGCTCTTGGTTAATTTTACGATTGTGCTGGAATGTTAAAAAAACAATTATTGCTGATGTTGCTAACGCTGCGGCAGTACATATCGTAGCCACTAATTCCTTCTGAATATAAATGTAATTGAGCAATATGTAGGATAGACCTGTGAAAAGTAAAACCATTGCAAATAATATCAAAAAAACTTGGGAAATATGTCTCAATAAATCAAATATTCTGTTTCTAGATGTTTCAACTTCCATAATTAATTAACCTCGCGAACCGATGTATGCCTCTCCTATGGCCCAACTATTCTATGTATATTCTTTAAGTAATATTGAAGCATCTACAAGAGGTTTGCCTATTTTTCTAGCAATATACCCTAGCACCACCAGCAATAGCCCTGGAAGCCCAAAAACAATGAATCCAAGGAGCTTCCATGATAAGGTAAACGTTATTAAGGCCATCACTATACCTAGAAATATGACAAATGCCCCTCCATAAATAAATAACTTGCCGATATCCTGCATACTATACTCAACACCAGTATCATTATTTTTCAATGCCACCGCAGAAAATTCATTACCATCATATCCAACGACTGTAATACTTTCACCGTCAGCCAGGCTCAATGTTCCACTGAATGATACGAATACGGCAGGTTTATTATTTATACGGAATTTAGTCTTGTGGAGAGTATAGATAAATCCAGAACCTTTTGAAATATCACCCAAAACTGACGCATCGCTACCAATATGGCTAACTTTACCAGCGGAAACAACGAGCCTCTTTCTCCAGAACATTTTATCACGCTCCTTTAAGCCGGGTAACCTCTTATCAGTATCGACAATCTTGAAGGCTCTGACGGCTAAGACCCTTCTGCAACAGATTCTGCAGAAGAGACAACAAAATTATTAATTGCGTTTAGAAACACTAAATCTCCTGCATCTATTTCTTTTTTCAGGTGGTTAAGCTGGAACAAATATATCTTAATAAGTTCTTCTTTGAGTACTTTCCCCCTGCAACTCTCACCAATACCTTCGCGCTTCATTAGCCATTGTCGTTGCTGTACTACTAATTGGCCATAGGTACCATATGCGAGTTTTTTAGCTCGTTCATCATCAGCGAATTTCCTTGTCACCTGTTGATACAGATCCCACATCTGGCGGTCCATCGCGGCAAGTTGAGGATCAGAAACTATCATTTTTTCAGAGAGTGAAACGGCATCCAGACGACGCGGTAAGGGCCAGGCAGTTGCTCTTGTGCTGGTCTTATAGTAGCTATGATATTCCTCGAGAATGCGCCCCCTTAATAGGCGATTATGTGTTTCATCGAGTGTCTTCTGAAAACGGGCATGGTCCTGTTCATTTGCGAACCTTGTTTTCCTGCCATATTCGTGTAACACATAATTTCTGTCACGACCAATAAGGCTAACATAATCGCGCTCTCCTTTAATAAAATGGTGATACGTCTCATCAAAAAAAATACTACCATCTGCAGAGGTAAACAGAATTCCTGCCGCTAATAATACGCCAATGTATATTAAAATCGACAGGTACATCATACCAACTGAAGCAAACAACATGATATTTTTAAAATACGCTTTTGGTGACGGGGGTAGGGTGCTCAGTTCAACCGCCGTCTTACCTGAAAAGGTACCACACCACGTCCAAAACCTATATACTGGATAGGAAAGCAACAGACAAATCAGCAAACAGAGAACGCCACAAATAATTTTGAAAAAAAACATGTTCACCACCTTCAAAGTTCTGGTTTGTTTTTCAAATGTTTATTCAGCCTATTCCTCCATTTGTCCAGAGCTTTAAATTTCGAGACCTGCATCAAAAGTATTATTTATATCACCACCCAAATATCTCCATGGTAGTGACTGCATCACCCACATTCACGGGCGTCAGAAAAAACCTTTTAGATATCGGGTTTCCTTGTAGAATCACCTTTTAGTTTAGCGTCTCTAGCTTGTTCATCCTTGAGCCAAAATTCCTCACTTGCATTGATATATTCATCGCTCATTTTATCATGATTTGTAATACTTTCTGTTATACTTGAAATATAATCCCAGTTATCACTTAGGTTGAGATGCACACTAAGTACAACACCGCACTGCACATTTTCTTTTTTAAATTTAATGCCATTATTAATACTAGTAATCAGATTTATGCCTGTGCTGTCAAACACATCTTTTGCCGTACCCGACCCTCTAACATTGATACCAGCGGACAGAAGGGTATCATTTCTAGACATAATACCATGAGTACAATATGTTCGTTCAGGTGTGGCATCAAAAATTTTCAACCTTGAATCTTTGGAATACCAGACTAGATTATTGCGAAGTGGACCCAGAGGCTCACTTGGTTCCCCATACTTATCAATTAATGATTTAATAATTGACTCTCTCGTTGGATAATTTCCTTTTTTGTAACCTTTATACCTTAGAATACCAAGAACATCAGACAAGCCTGGTCCTGAGATCACTTTTATAAACTCACCTCGGCTGTCAAACACTTTAGTGTTTGAGGAATATCTATCTTTCTCTACAACCTTATTTTCTATATCGAAATAATAACCAATAAAATAATTTTCCTTGTAATACTCAGTCTGAACCACACTCGTTAGTTTTGTTGCCTTAATTTTAGGGTTATGTGACAGTATTTGTTTTTTTACTTGCTCAATCCCCATTTGAAGGTTAAGCCCAACTATGTCGGTACTAGCGTTTATATCTTTATCAGCAGTGGAATCAGAAGAAATGGTCTGATCCTCACCCCTTTGCACTATAGATGCCCTATTTGGGTTCGTTTCTTGTCCAGCGAAATTGGAATCACTAGCGGCTGATTTTTCTAATTGTTTGAAAAAAAGTTTATTATTTTTCTGTGGGTCTATAAAATCTGTCCTGACAATAAATACTGTACCCTTGTCATACCCTCTAAAAACAAGATCCTGCTCATTTGCTACCAATCTAGGATTATTTGTTCCATTTGGATTACCCAAGTCATGGCTCACTGGAACAATTATTTTCAACGTACAACCTTCCTTTATATCATAGAATTCACCTGATCTACCCCAGAAGCTTTTGTCTACAAATGCCATTTTTCTAGGACCCTGTTTTACAATATTTTGAACATTACTGGCTACGCACTCCTTAGGTTCCTTTGGCACCTCAAATTTGACATCAGCAGCATTTGAAGTACTCGTCATTAAAATAGTGAGTAGTGGAATCAATTTAAGGCATCTGACCATTTGCACCCCCCCATAAATAAGATAAATTTCAAGTCTTGTTTTAATCAGGACAGGCAACCCGCGAAAAACCAATATCACAACGGCCGTTCAGATAAACTATGGATTCAAATCAGCCTACCATCTTCGCCCATCATTTCCACAGAGGCTTTTTGAACAGGTAAGAGCGAAGCCCATTGTCGGAGCACCATTCGGTCGTTTCCCCTATGAAAACACTCCTACTCTAATATCACGATTTTTCCGCTCGTTAAAGTGATTTTATGCGTGTTAGCACATTTAGAGGAGCCCACTTTGCCAAGCGGTGTAAGGTTGGGGCACTCCCTAACTTGACGTCGGGCACGGGCGGAAAATGCGTAAGAATAGGGTCATAATTCGATTTGACCACCAAACAGCAAAAATTGCCATTTAGGCTACTCTTTACATTTGGCCCGTAGGTGGCCTACCAAATTGCCCATTTGCAAGCAGGCAGCAAACGCATCCACGTCCGAGACTCTTAACATATTGCGGCTTTTGTAAAGAGTTGCGGCCTCTCCTCGATTGGGCTAAGCGGCCATTTCCAGGTAGGCCTCTATTGGCAAACGTTTGTCCATGTCGAGATCGAACCGGCCATAGGGATTGATGTGGGCATAGATCAGCGGCGACAGTGCCCGATAGTCGACCACCTGCATGCGCTGTCGCCAGGTCGGTTCGGCCAGCACGCGCTGAATCATCAAAGTATTCACGTAGACCAGGCAAAGCTGCAAGAGATGCAGCGAGAGCACGGAAAGCTCCTGATCTTCCAGACGGTTGCTCGATAATTCCCCACCCTCACCATAGAAGATGAAACCATTGGCGCTGTTCCAGTTCTCCACCACGTTCAGACCCGCGTGGATCTCACGCCTGATGGACTCCTCGTGCAAGTAGCGGCAGAGAAATGTCGTCTTGAGTGCTTTGCCCAATTCCGCCAGGGCCTGGTACGTCGGGTGTTGCAGGTTGGCACGCGTGAAGCGCCGCAAGATTGCTTCGGCTTGCGCCGTGCCCAGACGCAGGGCGGTGGCATATTTCACCATTTCGTCGTATTGCTGGCGGATCAGCTCCCAGTTGATCGGGCGGGTCAATATATCCTTCAGGTTGGCGTACTCGTCGGTGCAGCCGGCTGTAAGCGTCAACCGTACCCCATCTTGTAGCACGGTTTAGCTATCGCTAAACTGGCCTCCTCAATATCCCAGCCCCCTGAGGAGGCCTCATGCCCCATCACACCACAACCTGGTCGCTTAAACTTGCCGACTGGCGCCGCAGCGGCCTCAGCACCGCAGCCTGGTGCCGCAACAATGCTGTGAGCTACCAGACGTTCCTCTACTGGCGCAAGCGCCTCGACGATCGCCGCCCCGACACCGGCACCTTCCTCCAGCTGTGCCCTCCTGCCGACCCGGAGCCTATCTCCCTGGAGTGCAACGGCGTCTTCGTTCACGTCCCCGTGGGCTTTGATCCCGGACTGCTCAGGGAAATCCTTGCGCTGCTGAAGGGAGGGTGACGATGCGTCCTTCCGGATTGAGCTGCATCCATCTCTACAGCCAACCTGTCGACATGAGGAAGAGCTTTGAAGGACTCAGCCACCTCGTCGATTCACTATTCCCCGGTAAACTCCTGACCGGATCGCTCTTCCTGTTCTTAAATCGGCGCCGTGACATGATGAAAATACTCTATTGGGAGGGTGACGGGTATGTCATCTGGTTCAAGCGCCTCGAACAAGGTACTTTCTCATCGTGCTTCGACAGTAATAGCCAACTCACACGTCAACAGTTCACCATGCTTATTGAAGGGATAGTGCCCAAAAGGTTGAATAGAAGATTCAATTTGTAGTGTTATTTTATCCAAATTTAGTGTATAATGGCGATATGTGCTGCCCTTCCGAAAACATGCACGCCTGCAAGGCCATCGAAGATAAAGACCGTCGCATCGCCAACCTCGAAGGCGAGCTGTCGGTGGCAAGGGAGCAGCTTGCCTGGCTAAAAAAGCAGGTTTTCGGTGCCAAGAGCGAGCGCATCATCGCCGATCTGAAACAGCAGCCACTGCTCGCCGGACTCGATCTCGGAGAGCCCAAGGTCTTCGAACCCCAGCAGGAGCAGATCAGCTATCGGAGGGCCAAGTCGGCGAAGAATCGTGGCGCCGACACCATCTCCTTCCCCGACGACCTCCCGGTCAAGCGCGTCGAACTGGACCTCCCTTCCGATCAAAAGATCTGCCCCGAGACCGGGCTTCCCTTGGTATGCATCGGCTCCGAGGTGAGCAGGAAACTCGGCAAAACCCCAGAGAGCTTCTTCATCGTCGAGTACGTCCGGTTCAAGTACGCCTCCAAAGCCCGCCCCGAGTTGGGTGTGAGCATCGCCGCACTTCCCGACGCCATCATTCCCCGCTGCCCCGCCGACGAAAGCCTTTTGGCTTCCGTCCTGGTTTCAAAGTACGCGGATCACCTCCCACTCAACCGCCTAACAGAGATTTTTGCCAGGTCCGGGGTCAAAATCAGCCGCCAGACCCTCTCCAAGTGGGTGCTGACCATAGGCGCCGCGCTTTCCCCACTGTACGACGAGTTGGGGAGGCAAATCCTCCAAAGTGGAAGCGTCTTCGCCGATGAAACACCGATACTCATGCAAATAGACGAAAAAGGCCGGTGCCAGACAGCTTACATGTGGACCTACATCGGCGGAGGGGGTGCCGATCCCCCCTATCGGTACTACGAGTTCCGCACCAACCGCAACCATGAACATGCACTCGCCACCCTCAAGGGGTACCGGGGCCTGCTGCATTCGGACAAGTACGGGGTTTACGAGACTCTGGCCCAAAAGGACGGGATCGTCTGGTGTCCCTGCATGGCACACGTGCGCCGAAAATTCGTCGAGGCGGAAGGAGGCGATCCCGCGTTCCGCCGCAATGTCCTGCGCAGGATCCGCTACCTGTTCATGCTGGAACGAGCGGCCTGGAAGCGCACCCCGGAAGAGCGCATGCGGATTCGCGACAAGATCGAGAAGCCGCTGCTCGAACGTCTGACCCGGATCGTCAAGGAGCGCGCCATGGCGGGCGGATTGCTGCCCAAGTCCAACCTCGCCAAAGCCATCAACTACTACCTGGGGCTCGAACCCTATCTGGGAAACTATCTCACCCACCCGGATGCACGACTGGACAACAACGTTGCCGAGCGCGCCATCCGCCCCTTGGCCGTCGGCCGCAAGAACTGGCTCTTCGTCGGGAGCGAGGACGGCGGCCGGGCTGCGGCCACCGTCCTGTCACTGGTTCAGACCTGCCGCAACCTCGGCATTAACCCTCAGGAGTACCTGGAGGACGTAATGCGCCGCGTCATGAGCCACCCCGCCAGACTCGTCCATCAGCTTCTCCCCGATAACTGGCTCGCCGCCAGCCAGATTACCGCATAGAAAAACCCTTCTCAAGATGCGCTACGGTTGACGGATACAGCCGGCTTCCGGCAAGTACAGCTTTTGCCTCGCTATAGCTTTGAGCCGCGGCATCAGCTCGAAGCCCAGTAAATGCGTAAAGGCAAATCCCACTTCGCTTTGGCCATGGCTATCAGTATAGTTTTTCTGCACCTCCATGTCCGTTTCATGCCTCAGTACGCCTTCGATCATCGCCGCTACCTCCGAAGAGGAGCAGCGCTTCAATTGCGAATAGATGCAAACCGACTTCTCTTCGCAATGCCAATACACGAGGACACCTCGACCACCATAGCGTACATGCCATTCAGTGGTCAGGTTCTGGTCGTAAGCGCCGAATTTCTTCGAGTCAGATGCGCAGGTCGTACTCCCTTCGCCCCAAATCGCCGGTTGTCGGATGGCGAAGGTGGCGTCGGCGACTTTGGCAATCGCCTCGCGCAGGGCGCTTTTGCGCACGAAGCGCTGTCTGACATACAACAGTTCCTTGTAGCTGATGTCCTGTTCCCCGGTAAGGACTCGTTTCAATCCCGTGTTGGTGCCCATGCCATAGAGACACAACAGCAATCGACGCTGCAAGGTCGCCCGGTCCAGCACCTCACGCGATGCCGTGCTATGGAACACGTCACTGAAGCCGATGCGCAGGTCCGCTTCCTTGAATACGTCGATCAGGCTGGTTGAAGACCGCCGGTCGAAGATGTCGTTCTTGAGAAGGGTGAGATTCAGCGGGTCTGGTTGCGGTTCCGACGGGCTCACGCAGATACGGTTCTTGCCGCTGGTCCGGATCTTGACCAGGGGATTTTTTGGCATGCCCTGTTCAAGCATGTTCAGCCCGTCCACCATCGACTTCTTGATACTGGAGATAAAGATATCCGGCTCGCAGGGTAAGCTGAGTGCTTGATAGTAGGCTGTCCGTCGGGTATCGAAATCGACAGGCAGGTCCTCATCCGGGTTGCGGAAGCGTTCAGCGCCTACCACCCAGATTTCTTTGCTGCGCAACCCCTCGCGCAGCGCTTGCAGAACACAGATTTCATAGTTGATTCGATTTACACGCTCTTTGCCGTCCTTGTCGGCTTCCATCACGATATCACGCCATTTTTTGCGGATTACGCCTTCAATGGGAAACTGGTCATCGACGTTGAAATATTGTTGCCCGCTCTCGCGATGGCGCTTCAGCAGATCCAGTGCCTCGATCACCGGGCGATGGGCGTTATTGTTGGAACGGAATTCCAGGGCATCCAGGATTTGCGGCAGCATCCGGCGGTAATGGTTGCTGTAGGAAGCACGCATGACCGTGTGCAGTGTCTGGCGAAACGCTGGGCCACTGGCCTTGTACTCCTTGACCAGATCTTTCAGGGTTTGCAGACTCACAACCGGGTAGAGCACGTCTTTGACCACGCCGTCCGGTTGATCGACTGCGACCTCGGCCAGACGGAACAGGACATTGGTCTTGCCGTGAACGCGACGAATATCATCCAGCAGTTCACGCTCGACCTTGGTCTCGGCACGGGTACCAATCTTGTGAATGGTTAGAGTCAACAGATCGATCAGGCCGTCGATGATCTCATGCTGCCGCCGCCAGCAGAATGCCGCAACCATTCCATAGCGGATCACCGGCGGGTGCCGGCGCAGATCCCAAATGGTGACCGCACCCGCACGCAGTCTGAACTTTTCGAGCCATTTCGGTGGCAATGCTGAAAGCTCCGCCGCAGGCAGTCCCAGTGCCCGAATCCGCTTGAGTTTGGTGAGTTCCTGAAAAATGCTGTCCAAACTCGCACGCCCAGGGTCCAATCTCAATTGGGCGAAGCCGACATCTTGCTCAGCAGTACCCGTTTGGGTGACGGTCTCCGCCTCGTCCTCGGAAGCCAATAAGGCATTTATTGACAGCCGGGTATTTGGGGCCAGGTCACCGACAATTCGTTCCAGCAAGGAGTTCTCGAAAGAGTGCATCTTCGAACGCAATAGCCGATTCAACTGCGGCGGGCTTGGTGGCGCGATCTTCAGCTCGCGAAACCACTCACCGACCCGCTCCAATAGCTGTTCCAGAGAATAATCCTGGGGCAGCAAGTCGTCGTTTAGCCAACCAAGCACGGCCTGCGTTCGCTCGGAGGTCATTCGCCGGATGCCGAGAAACGACAGAATTTCCGCACGTTGCCGCTTAGCAGTTCGGCCGTCCCAGTCATACTGAAGGAGGTCAGACTGAGATGCCCCAATTTGTTCGCTCAAGAACCGCACAACATCGGTAGGCAAATCCTTGATCGCGGCGGGGAAACGGCCCTGATACTGGAAGAACTTGAGCATGACCACGAATCCCATTCGGCCATGGTCGGTCCGTCCTGCCATTAAATGCAACTCCTCGGCACTTAAGGACCAATGTTCACAAAGCTCTTCCTTCTGCCAGTGCCACTTCATGCGCGGTTCCCTATTGCCAATCGTCAAATTAAACGGTGTCTCGGGGAAAGGTTACTGGAAGTCGCTACCTTAGCACGCACTTAATAATATTAAAAGCCAAATGGCACTATTTACAGCTTGGTGGTCACTACCCCCAGATGAAGAAATTATCCAAATGATGTGTGATCATTTGGGAGAGACTTTTCTCAAAGGTCTGATCGTGCAGCAAATGCTTTAGGGCTTCCGTGGATAAATACTGAGTACCGAATCAATTGGGGCCGCTTAGTCCTATGAAGTTGAAATTGGCAATTTAGAGACCGCGGAGCCAATTGGTGCCCTCACATTGGTAAGCACACCGTGGTACAACGTCCGGGTTTTCAACTGAAGGTCTGTCGCTACAGCAGTGTTATTTAGTCTTGGAGGGTGCCAGGACTGAAGCATAAAAGCGGGGTTCCGAGCCCGGAACCTGTTAGACTATGTGCGTAACGCAATCTGTAAACTATTGGCAGACAGCAGGTAAGCCGCTAACGTTGAGTAGGAGACCACAGCCATGACAGGCAGGCCAACTGAATCACCCCAGGATCTCCGAATCCGCGCCGAAAAGAAATTCAGTGAAAACGTGGTCGCAACCTCGGCAACACTTTCACCCAATGAAATGGGACGACGCCTCCACGAGTTGGAAGTGCATCAGATAGAGCTGGAGATGCAAAACGAGGAACTGTGCCGCACGCAGGCTGAACTGGACGCCTCGCGGGATAGCTACTTAGACTTGTATGACCTGGCGCCGGTCGCCTACCTAACTCTCAGCGAGCAGGGGCTAATCCAGAATGCCAACCTCACAGCCGCCACTTTGTTTGGCATAGTGCGGGGCAAGTTGCTCAAACAGCCGTTGAGCCGGTTTATTCTCAAAGAAGACCGAGACATATACAAATCCCAGTGCAAACAGCTCATCGAGACTCATGCTGCTGTTTCAGTGGGAAAAGGTGAACCGCAGAAATGCGAACTGCGTATGGTGAAAAATGACGGATCAGTATTCTGGGTGTTTATGTCGGCATCCGTTCCACGAAACCCTGTAGTCGCGTTGACATATCGCATAGTGATAAACGACATCACCGAGTGGAAACAGGCGGAGGATGCCCTGCGTGAATCGCAGCAGATCATCGAAGGGATTATCAACGCGATACCCGCGAGGGTCTTCTGGAAGGACAAGAATCTCGTTTACTTAGGCTGTAACGAGGCATTCGCTCGCGATGCGGGATTTGCAGATCCGAAGGAGATCATCGGAAAAGACGATTACCAGATGGGATGGCGCGATCAGGCGGAATCATATCGCCGTGACGACCTCCAGGCCATCAAAAGCGGCATCTCCAAGTTGTTTACCGAAGAACCCCAGACCACCCCTGAGGGGAAAAGCATCACGCTTCTTACCAGCAAGTTGCCCCTGCGCAGTCCTCAGGGGGATATCAATGGCGTACTCGGGATTTATATCGACATAACCGAGCGCAAGCAAGCTGAAGAAGAGAAACTCTCGCTCCAAGTTCAGCTTCAGCAATCCCAGAAGATAGAGGCGGTGGGACGCCTCGCGGGCGGGGTAGCACATGATTTCAACAACATGCTGGGAGTGATCATCGGATATACGGAAATGGCCCTCATGGAGACAGCTCCCGGGCAAGCAATGTATGACAATCTTACTGAAATCCGCAAGGCGGCCGAGCGGTCCGCCGACCTTACCCGCCAACTGCTGGCCTTTGCCCGCAAGCAAACAATCACACCCAAAGTGCTGAACCTGAACAAAACTGTGGCAAAAATGTTGCGGCTGCTGCAACGGTTGATTGGTGAAAATATTAAGTTCAACTGGCAACCGGGGCCGCAACTCTGGCCTATCTATGCCGACGCGTCGCAAATTGACCAGATTCTGGCCAACCTGTGCGTAAACGTCCGGGACGCCATCGCCGACGTAGGCATTATGACCATCGAGACGGGAAACTGCATTCTAGACGAAATCTGGTGCGCAAAGCACATGGGCTCAGTCCCTGGTGAGTATGTGCGGATTACCCTGAGCGATAACGGTTGCGGAATGGAGAAGGACGTGCTGGACCAGATCTTTGATCCGTTTTTCACGACCAAAGAGGTCGGCAAAGGGACCGGTCTCGGGCTCGCCACTGTATTTGGCGCCGTCAAGCAGAATAACGGTTTCATAAACGTCAACAGTACACCGGGGCAAGGAACGACGTTCGCTATTTATCTCCCGCGATATCTGGGCACGAACGAGATGTTACTGACCAAAGACGCGGCAGGTCCGGCCATGCTCGGCCAGGAAACCATCTTGCTGGTGGAGGACGAACCGGCCATCTTGGAACTGACCACGAAAATACTCAAAATGCAGGGGTACACCGTGTTGGCGGCAAGCACCCCCGGGGCGGCCATTCGCCAAGCCCGGGAGCATGCCGGCGAGATACATCTGCTCGTGACTGACGTGGTAATGCCCGAGATGAACGGCCGGGACCTGGCTAAGAACCTTTTGTCCTTTTATCCTGATCTCAAGTGCCTGTTCATGTCAGGATATACTGCCGATGTCATCGCCCACCATGGAGCAATAGATGAGGGGGTCAATTTCATCCAGAAGCCGTTCACTATAATCGTCCTGGCTGCGAAGGTTCGGGAGGTTTTGAATAATGGATAAGAGTTTCTGAGTGGATTTAGCCGGCAAATTTAGCTTTTTCTGAGGGGGCGCCCCCTTAGCCGCGCCGGATGCCCAAAAGCCCTCCTTTTTTGCTCCCACATCTAATTGATGGCGAAGTCTGTTCCGACATAGGGGGGCACCGTTTTTTGACGGGTTGGGGTTGACGCTTATTCCTCGGTGCCTTGTTCGTTTTCAATCGTTTGGAGCAATAGGTCCAGCCTGCCCTGGACGATGCACCTTGCACCCTAGAGGATCATTTGTTTCTCCACGTCGCCAAAAGAGGCATCTTGGGCCTGAGTGAGAATCTCGACCGTAGTGCGCAGTTGTTGCTCTGTGGTGAAGATTCTGATAGCCAAGGTGTGAAGTTGGGCTATCGCCGCCTCTATCTTCTTTAACTCAGCCTTGGTCTCTTCGATCTCGTCCATGTGGTTCAAACCGTTAATCGTTGGAATCTCAGAATGCACACTTTTATTCTACCTCTCTTGGTAAACTGGACCCATTTTTTTGAAAAGTTGTGTCGGGTAAGGTATTTATGCAAAAGTATATGCCGGTTACAGGGGCTGTTATCAAGGCTGCTATCGGCACAGGTGGCGATTCCTCTTGTTCTGGTCGGTGCACCACGCCGTCCGAGAGCTCTAAAACCCAGGGATGTCGTTCAGAATCTCCAATGGAATGTGGTAAAGAGCGCGAAGACGGCTACACTAGGACAGAAGACGAGACCGCAAATTAGCCGCACTGTACAGGATGGTGGAGTCCGCGAGGGCGCAGTTCACCAATAAACGAAAGAGGAGATGAGCCGATGACGAAAGCT
>Ga0209123_1001736_pt1 | contig 20445 bp, 33 predicted proteins | sample BarGraIncu00431A_FD_184500 | JGI IMG/M metagenome (GOLD analysis project Ga0209123, IMG submission 184500) | Arctic peat soil microbial communities from Barrow, Alaska, USA - Barrow Graham LP Incubations 004-31A (SPAdes) (version 2) | ecosystem: Environmental > Terrestrial > Soil > Wetlands >... | reverse complement strand
AAAGGCATCATACATTATGAAGAACAATTACTGCTAAACAAAATGAAATCATTGAATAGACTGGCAAAGGAGCTAAATATTGAAATCATTGGTAATAAACAAGTTACGTAAATCTGTCATTGGTAGGAACGAAGCAATCCCATCATAGGAGCACAAATACATTTAATTCATATTCAACTGGTTACAAAATCCGTCATTGGTAGGAACTGCCTGTCCCGATCCCTCGGGAAAGCAATCCCATCATAGAGCATAAATACCTCATCAACTTATCGTTGCGAGGTACTGGATTGTCCAATCCTCATAAATCAATTTATCTGCAAACTCACATTCTATCATTTCAGCATAGTGGCTATTAAAAATAGCTTTCCTCTCGTAATAATGCTTCGAAGATGGTTCCTGACACACTAAAATGACTTTGCGACATTTCAACCTTATATTAGTTCATTACCAACTCAATACGAAGTCAATACGAAGTCAATATGAACTCAATAGTAAAGAGGTTTTAAACAGGTTGTAAATAGGTTGAAAATAGGTTCAAACACTAACAAGCAACCTATTTACACCCTATTTACATCCTATTTACTACCTGTTTACTATTGAGTTCATATTGAGTTCATATTGAGTTCATATTGACTTAGTATGGATTGAATATTGACTTATCATGGAATAAATAAAAGGAATATACCTTGAAGAGAACAGTGATAAGGGGTAAGGGAAATGATCCTGCAATTGTCGTTTCTATATTGGAAATAGAAAAATCAGCAGATCAATTACCGCGGCGGCATTCATTTTCAAAGGTAAAAAAAATTACTGGACAGATCAAAATTTGAACTACTTAACAAAGCCATAATTTTAAAATTTTGCCTTTAATTGAAATGTTACTTTTGATCGAAGGTTGGTTTTTAATATTTGAGCCCACTCCGAAAAGTCTAATGCTGTCACTAAGTCTCAAAGTCTCAAAGTTACACTAAGATAAATAGCATATATTCAATGCTTTGTGTAACTTAGTGTCTTAGTATCTTTGTGGCATTTTTAATTTTATTTATTTTTTGGAGCGGCTTCAATATTAATATTCAAAAAAAGATCACTTTTTTTAGTAGTATTAATTGGTTTTCAATTGGTAATTAGTACTTTTGCGAGCCGTTAAAAAGGGAAATCTCTTATAAACGGATTGTAAGGTGTTGGAATTCTGTGAAATTACCGTACCTTTGCAAACCAAATTTAAGCGTAAGTTTTATTAAAATTAAGAGCAGCTATATGCCAACGATTCAGCAATTAGTTCGAAAAGGGAGACAAAGTAATGCGGAGACCAGTAAATCTCCGGCATTGGATTCATGCCCACAGAGAAGAGGAGTATGTGTTCGTGTGTACACAACGACTCCAAAAAAACCAAACTCAGCGATGCGTAAAGTAGCCAGGGTAAGGTTAACCAATGGTAAAGAAGTGAATGCCTACATCCCCGGAGAAGGACACAATTTACAGGAACACTCCATTGTATTGGTACGTGGTGGTAGGGTAAAAGATCTTCCAGGAGTTCGTTACCATTTAATCCGTGGCGCTTTGGATACAGCAGGTGTTGAAGGTCGTACACAAAGACGGTCGAAATACGGTACCAAAAGACCAAAAGTGAAGAAGTAATTTTTCACACAATTATTTTTTATTGACGTTCTAGCTTAGTGGTTTGAAGTTGAGTAAATAGGCCCCGTGCCGATTGAAGCCCGCAAACGACAGCTAATTTAAGTAACACTAAAGCAATTTATAATGAGAAAATCGAAACCAAAGAAGCGGATCATTCTGCCCGATCCAAAGTTTAACGATATTTTGGTTACCCGTTTCGTCAACGACTTGATGTATGACGGAAAGAAATCAATCGCTTACCAAATTTTCTATGACGCAATGGATGTTGTGACTACGAAAATGAAAGACTCAGAATTGAGTCCGGTTGATGTGTTTAAAAAAGCACTGGAGAAAATTACCCCACAGGTAGAAGTAAAAAGCCGTAGAGTTGGTGGAGCTAATTTTCAGGTTCCAATGGAAATCCGTGCGGAAAGAAAAGTCTCAATCTCAGTAAAAAACCTTATTTTATATGCACGTAAGCGTTCAGGCCGTTCGATGGCTGATAAACTTGCGGCAGAAATTGTTGCTGCCTACAATGAAGAAGGCGGCGCTTACAAGAAAAAAGAAGATGTGCATCGTATGGCAGAAGCCAACCGCGCATTTGCACATTTCCGTTTTTAGTAATTAGGAAAGAATAAATTAGTTTTAAGAAAAGGTATTGGTAAAAAAATGGCAAAGGATTTAAGATATACAAGAAATATTGGCATCATGGCTCACATTGATGCCGGCAAAACCACCACTTCGGAGCGCATCCTTTATTATACGGGGATCACTCACCGTATTGGAGAAGTGCACGATGGAGCTGCAACCATGGATTGGATGGAACAGGAGCAGGAACGTGGTATTACCATAACCTCTGCTGCGACTACCACTTTTTGGACTTATCAGGATATAGAACATAAAATCAACATCATAGATACACCGGGACACGTTGACTTCACTGTTGAAGTAGAGCGTTCATTGCGTGTTTTAGATGGCGCTGTTGCTCTTTTTTGTGCAGTAGGTGGAGTGGAAGCTCAATCGGAAACTGTATGGCGTCAGGCTGAAAAGTATGGTGTACCAAGAATCGGGTTCGTTAATAAAATGGACCGTTCGGGTGCAGATTTCTTTAATGTAGTGGCTGAAGTGAGAGATAAATTGGGTGCAAACCCTGTTCCAATTACTATCCCCATTGGCGCTGAAGAGAAATTTGAAGGCGTGGTCGATTTGATTGAAATGAAAGCCATTCGCTGGAGAGACGATGAGACGTTGGGTACTACCTTTTATCTGGAAGAAATTCCAGAAGATATGGTAGAAATATCCAATGAATATCGTGCTAAATTGGTTGAAGCAGTTGCTGAATTTGATGATGCGCTTCTTGAACGTTTCTTTGAAGATCCGAATTCAATTACGGTTGATCAAATGTTGCCTGTTATCCGTAAAGCAACCATCAGTGGTGCAATTATTCCTATGCTTTGTGGTTCCGCATTTAAAAACAAAGGAATACAACATTTGCTGGATGCAGTTTGTCAATTCCTTCCAAGTCCAATGGATAAAGGTGATATTGTAGGAATTGAATACAACGACACTGAGGAAGTAATTCGTCATGCAGATGTTAAGGAACCCCTTGCTGCACTTGCTTTTAAAATTGCCACCGACCCTTATGTTGGTCGTTTGTGTTTCATTCGTGTTTATTCAGGAAAAATTACAGCCGGTGATTCGGTATTTAATTCACGTACCGGTAAAAAGGAACGTATTTCCCGTATTTACCAGATGCATTCAAACAAACAAAATGCAATTGATGTCATCGAAGCCGGTGATATTTGCGCTGCAGTAGGTTTTAAAGATATACGCACCGGTGATACATTATCAGATATCAATAATCCAATTGTTTTGGAGAGCATGGACTTTCCAGAACCGGTTATCGGAATCGCTATTGAGCCTAAAACTCAAAAGGATTTGGATAAACTGAACCTGGGTTTATATAAATTGGCTGAAGAAGATCCAACATTCAAGGTAAATACTGATCAGGATTCAGGACAAACCATCATTCGCGGTATGGGTGAACTTCACCTTGAAATTATTGTTGATCGTCTTCGTCGTGAATTTAAAGTTGAGTGTAATCAAGGTCCACCACAGGTAGCTTACAAAGAATGTATTACCAAAATGGTTGAACTTCGTGAAGTTTTCAAGAAGCAATCAGGAGGTCGTGGTAAATTTGCTGATATCAGCGTTCGTGTTGAACCTGCTGATGAAGGTAAAATTGGACTTCAGTTTATAGATGCAGTAAAAGGTGGAAACATTCCACGTGAATATATTCCTTCCGTACAGAAAGGTTTTGAATCAGCTTTGGTAAATGGACCGTTGGCCGGATTTAATGTTGATAGCCTGAAAGTTACCCTACTTGATGGTAGTTTCCATGCAGTTGACTCCGATCAGCTTTCATTTGAAATCTGCGCCCGTCAGGCATTCAAAAATGCAGCAGGCAAAGCAGGACCCAAATTGTTGGAACCTATTATGAAATGCGAAATTGTTACTCCTGAAGAATACATGGGTGACATCATCGGTGACCTTAACCGTCGTCGCGGACAAATTGAAGGTATGGAAGAAAAGGCTGGCGCACGTGTCATCAAGGCATTGGTTCCACTTTCTGAATTATTCGGATATGTTACTGTACTTAGAACTTTGTCATCAGGCCGTGCAACTTCAACAATGGAATTCTCGAAATATCAGGAATTACCCAGGTTGCTGGCTATTAAAGTTCTTGAAGATCTTAAAGGAAGAACAGACTTATTATAAACTGTATTATTATATCACATCATGAGTCAAAAGATCAGAATTAAGCTGAAATCGTATGATCACAACTTGGTAGACAAGTCGGCTGAAAAGATCGTAAAAACAGTTAAAACTACTGGAGCAGTAGTAAGCGGACCAATTCCACTTCCTACCCACAAACGTATTTTCACTGTATTACGCTCAACCTTTGTAAATAAAAAATCAAGGGAACAATTCGAGCTGTCATCTTACAAACGTTTGATCGACATTTACAGTTCAACAGCAAAAACCATTGACGCCTTAATGAAACTTGAATTACCAAGCGGCGTTGAAGTAGAAATCAAAGTTTGACAACCTGTAAAAAAACAAAACAATGGCAGGATTAATCGGTAAAAAAATCGGAATGACTTCCGTATTCAGTGTTGAGGGGAAAAACATCCCATGCACTGTGATCCAAGCCGGACCTTGTGTAGTGACACAAGTGAAATCGGTGGAGACTGATGGCTATGTAGCTGTTCAGTTGGGGTATGATGACAAAAAGGGAAAGCATACCAACAAATGCGAATTGGGACATTTCAAAAAGGCTGCAACAGAACCAAAACGCAGACTGATCGAGTTCAAAGAACTTGAAGGTGAGTTTAAACTGGGCGACATCGTTGGAGTAGACACAATCAATGAAGAGGGTTGGGTCGATATTCAGGGTATCACCAAGGGTAAAGGATTTCAGGGCGTTGTAAAACGTCACGGGTTTGCCGGTGTTGGTGATGCCACACATGGTCAGCACAATCGTCTCAGAGCTCCTGGTTCTGTGGGTGCATCTTCTTATCCGTCACGTGTGTTCCCTGGAATGCGCATGGCTGGTCGCGATGGAAATGACAATATTACCATTCAGAACCTGAAAGTTTTGAAAGTAATTCCAGAGTCAAATTTATTGGTAATTAAAGGATCAGTTCCTGGATGTAAAGGTTCATACGTAATTATCTATCAGTAATGGAAATAAAAGTTTTAAATATAGCAGGACAGGAAACCGGAAGAACTGTTACTTTAGATGAACAAATTTTCGGTATTGAACCCAATGACCATGCCATTTATTTGGATGTCAAACAAATCCTGGCCAACAAAAGACAAGGAACTTCTAGTTCGAAAGAACGTGCTGATGTATCTGGTAGTACCAGAAAGATCAAAAAACAAAAAGGAACCGGTACGGCAAGAGCAGGTAGTATCAAATCACCTGTATTCCGTGGTGGAGGTAGAGTTTTTGGTCCACGTCCAAGGAACTATGATTTCAAGTTAAACAAGAAAGTAAAAGCCCTTGCACGTAAGTCAGCATTAACCTACAAAGCGCTTGAGGAGTCCATCATGGTGATCGAAGATTTCAATTTTGAAACTCCAAGAACACGTGAAATGGTGCAAATCAGTAATAATCTGAAAATTACAGATAATAAGTCATTATTCGTGCTTCCAGATGAAAATAAAAATATATATTTGTCCTCCAGAAATTTAGAGCGTGTATCTGTTATAACTGCTTCTGAATTAAATACTTATCAGATATTGAATGCTAAAAAAGTAATCGTTCTGGAAAGTTCAGTAAATAAGATTGAAGAATTCTTTAAGATTTAAAAGGCTTGAACATGGAAATTTTAATAAAACCGATCGTTACCGAGAAGATGAATGGTCAGGCCGAAGGTCTTAACCGTTATGGTTTTATCGTCAATCGGAGTGCCAATAAAATACAGATCAGGAGAGCCATTGAAGGATTATACAATGTTTCAGTTACCTCTGTAAACACTTTGATTAACGGTGGAAAGAGAAAATCCCGCTTTACAAAAGCAGGTGTCATTTCGGGTAGTACCGGGATGAGCAAGAAAGCTATTATTACGATAGCTAAAGGAGAGAGTATTGATTTTTACAGTAATATTTAAATAGAAAATGGCAGTAAGAAAATTGAATCCAGTTACTCCAGGTCAACGGCATAAGATAGCCGGAACCTTTGAGTCCATTACTGCATCAACACCTGAAAAATCATTGTTGAAGCCTATGACGAGATCTGGCGGTCGTAATAGCCAGGGACGCATGACAATGAGGTATATAGGTGGTGGCCACAAACGCAGTTACCGTCTTATCGACTTTAAAAGAGATAAAGATGGTATTGCCGCTGTTGTAGAATCTATTCAGTATGATCCAAACCGTACCGCTCGAATTGCACTGTTGGTTTATCCCGACGGTGAAAAAAGGTATATGCTGGCCTCCAACGGAATTAAAGTTGGCCAGAAAATCGAGACGGGAAAAGGGATTGCTCCTGAAATAGGGAATACATTACCACTATCCGATATTCCTCTTGGAACATTGGTTCACAACATTGAGCTTCATCCCAGTCAGGGAGGTGTGATGGCTCGTAGTGCAGGAACGTACGCTCAGTTAACTTCGAGAGAAGGAAAGTATGCTATCGTGAAATTGCCCTCAGGGGAATCTAGAATGGTGCTTGTAACTTGTCGTGCTACAGTAGGTATCGTAGGAAATGCCGAGCATAATCTTGAAAGATCCGGTAAAGCCGGTCGTTCGAGATGGTTAGGTAGTAGACCTCGTGTAAGAGGTGTGGCTATGAACCCGGTTGATCACCCCATGGGTGGTGGAGAAGGTCGTTCTTCAGGTGGACATCCACGTTCACGCAAAGGCTTGTTAGCAAAAGGCTTCAAGACCCGTTCACTGAAGAAAGCTTCCAACAGGTACATTGTAGAAAAACGCAAGAAATAATTAAAAGGAGAACAATATGAGTCGTTCATTAAAGAAAGGGCCTTTTATTGATTTCAAGCTGGAACGTAAAGTTTTAGTGTTGAATGAAACAAACAAGAAGTCGGTAATCAAGACTTGGGCCAGAGCATCAGTAATTTCTCCTGACTTTGTAGGGCATACCATTGCAGTTCACAACGGAAACAAATTTATTCCCGTTTATGTAACTGAAAACATGGTAGGTCATAAATTTGGTGAATTTGCACCTACAAGAACATTCAGGGGACATGCCAAAGGGAGAAAATAAGGCATGAGATTCTCAATAACTATTAAAAGAATTCACGATGGGTGCTAGAAAAAGAAATAGTGCAAACGAACTAAAGGAAGCTAAGAAGCAGCTGTATTTTGCTGTTTTGAAGAATTGTCCTACTTCACCCCGTAAAATGAGGCTTGTAGCCGACATGGTACGTGGTATGGAAGTGAACAGAGCTATTGATGTACTGAAATTTTCCTCCAAGGAATCTTCGCGCAGACTTGAAAAATTAGTGATGTCGGCTATAGCAAACTGGCAGGCTAAGAATGAAGGAAGCCGTTTGGAAGAAAGTAATTTGTATGTGAAAAACATTTCTGTTGATTCAGGAAGGATACTTAAAAGACTACGTCCTGCACCACAGGGTCGTGCACATAGGATCAAGAAAAGATCGAATCATGTGACTGTGAGTCTTGATAGTTTAACCGTAGTTAAAGAAACTGAATAAATAATAATACATGGGACAAAAAGTTAATCCAATCGCTAATCGTTTAGGGATCATCAAAGGATGGGATTCCAATTGGTTCGGTGGAAACAACTATGGCGATAAGCTCGTGGAAGACTTCAAAATCAGGGAGTACCTGAATGCCCGTTTGGCAAAAGCAAGTATCTCCAAGATTATCATTGAGCGTACACTTAAACTTATTACCATTACTGTTCACACCTCAAGGCCCGGTATTATTATTGGCAAAGGTGGTCAGGAAGTTGATAAGCTGAAAGAAGAGTTGAAAAAGATCACCAACAAAGAAGTTCAGATCAATATTTTTGAAATTAAACGTCCAGAACTGGATGCCCAGATTGTAGCCATTAACATTGCACGTCAGATTGAAGGCAAGATTGCCTATCGCCGTGCCACCAAGATGGCTATCGCTTCCACCATGAGAATGGGAGCGCAAGGGATCAAGATTCAGGTATCAGGCCGATTAAACGGCGCTGAGATGGCACGTTCAGAAATGTACAAAGATGGTCGTACTCCTTTGCATACTCTGAGAGCTGATATAGATTATGCGCTTGCAGAAGCCCTTACCAAGACCGGTTTACTCGGTGTAAAGGTATGGATTTGCAAAGGCGAGGTTTATGGAAAGCGTGACCTTTCACCTAACCTTGGCCAGAAACCTGGTCGTCCGGTTGTTGGTGGCCCAAAAGGGAACGGATTTAAGAAAAGAAAAAAATAATTTGTCATTCAGAAGTAGAGAAGAATGTTACAACCGAAAAAGACAAAATTCAGAAGAGTACAAAAGGGAAAAATGAAGGGACTGGCCCAAAGGGGAAATCAGTTAGCATTTGGAACTTTCGGTATAAAAGCGTTGCAGGAAACATGGCTTACCGGGCGCCAAATTGAGGCTGCCAGGGTTGCGGTAACCCGTCATATGCAACGCCAGGGTCAAATATGGATCCGAGTATTCCCAGACAAGCCAATTACTAAAAAGCCTGCTGAGGTACGTATGGGAAAAGGTAAAGGTGCACCCGAAGCATTTGTTGCTCCGATTACACCGGGTAGAATATTGATTGAAGCAGACGGAGTTCCTTATGGGGTTGCCAAGGAAGCGCTACGTTTAGCTGCACAAAAACTACCGGTTACCACTAAGTTTATTGTAAGACGTGATTATGTTGAATCTGAAATCGCTGAATAATGAAGACATCAGAAATTGAAAAATTATCCAACGCTGAGGTTCTGGAAAGAATCCAGACTGATACGGATTCCTTATTACGGATGAAGATGAACCATGCAATATCTCCTCTTGATAACCCACAGGTAATCAAAGAAGTCAGAAGGAATGTTGCAAGACTAAAAACCATTCTACGTCAAAGGGAAATTAACACAAAACAGAGTTAGTAATGGAATCAAGAAATCTAAGGAAGGAGCGTGTTGGAGTCGTTGTGAGCAACAAAATGGAATGCACCATCATTGTAGCTGAAAAGCGCAAAGAGAAACATCCTATTTATGGAAAGTTCGTCAACAAGACCTCCAAGTTTTACGCCCACGATGAAAAGAACGACTGCAATATTGGCGATACTGTGAAGATCATGGAAACACGACCAATCAGTAAGCAGAAATGTTGGAGATTAGTGGAAATCATAGAAAGAGCTAAGTAAAGATGATACAACAGGAATCAAGATGTACCGTTGCCGACAATAGTGGAGCAAAATTAGTGCTTTGTATCCGTGTATTAGGCGGAACCAGAAAGCGCTACGCTTCATTGGGCGATACCATTGTAGTAACTGTAAAAAGTTCTATAGCGGGAAGTGAAATGAAAAAAGGTGCTGTGTCTAAAGCAATTGTTGTTCGTACCTCAAAGGAAGTTCGTCGTCAGGATGGATCTTATATCCGTTTTGATGATAACGCGGTCGTTTTACTCAATAATACGGGTGAAATGCGCGGGACTCGTATCTTTGGGCCTGTAGCAAGAGAACTTCGTGATAAGAATATGAAGATTATTTCACTTGCTCCTGAAGTACTTTAATGCATAAAATAAAAACAATGCAGAAGAAATTACACATAAAAAAAAGCGACACTGTCTTTGTAACTACAGGCAATTACAAAGGTCGGGAAGGCAAAGTGCTCGAAGTAATCCGAGCCACTGGAAAAGCTATTGTGGAAGGTGTTAATATGGTTAAAAAACATACCAAACCCAACGCGGCACATCCGCAGGGAGGTATTGTTGAAAAGGAAGCACCCATCCATCTGTCTAACCTTATGATTAAGGATCCAAAAACTGGAAAACCTACTCGTATCGGAAGAAGGCTTAATGATAAAGGTAAATTAGTTCGTTATTCAAAAAAATCAGGAGAGGAGATTAAGTAATGGCTTACGTACCAACACTTAAGAAAAAATACTTGGACGAAGTAGTACCTGCGTTAGTGAAGGAATTTTCCTACAAAAACTTAATGCAGGCGCCAAGATTAGAGAAAATTGTCATCAACCAGGGAGTTGGAGCTGCTATTGCAGATAAAAAGTTAATCGAAGTCGCAACAGATGAGATTACCACTATCGCAGGTCAGAAGGCAGTCCAAACCAAATCTAAAAGAGACATCTCTAATTTCAAACTAAGGAAGAAAATGCCCATCGGGGTTCGTGTGACCCTTCGCAGAGAGCATATGTATGAATTCTTAGATCGTCTGATTAGTGTATCACTTCCCCGTATCCGCGATTTTAAAGGTATTGAGAGTAAAATGGATGGACAAGGAAATTACACCCTTGGAATTCCTGAGCAGATCATATTCCCTGAAATCGTAATGGACAAAGTTACCAAGATCAACGGAATGAATATCACTTTCGTGACTTCAGCCTATTCAGATGAAGAAGGCTACGCTTTATTGAAAGAGTTAGGTTTACCTTTTAAAAATGCTAAAAAGAATTAAGATATGGCTAAGGAATCAATGAAGGCTCGGGAAGTAAAAAGAGCAAAACTTGTTGAAAAATATGCCGAGAAAAGAGCTAAACTGAAGGCTGAAGGAGACTACATTGGTCTCCAGAAGTTACCCAAGAACTCTGCCCGTATTCGTATGCATAATAGATGCAAATTAACCGGACGCCCTAAAGGGTATATGCGTCAATTCGGTATCAGCAGAATCAATTTCAGAGAAATGGCTTCTTCTGGTTTAATTCCCGGTGTAAAAAAAGCAAGTTGGTAATTTTTAATTAAGAAGTAATGAGCAAAATTACAGATCCAATAGCAGATTATCTGACACGAATCAGAAATGCCCAAAAGGCAAAACATCGTGTGGTGGATATCCCTGCATCCAATATCAAGAAAGAAATTACCAAAATTTTGAAAGATAAAGGATATATCCTCAACTATAAGTTTGAAGACGAAATCAACTTTCAGGGCAACATTAAAATTGCTTTGAAATATCATCCAGAGACACGCATTCCTGCGATCAAAGCAATCAGAAGAATCAGTAAACCTGGTTTGAGGAAATATTGTCATACCGACGGTATTCCCCGTGTGCTTAATGGCTTGGGAATAGCTGTAATATCGACCTCCAAAGGAGTGATTACCGACAAAGAAGCTCGGGAATTAAACATTGGTGGTGAAGTCTTATGTTACGTTTATTAATCTAGGAGGAATCATAATGTCAAGGATAGGTAAACTACCCATTGAAATACCGGCAGGTGTGAAATTTAGTGTGACAGATACAAATCTGGTTACAGTAAAAGGTCCGCTGGGTGAATTAAAACAACAGGTAAACCCGGATATTACCTTCGAGTTGGAAGGTAATATTCTAACGGTTAAGCGTCCTTCAGATGATAAAAAACACCGTGCCATCCATGGTTTGTATCGTTCGCTGATCTATAATATGGTGAATGGTGTATCCAAAGGCTATGAAATAAAACTCGAGCTGGTTGGTGTTGGATATCGTGCTGAGAATGATGGTCAGGTACTTGATTTGGTTTTAGGTTATTCACATCATACCTACTTGCAACTTCCTGCGGAAGTTCAGGTAGAGGCGAAAAGTGATAAACGTGCAAACCCGATCGTTACTCTGAAAAGCTGTGATAAACAATTAATTGGTCACATTGCAGCCAAAATCAGATCCTTCAGAAAACCTGAACCTTACAAAGGAAAAGGTGTTAAGTTTGTTGGTGAAATTTTAAGGCGCAAGGCCGGTAAATCAGCTGGTGCTAAATAGTAAAATTTAAAAACCATGGCTTTAACGAAGCAACAAAGAAGATATAGAATTAAGAAGAGAATCCGGAAAATTGTTACCGGAACTGTCCAAAGACCACGATTAAATGTTTTCAGAAGCAACAAGCAGATTTATGCTCAGTTGATTGATGATTTATCAGGAAATACGTTGATGGCTGTATCTTCACTTAATAAAGATTTCGAAGGTATCGAGGGTACCAAAATCGAAATAGCTGAGAAAATTGGAAAAGCAATTGCTGCAAAGGCAATTGCAGCCGGTATCACAGCTGTAGTATTCGATCGTAATGGTTATTTGTACCACGGAAGAGTTAAACAATTAGCTGATGCTGCCCGTGAAGGCGGCCTTAAATTTTAATAGTTATGGCAGGAGATATCAGAAAAGTAAAAACCAGTGATTTGGAACTGAAAGACCGGTTGGTAGCTATTAACCGTGTGACAAAAGTAACCAAAGGAGGTAGAACCTTTAGCTTCTCAGCAATTGTTGTAGTAGGTAACGAAGACGGTATCGTAGGCTGGGGCCTGGGTAAAGCCAGCGAAGTGACTACTGCAATCTCGAAAGGGGTTGATGCAGCTAAGAAAAACCTGATAAAAGTTCCAATTCATAAAGGTACTATACCTCATGAACAAGAATCTAAATTTGGTGGTGCAGTCGTATTTTTAAAACCAGCCACTTCGGGAACCGGAGTAAAAGCAGGTGGTGCTATGCGCGCTGTATTGGAAAGTGTTGGAATACACAATATCCTTGCAAAATCAAAAGGATCTTCAAATCCACACAACCTGGTAAAAGCTACCATGTTTGCCCTTCAGGAATTGCGCGATGCACATACCGTTGCCGAACAACGTGGAGTCACTTTGGATAAAGTATTTAATGGATAACAAGTTATGGCTAAGATTAAAATTACACAAGTAGTAAGTATGATTGGTTCTGACTGGACACAGAAAGCTACCCTAATTGCTTTAGGAATCAAAAAACTTAACCATTCGGTAGTACACGAAGATACTTTACCGATTCTCGGTATGGTAAATAAAGTGAAGCATCTCGTAAAGGTTGAAGTAGTTTAAACTTATTAAGATCAAGAAATATGGATTTAAGTAATCTTAAACCTGCTGAAGGTTCAACACAGAGCGACAAGCGCATTGGACGCGGTCAGGGCTCTGGTCATGGAGGCACATCAACCAGAGGCCATAAAGGTGCCAAATCGAGATCCGGGTACAAAACCCGTCGTGGTTTCGAAGGAGGGCAGATGCCTTTACAGCGTGTTGTTCCAAAATTTGGCTTTAAAAACATTAACAGAAAAGAGTTTAAAGCAATCAACCTGGATGTCATTCAGGAATTGGCTGAAACTTTAAAGTTAACAAGTATTGATGCCGAAATTTTGGTTGGAGCCGGAATGGCTTCCAAAAGGGATAAAATAAAAATTTTGGGTGATGGAGTATTGAACCTTAAATTGGTCGTTAAAGCCCACGCTTTTTCTAAAAAAGCGAAAGAGATGATCGAGAAACTTGAAGGAACAATTGAAATACTCTAAAGCTGATGAAAAAGTTTATAGAAACGTTAAAGAATATTTATAAGATTGAAGACTTGCGATCCCGGTTGGGGATTACATTGTTTTTACTTTTAATATATCGTTTAGGTTCGTATGTTTCTTTGCCGGGAGTTGATCCAGCACAGCTGGGACAACTTAAAAATCAAACATCCGAGGGGTTGCTCGGATTGTTGGATATGTTCTCAGGTGGGGCATTTTCTCAGGCATCTATTTTTGCCTTGGGAATTATGCCTTATATTTCAGCTTCCATTGTGATTCAGTTAATGGGTATTGCGGTACCCTATTTCCAACGGTTACAAAAAGAAGGTGAATCAGGACGTCGAAAAATCAATCAGTTAACTCGTTATCTGACTGTAATCATCCTGCTCTTCCAGGCACCAGCCTATTTAGTAAATCTTCATAACCAGTTACCGGTATCTGCCTTTGCGATTTCAGGAGCTATGTTTACATTGACATCGACCATTATTTTAACTGCAGGTTCGATGTTTGTCATGTGGCTTGGTGAACGTATTACAGATAAAGGAATTGGAAATGGTATTTCGCTTATCATCATGATCGGAATTATTGCCCGTCTTCCACACTCTATTTTAGCTGAATTTGCTTCACGCATCGAACAGCAAGGTGGTGGTATGGTAATGTTCTTATTAGAGTTTGTGGTTCTGACTATTGTATTTATGGGTGCAATCTTACTGGTTCAAGGAACTCGTAAAATTCCTGTTCAATACGCTAAACGAATCGTAGGCAATAAACAATATGGTGGTGTTCGTCAATACATACCTTTGAAAGTGAATGCTGCAGGAGTAATGCCAATTATTTTTGCCCAGGCAATCATGTTTATTCCTATTACTCTTGCCGGTTTTGCCAAATCTGATAGTTTGAGTGGATTTGCTTCTGCTTTTTCAGATCATACCGGTTTTTGGTATAATTTAACTCAATTTAGTCTTGTAATTATATTTACTTATTTTTACACTGCAATTACCGTTAATCCAATGCAGATGGCAGAAGATATGAAGAAAAATGGTGGTTTTATTCCCGGTGTTAAACCAGGAAAGAAAACTGTTGAATTTCTTGATACCATCATGTCCAGAATTACCTTACCGGGATCAATTTTTCTTGGTATTGTAACCATTCTGCCTGCCTTTGCGATGATGGCCGGAATAAACACACAGTTTGCCTATTTCTTTGGGGGAACCTCCTTGTTAATCCTTGTGGGTGTAGTATTGGATACTTTACAGCAAATTGAGAGTCACTTGTTGATGCGTCATTATGACGGTTTGATGAAATCAGGCCGTATCAAAGGACGTACCGGAAGTAGCGGAGCAATGTACTAATAACTAATTGGGCATTTTATTGGCTCAACAGATGAAAGTTCTAAACTTGTTAAATTAAATTCACAAATACTGAAGTAAGTCCGGTTATTCTTGTAGTTTTGCCGGATTTACTAACGGAAAATAATTTAGATCTTGCGTGTTGATGTTTAATGCTGAATTTTAATTTGGAATAGAAACATCAAGATGTTTGATAATTAGTCTATATTTATGGCAAAACAGTCTTCTATACAACAAGACGGAACAATCATTGAATCATTATCGAATGCAATGTTCAGGGTTGAATTGGAAAATGGGCATACCATTACTGCACATATCTCAGGAAAGATGCGGATGCATTACATCAAAATCTTACCAGGAGATAAAGTGAAGGTTGAAATGTCCCCATACGACCTGACCAAAGGAAGAATTACTTTTAGATACAAAAACTAAAAAACAAAATAATGAAAGTAAGAGCATCCATTAAAAAACGTAGCGCTGACTGCAAAATTGTACGCAGGAAAGGCCGTTTGTACGTGATTAACAAAAAGAATCCTAAGTACAAACAACGTCAGGGATAATTAATTAACTTTGTAAAAATTTTATTTATGGCTCGTATAAGTGGTGTTGACATCCCTAACAATAAGAGAGGCGAGATAGCATTAACCTATATTTACGGTATCGGACGCAATCTATCCGTAACGCTCCTTGAAAAAGCCGGCGTTGACAAAAACATCAAAGTCCAGGATTGGACAGATGAACATTTAGCTGCTGTTCGTGCAGCAATCAGTGGTAGCATCAAGGTGGAAGGCGAATTACGTTCTGAAACCCAGATGAATATTAAACGATTAATGGATATCGGCTGCTACCGTGGTATTCGTCACCGTGTAGGCTTACCTCTTCGTGGACAGGGTACAAAAAATAATGCCCGTACACGTAAAGGAAAAAGAAAAACTGTTGCTAATAAGAAAAAAGCCACTAAATAATTGATATTTGAATTATGGCAAAAAAGACTGGTTCTACCAAAAAGCGAGTTGTTATCGTTGAAGCAATCGGGCAGGCGCACATTCATTCTTCATTCAATAACATCATTGTGTCGTTGACCAATGGTAATGGTGAAGTGATTTCATGGTCGTCGGCTGGTAAAAAGGGATTCAGAGGTTCTAAAAAGAATACTCCGTATGCCGCTCAGGTAGCTTCTGAAGAATGTTCAAAGACCGCATATGATCTTGGACTGCGAAAAGTTAAAGTATATGTAAAAGGTCCAGGGAATGGACGTGAATCTGCTATTCGCGCGATGAGCAGCGTTGGCATTCAGGTAAGTGAAATTGTTGACGTTACTCCACTACCACACAATGGATGTCGTCCTGCAAAAAGAAGACGTGTTTAATCGAATTAATTAAAACAGTAATGGCAAGATATATAGGACCAAAATCCAGAATTGCCCGAAAGTTTGGTGAACCAATTTTCGGACCTGATAAAGTGCTTGAAAAAAAGAATTTTCCACCAGGTGTTCATGGTTTAGCTAGCCGCAGACGTAAAAAATCTGAATACGGTACACAATTAAAAGAAAAGCAAAAAGCCAAATATATGTATGGTGTTTTAGAAAAACAATTTTCTAACTTGTTTAAAAAAGCATCTGCATCAAAAGGAGTAACGGGAGAAGTTCTATTACAACTTCTTGAAGGCCGTTTGGACAATGTAGTATTCCGTTTGGGCATCGCTCCAACACGCGCAGCTGCCCGCCAGTTGGTATCTCATAAACACATTGTTGTGAATAATGAGGTTGTGAATATTCCATCTTTTCATTTACGTCCCGGTGATCTTGTGGGCGTTCGTGAGAAATCAAAATCTCTTGAAGCTATTACCGCTTCTTTGAACTCACGTCGTTATAGTAAATTTGCATGGTTGGAATGGGATAACTCTCAGTTGGTAGGTAAATTTTTGAACCGCCCTGACAGAGCAGATATTCCAGAAAACATAAAAGAACAACTTATCGTAGAGTTGTATTCTAAATAATCAATTATTCAGTATTATGGCAATATTAGCGTTCCAGAAACCCGACAAAGTTATAATGGTTGAAACCGATGATAAGTACGGAAAATTTGAATTCCGTCCATTGGAACCAGGCTATGGTATTACAATCGGTAATGCCTTACGAAGAATTCTGTTATCCTCTTTGGAAGGTTATGCAATCACCACTGTTAAAATCGACAAAGTTGATCATGAATTTGCTACCATAAAAGGCGTGATGGAAGATGTTACTGAAATCATCCTCAATATGAAGCAAATCCGTTTTAAACGTGAAGTTGAAGATTTTGACAGCGAAAAGGTTTCAATTTCTTTTTCAGGTCAGGAAGTATTTACCGCCGGAGATATTAATAAATTCATGACCGGTTTCCGTGTTTTGAATCCAGAATTAATTATTTGCCGGATGGAACCTGCCGTTAAATTGTTGATGGAACTTACCATCAGCAAAGGTCGCGGTTATGTCCCAGGAACTGAAAATAGGTCAATTGATGCTGAGTTTGGAGTCATTCCGATTGATTCAATTTTCACACCTATAAAAAATGTGAAATATGCAGTCGAAAACTATCGCGTTGAGCAAAAAACTGACTATGAAAAGCTGGTTTTTGAAATCACCACCGATGGTTCGATTCATCCAAAGGATGCATTAAAAGAGGCAGCAAAAATTCTTATTTATCACTTCATGCTTTTTTCTGATGAAAAAATTACCATTGATTCTGATGAGAAATTCACAAACGAAGAGTTTGATGAAGAAGTATTGCACATGCGCCAATTGCTGAAAACTAAATTGGTTGACATGGATCTATCTGTTCGGGCTCTTAACTGTCTGAAGGCAGCAGATGTTGAAACATTGGGTGAATTGGTTACCTATAACCGGAATGATTTGCTTAAGTTCCGTAATTTTGGCAAAAAATCACTCACTGAATTGGATGATCTATTGGTGAGTCTTTCTTTGACTTTCGGAATGGATATCAGTAAATATAAACTTGACAAGGAATAAGTAAAAATGAGACATAGTAAAAAATTCAACCATTTAGGGAGAACAAGCTCACACAGAAAAGCTATGTTGGCCAATATGGCTAATTCATTGATTTTTCATAAACGCATTACTACAACTTTAGCTAAAGCCAAAGCCTTGAGAGTATATGTGGAGCCACTTATCACCAAAGCAAAAGATGATGCAACTCACTCACGCAGGACAGTTTTTGAATATTTGCAAAGCAAAACAGCTGTTGCAGTTTTGTTCAGAGACGTAGCTGAAAAAGTGGGTGATCGTCCAGGGGGATATACAAGGATTCTTAAAACCGGCAACCGTCTTGGTGACAATGCAGAAATGTGTATCATCGAATTGGTTGACTTTAATGAAAGCATGCTGTCTGCTAAGGAAGCAAAAGCGAAACCAGTTCATTCACGACGCGGTGGAAAGAAAAAACCTGCCGGAGTTGTTGAACCTGCAAAAACTTTGGCACCAAAGGCTAAAAGCAAACCTAAAGTAGTAGCTCCAACTGAAGTCATAGCTGCACCTGATGTAGCACCAACTGAAGTACCTTCCGGAGAATAAAGTATATTCAAAATGGATATAAAAAAGGCTGAGAAAATATCAGCCTTTTTTTATTTCTTATAATCACCTTTATCTAAAATATATTACCTTTCTAGTTCAGAGGCAAATGTTCCAAACTAAATAAATTCCTGCTTCTGTTTTAAATGAAAGTCGATCGTAGATAATAAGTTGTCGACATTAATTGGTTTAATCAGATAATCGTCGGCCCCGCTCTTCATACAAAGAATCCGATCATTTTCAAAATCATTGGTAGTTAAAAAAATGATAGGAATATATTTGTTACGATGATTTTCAGATTCTCTGATTCTTAGGGTCGCTTCTGCTCCATCCATAATGGGCATCATCAGATCCATTAAAACAGCATCAAAGTAATTACTTTCCAATATATTAATCGCTTCCAATCCATTATTGGCAAACTCTATTTCATAATTCTTTTTCAAAGAATAGAATAAGAATTTTTGATTAATAGGGTTATCGTCTACAACTAATAATTTCACAAGCGGTTAATTTAATGGATACATTTAAGTAATGTATAAATATACGGTTATTGGTAATAAAAAATCAGTATTTTTGGTAATTCAAAAGTGCCTTTCGATAACTGAACAGACTGTTTTGAATTTTAATTCTATAAAAGTATAAAAATGGCAGACGATAAAAAGATTATTTTCTCAATGTATCGGGTTAATAAAACTTTTCCACCACAAAAACAAGTTTTAAAAGATATCTCATTGTCATTTTTCCTGGGTGCTAAAATTGGCATCATCGGGTTGAACGGATCGGGAAAATCTACTCTGCTTAAAATTATTGCAGGCATTGAAAGTTCCTACCAGGGAGATGTAGTCTTTTCACCAGGATACACTGTTGATTATCTGGAACAGGACCCACAACTGGATGAATCCAAAACTGTTAAAGAGATTGTACAGGAAGGTGTTCAGGAAATCGTGGATGTGCTGAAAGCTTATGAAGAGATCAATTTGAAATTTAGCGATCCGGATGTATATGAAAATCCTGATTTAATGGATAAGATGGTTGCTGAACAGGCTGTCCTTCAGGATAAAATTGATCATTTGGATGCCTGGAATCTGGATACCAAGCTTGAACGTGCCATGGACGCGTTGCAATGTCCTCCTGATGACCAACTGGTGGGTGAACTTTCCGGTGGTGAACGACGCAGGGTTGCTTTATGTAGATTGTTACTCAAAGAACCTGATGTATTGCTACTTGATGAGCCAACCAACCATTTGGATGCTGAGTCGATTCAATGGCTTGAGTTGCACCTTCAGCAATACAAGGGAACAGTCATTTGTATTACTCACGACCGTTACTTTTTGGACAATGTAGCTGGATGGATTTTGGAACTCGATCGTGGTGAAGGCATTCCCTGGAAGGGAAATTACTCTTCATGGCTTGAGCAAAAAACCAAGCGTATGGAGCAGGAAGAGAAACAAGTTTCTAAACGAAGGAAGACCCTTGAGCGCGAACTTGATTGGATTCGCATGTCTCCAAAAGCACGTCAGGCTAAATCCAAAGCACGTTTGGGAGCCTACGATCGATTGGTGAATGAGGATGTGAAATCGAAAGAAGAAAAACTCGAAATATTTATTCCAAACGGACCTCGTCTGGGAGAGCGTGTGATCTCAGCAGAGGGTGTTGCCAAAGGTTTTGGGGATCGCCTCTTATTCGAAGACCTTAATTTTGTATTGCCACCCGACGGTATTGTAGGTGTGATTGGCCCTAACGGTGCCGGTAAGACGACACTATTTCGCCTGATCATGGAACAGGAGACGGCTGATAAAGGAACTTTCGATGTGGGTGAGACAGTAAAAATTGCCTATGTTGATCAGACTCATAAAGCCATTGATCCTGAGAAAACAGTATTCCAAGTGATTACAGGTGGGAGTGATTTAATTTCCATTGGAGGTAAACAACTCAATGCTCG
>Ga0209123_1001735_pt1 | contig 20446 bp, 22 predicted proteins | sample BarGraIncu00431A_FD_184500 | JGI IMG/M metagenome (GOLD analysis project Ga0209123, IMG submission 184500) | Arctic peat soil microbial communities from Barrow, Alaska, USA - Barrow Graham LP Incubations 004-31A (SPAdes) (version 2) | ecosystem: Environmental > Terrestrial > Soil > Wetlands >... | reverse complement strand
GGCCAAAGCGCTGGGGATGAAATCCACCAGCTACAAGAACCCCGAGGGGCTGACCGAGGCCGGACACATCACCACGGCACGCGACCTCAGTATTCTGGCAACGCGGTTGATGCGCGATTTTCCAGATTATGTGGCGTATTACGCGATCAAAAAATACCGCTATCCCGGCACACCCGCTGCCAATGACAACAACCGGAACCTGTTGTTGTTTCGTGACCCGACCGTGGATGGTTTGAAAACAGGGCATACCGATGCGGCAGGTTTTTGCCTGATTGCGACCGCCAAGCGTGATTTTCCAAATTTGGGAAGTGCTGGCGCGACAGGTAGCCGCCGACTTTTGTCGATTGTGTTGGGTGCCGCCAGTGAGAACGCTCGCGCTAATGAATCTCAAAAGTTGCTCAATTGGGGTTACACCGCCTTCGAAGCGGTTAAATTGTTTGATGCCAACCAGGCCGTTGTATCCCCGGCAGTCTGGAAAGGCAAGAGTCCCGTGGTTAATCTTGGGCGTCCACAGGCCATCATCGTCGCGGTTCCCGCGGGCATGGCGGGCAAGCTTAAAACGCAGGTGGTTCGTGCCGATCCTTTGTTGGCGCCATTTACAAAAGGCCAGCAGGTGGCAACTTTGAAGGTTACCAATGGAGAGCAGTCTTTGGTTGACGTGCCCTTGCTTGCGCTGGAAACCGTTGAGCAGGCTGGCGTGTTGGGTCGCGCATGGGATGCGATTCGTCTGTGGATCAAATAAGCGATTTTTGAAGTGGGAAGTATTTTCCAATTCAGGTATGAGCCTGAAGGGTGCGCAATTTGGTTGACTTCGGGGTGCGAGCTGACCGGGCTAAAAAGGGAAGTTTAAGGGCTTACTTCCCGGAACCCTGAATACGGCGTTTTGGACTTGCTGAATTATTCAAATCAGGCCCCTGCCAGGCCGCCGGAGGCGCCCCCCTTCGTGCGTCGAATCCATCAAGCCCGCTGTTTTTGTTTGGCAAAGCTGGCGAATAATTCTCTCTTGGCTTGCTGCATCTCCTGTGCTGCAGCGAGGTCGGTTTGCAGCTTTTCTTGAGCCAGTAAATCTGCCAGCACCGTCTGTGTTTTGAACTTCACCAGGCCCAGCACATTGAGCTTCGCCAGTGCCTCCAATGGGGTCTTCACATCGGCGTGTTTATAGATTTTCACGACCTTGCCCTTGTCGCTGACTTTGTTGGTGGCGAACATGCAGGGTCGGTGCAAATTGAGCCATGGGTTAAAGTATTTTTTGTAAAAAATATTGATGGGTTGCGCATGCTTTTTTGGAATGTGCGCGTAGCCCATATGCTGTCCTGACCACGCTGGCATTCTTGCTCTCTGCCAGGGCGTTGTCGTTGCTTTGGCGTGAGCGTTATTTGGTCTGTTCAATGCGCAGTTTCTCCAACAGTTTGGCGACCTTGTGATTGATGTATTCAGAGCCGTTGTCAGAGTGAAATCCCTCAATGACAAACGGGAATTGCTCGATCACTTGTTCCAGTACCGGCAGTAGAAAGGCCTCACTGATACCTTGCACGCAAGCCTCAACTTGCCACTGTGAAATGCTGTCCACACAGGTGATGTGATAGACCCCTTTCATGCCGTCTTCATCGCCTTGGTGCACGCTGTCAATTCGCACAAAACCAGCTCGGCCATTGGGGATTGGGGCCTTGCGCACGCCGATGGAGTTGCACACCGAACGGGTCTTGGTAAAGCTCACCCGCAGAGTCTGATAGCCAGCGCTTTTACGCAGGTTGTACAGGTGAGACGAAGACAGCTTGGCCAGGCGCTCGTAGCGCACGTCGCCGTAGTCAGAGAAGGCCCGTTTCAACAGGTGAATGATAGCCGGTCCGCAGACATCTTCATGCGCTTTATCCATCTCCACCAGACGCTCGATATCCAGGGGCGTGTATTTGCGTGCAAAGGGGGCCGCAGGAGCGCGGTAGCGCTTGACGAGCGGCACGCTGGCCAGGCGGTTGGCGTGCCACTGTTTGACCAACCGGGTGAGCTGGGCGCGACTGTAGCCGCTGGTGTGGTGCAGGTAGCGCAGCAGTACGCCACGGTCATGCCTGTTGCAGTGAGGGTAGTCAAAGCGCTTGAGCACGCGGCTGATGTGGGCGTAACGTTCATCGTCACCGCCGTGGGCGGTAAATGCGACTTCGGAACTGGCGTTAAGAAATTGCTCGATTTGTTCAATCGTACGCAGTTGGGATTCATCCATGTTGATCACCATCTCGGGATGATCAACCCACTCACCAATTCACCTAAAATTACGGCTTCAGGCTCATTCCTGCTTGGAAATACAGGCCGCTGCTCAGGCTCACACCTCATTGGACAAGGCTCGGACAACACGGGAGAAAGCGTATAAACCCACCATTGTGCTCCCGTGGGCCAATTTGGCGTATCAAGTCTGAGCGTAAATGCTATCCACGTAGAAAGTAGTGCAAGTACCACATCCAGTGCAACCACCACCAGCCGCTTTGTGGAGCGGGACCAACCCAGAACCCTGCTTTGCATTTAACGCCTTTGACTCACCTCGACACTTCCAAAATTAAGCCTGGATCGCAAACTCTTCTTTGCTACGCCCTTGTGCCACCAAAGCGGAAAGCCAACGCGGCGTTAAGCCACGACCACTCCAAGTTTCTCCATTTGGCCCGGTGTATTTGGCGGCGGCAGGCTTTGATGTTGTAGAGACCGTTTTACGCACTCGCCCTTTGACAGATTCAAGATCTTTCAACGTAATACCGAAAGCAGTCATTTTCGCAAGAATTTCCTGAACTGTTTTGTCAAACTCTTGCGCCCGTATTTCGGCTGCTTGTTGTTGAAGTTTTTCGATCTGATTCTGTATTTCGATGAGATTATTCATTATTACCACCTTGTTAAAAACTAAAGACCCCTGAAATTCTGTCATTATTTATCTAATGGGTCACATTATCTCTTCTCAAGACCTTTAATGCTGTCATTAATATGATCTTTGCATCAAAAATAAACGATTTATTTTTCAAATATTCAATATCCAGGGCAACTTTTTTAGGAATAGGCAGCTCATCGCGACCATTAACCTGAGCCCAACCCGTCAAACCTGGTAATAATTTATGCACGCCGCTACGAGTGCGCAGTTCAATCAAATCATGTTGATTGAACAATGCTGGCCTAGGTCCTACAAAACTCATGTCGCCTTTGAGAATACTCAACAACTGTGGTAGTTCATCCAAGCTACTTTTGCGTAAAAAACTGCCAATGGGCGTCAAGTAAGTTGCGGGATCACTTAATAAATGGGTAGCAACTGCAGGCGTGCCTACTTGCATGCTACGAAATTTTGGCATTTTGAAAATTTTGTTATTTTCACCGACACGATCTGACCAATAGAAAATGGGGCCTTGAGAGGTCATGCGAACGGATATGGCAACAAGCAAAAACGGGATTAATAAAAATAAGCTTGCAAATAAAGCCAACAACAAATCAAACATTCTTTTCATGGTTTTTCCAGTCTATTCACAGCACGATATAAACCCTCATTCACTGAAACTGGCGGCACCCAGCCCAATAGACTACGCGCCTTGGAGATGTCCACCTGCAAATTACCGCACAAACGCTGCACAGCATCACCCTTACCAAGCAACGTTGCCCCAGCTTGCAAAATCCAGACGGGCACCGGCAATAGGCGCTCAGAAACGCCAGCTGCGCGAGCTAACCCACGAACCAGTTCGGTGGTAGACAGGTCTTTCCCATCGCTGACCAAGAATGTCTGATTCGCTGCTTTGGGATGCGTCAGGCAAGTAATGATGAAATCAACTAGATTGCCCAGCGCTACCAAGCTGCGCTGGTTGTGCACAGCACCCAGCGGCAAGGGCCAGCCACGCTGCACGGCGCGCATAAGTGCCGCCAAATTGGCCTTGACGCCGGGACCGTACACCAGCGGTGGACGAATGATGACGACCTCCATGCCAGTTTCTGTGGCGATCTGGCGCAACCCCTGTTCGGCCTCATGTTTGCTCAGGCCATAAGCGTCTTGCGGGTTGGGTGCGTCGGTTTCGGTAAAGGCCTGGCCGGGTTGCGTGATTTCACCGTTGACTTTCACTGAACTCACGAATATAAAACGTCTGACCCCATTGGCGGCGGCCTGACGAGCCAGATTTAAGGTGCCATCTACATTAACTGCGCGAAAGGCGGCCAATGGGTCGACCTCCGTATCGTGCATGACGTGGACGCGGGCGGCGCAATGAACCACAGCACCTATCTCTTGTAAGGCAGGCGACCAGTCCGTTGTAGAACTCAAATCAATCGTCTGAACGTGTTCAAACCGAGGGTCTGCGCTAATGGACTTTTGGCGTGTGCTACCTCGCACAGTTAACCCAGCTGCTACCACACGGTCTGCCAACGCCTTACCCACAAAGCCCTGCCCACCAGTAACCAAAACTCGCAATGTCATTCCTCACCTCGACCCGCAGGTTTGGCTATAGCAAACAACACACACAGGACAAAAAACCATAATTGATCAAGACGCTTACGTCTGCATTGATTCGCACGCAAGGCAAGCCACAGATAACCAAGCCGACCACCAAGTAGCCCTTTCTGAACAACCGGTGCTGAATAAGCATGAACTAGATCAGCAATCAGCAAAGACTGCTCAAAACCATGACCGCTGAGCATTTTTCGAACCCGTCGCCAGTACGAACGCCATCCCGCATTGACACCAATCTGATTATTGGCGTGCTGCCGATATTGCATGCTTGACCATTCATCAATCACCCACGCATAGTTATTGGCTCTAGCAAATGCATAGATCAACCAATCGTGATAACCGACACGTAACAAACTCGCATCAGTCCCACGTATCATTTGCTGAAGCGATAAGGCAAGGCTACTCTGCAGTACATAAGTACATCCCGGACCAGCTGCTTCGAACATAAAATCCAAAGAGCGCAGCGGCTGCGCTTTATTCACTAACTGCGTCCTACCAGAGGGCCAGAATGCAGTGACGTTACTTGAATATCCAAGTGCACCTTGCTCCGTCATCAAACAGTGTGCACGCCAAAGTTTCTCAGGGTGCCAAAGATCATCCTGATCAGCAAAACTCAAATAATCAAAGCCGCTTAAATCTACTTCTCGCAAAAGACGATAGAAATTAGGGCCAGCACTACCAAAACGCTGACCGAAAGGCAACAACGTCAACCGTGATTCGGACTGAGCCCATTCAGCGAGGCGATTTTCTGTCCCGTCTTTCGATACATCCACGCTAATGAATATCTGAATATCCACGCCAGTCTGCTGCAGGATGGATTCAAGCTGCTCGGCAATATAGGTCGTTCCGTTATAAGCCGCCAAGCAGACCCCAAAGCGAGGTCGATCTTGCGAGTTATATATAACAACACCGGATACTTCATTTGACAAATTAATACTCAACATCACGAAATACAAATCAATTCAACTTGCAGGTTGCTGAAATATTGATCCGCAAAACGGCTCTCACTGCCCACATGCAGCAAATTTCTCGGGATTGATTTCTCATTTTGGAAACCGAGCTCCTTTTAAACCTATATTCAGATATTTTGAGGTCATTCTTCATCGTTTCCTTGCCACTACGTATATGCCCAAAGTGCTTCAAAAGATAGTTCAACATACTCTTCGCGTGCCAAAACATATAGCGCAGTTTGCGGCGGCTAGCCCGCATATTTCACCGCACCCCACTGACAGTGACTCACCAGTGAAGCTGTAATCGAAGCCGACATGCATCTTGATCAATCATAGGACTCGCTTTTCGTGCGGACCGTCTTGCATGGTCGCTTCAGTATGTTGCGTGCTGCCCAGAGCGCCAAAGGTGGATGCTTGCGTCGAATCCAGAAAATCAATCACGGCACCAGCGAAATCGTGCTCTTCCACGACGATCAGTTCTGGCTTTGCGGCCACACCTTCGGCCCCAATCGGTGTGGCAATCACCACTGCGCCGGCCTCCAACATCTGCAGCACCTTAATTTTCACCCCAGCTCCATTGCGAAGTGGTGCGATGCACAGGGTGGCTTGTACGAAAGCCTGCGTCGGATCATCCACGGCGCCCACAACATGCGTACCGCCAATCCAGCGAGCCACCAATTTCAACAATCGACGCGCACCAAGGCCGAGAATCCACAGACGCGTCTGCGGATGTGCGCGGCGAATGGATGGATACACCAACAGCAGAAAATGCACTATAGACCAGTGATTCTCCGGCCTGGACATATTGCCAAAGAACACCAGGTTCAGGCCGCCGGCAAAGCCAGCCACGACAGTAGATACAGAAACTGCGTTGGGAACCGATCCGACCTTGATGTGCTTCGGTGGTGACACGATGATCTCGCCACCGAACCCCAAGCCCCTTAATAAGCCGGCATCCTTTTCCGACAGCACTAGGCAGCGCTGCACAAAGGACATCAGGCGCTGCTCGGTCGATTCAACCAAAGGTTTGAGTACCCTCTGTAACCATTTGCGGCCGACTTTTTGCGAAACTACGTCATGCACAAAATAATCTATGTCGTATGCGTCCAGAAGTGGGGCGAATCCGAGTGACGACGGAAAGTCAATCCAGACCTTGCAGATACCGTGTTGCACCAGTGCGGACCTGACCACCCCTACATTGCGTGGGCTGACACGCGTGAAGAACCAAGGGGCAAACAGACTCCCCCAACGCAGACTCCGCACCATTGCAAGTACGGACTGAACCGAAGAATGCACCAAGGTGGTGTAACTGGCGCACAGGGCAACAACCTCCGGATTACACGCCTGGTTGCTCGCAGCAAAACTCAATACATGCACCTCATGACCACTAGCCACAAGTGCCCTCAAACTCGATTCGCAAATACCTTCTCCAGCGCCAATTGCGCCACGCCCACCTGGATGGGCGGACGTAAGAAACAGCACTTTGCTTCGGGTCTTCAACGGCTCACCGGCATCTTGTGACACCTTAATTCTTCCGCACCGCACGTTGCAGGCCAGCCAGCTTTTCCGCCAGATACAGCCGCAGGCTGTCCAATTTACGAGCATTCACTGGGACTATGCAGCCGTGCTTGCCAATCTCGCCCGACAGGCGGTGTTCCAAATATATGCAGCGCGCCTTGATGGTTAACAAACGATCATCAATACGGTAGCGAGCCAAGCCCGGCCAAGTGAATGAGGTATGTCCGTAACTGGTGAAGGCGCGAATAAATTCACGGAAATTCGCTGGCATGCCAGCCCCCCACTCGGGTGCACTAAGTGCTAGGTCGTCCTGCAATCCATCTTCCTCAGCCTGCGCTTGCAGTCCACTCAGAATATCCAGCGCGGGCTGGTTCAATGCAAAGCAATAGCTGGAAACATACAGCGACAGACCACTCCAGGGATTGCAATGGCACACGGTTGCGTAGTGATCGACCTTACCAGCTATCGCTGCAACCTGTATCTGGTTTACCAATGGCAGATGCTGAAGCACGGCCCGCAAATTTTCCCGGGCATGGTGCCGTTCAAATACGCTGTCATTCACGAACAGCACGTCCTTCGGACATTTATCTTTTGTGTCACGGAGCTGCCGCAAGCCCTCTGAATAGCCCGAAAAATCGTGCGTTGTGTTGGAGCCCCGAATCACGATCCAGTCTCGAGTACGGCGCAGCACGGCTCCGAGCCGGTTGGCCACCACCACACCGACAAACCGTACGCCGAGTGTTGACGCCACCTTGTCAAGCCGGGCGCAGAAATCTTCCGGCTCCAGGTTGTAGCAGCAGGCTACGACAGCGATGGTCGGTTCGGACACTATTGAGCCACCTTTTGAACCTTGATCAGGTACTGGTACTCAAACAAGGGGCGCAGTAATGACAAAGTCATGATGTTGACGTAACGCATCTTCCTGCCCTTCTCAAGACCGGTGGAAAAAATCGCCTCAAGGCGCATTCCGGAAGACTGCAGCAATTCGAGCGCAGTGCGCCGGGTGAAAAATCGCAAATGGGTTCGGTCCAAAATGCCCGAATCTTGATAGTCCCAGCGCCCCTGCAACAGCAGAGCCAACACAACGCGAAAGTAGCGCACGTTAGGAATGCTGGCAATGAGTACCCCACCTGGTCGAAGCAGTGAATCAAGCCGTTGGATCGCCTTCCAGGGGTCAACGAAATGCTCCAGCACGTCCAAGCACAGTATGACGTCGAAATCCTTCATATCGGAAGGGAGTTCCATCGCCTCAAAATTACCTGTTACGACGCGGTGAAGCTTCTGGGCAGCGAGATCTGCAGACTCACCAAAGAGCTCAACACCACAGCTGAATTCGACCCCTTTGGTGCTCTTGATCCACGCCAGTGTCTCGCCTTGGCCGCAACCGACTTCCAAGATGCGATCCACACGCTCGGGCAAAAGTTGTGCTATTTCGTTTCGCACATGCGAGTAGTAGTCTTCGTTGTTGTGATCAGTCATGCAGCGTGTCCTCTTTTCTTTCGCCTGCGTGGGACTTGTCTTTGATGAACACACGGGCTACCGCCTCCAGGAAACGATGGCCGTTGCGCTGGTCCGGCTCCAGGTGGCACCCTTCCGCCCACTCGTTCCACGCGTTGATGAATACCAACTGCTGATCGGCCGGGTAATCCTCAACGCGACGCGATGCGTCACGCAACCATTGTTCGAACAATTGCGCATCATCATTCTGAATGACGGTTGCACCGGATTTGCGCCGCGCCGCGTTGTCCCAACTCGGTATCACGCTCGGAAAAAAGGTAACTTCCGACGCGGGTGCATGCGTAGCCGTGCGCATCAACTCGCGGTAATCGAACCGATTGATCACGGAAAACTCTGGCACATACCTACCCAGACCGAGGCGACGCACAAAATAGTTAATCGTGCGTGGTAACAGATAGTGCAGATAACCGAGCGTGCTCTGTCGCAGCATGGTCCGCGAGTGCGGCTCAAAACCCACAATGGCGTCAAATCCCATCGCAATGGTTTCTTCGTCACTCAGGGTATGCATGTGGCTGCGCACTGCACACAAATAAATGCCAGGCATTTTCAGATCTGCGGCCGCCTTGCGCCACTGCGCCGTGGTGGCTGCTATGTCGGGAAACTGGTCTATGCGATACACGATGAACACCGGTTTGCCATCGACACGGATATAGCGCGCGTCGGTAAATGCTTTACCAAGGTATGCAAAGTGAGCCTGTGGGTCGTAATTCAATAGATCCTGCGCGACCAATATTTCTTGTTCTTGCCCGTCCCAACGTCGGCTCCAGGTCTCATTGGCCCAGCAAAAACAAAATGGGAAATTTGGTGTTCCCTCTTCCAGCATGGCCTGCGCAGGCTTTTCCAACAAGAGTTTTCCATTGAACCAATAATGGTAGTAACAGAACCCACTAATTCCGTAGCGTTGAGCCAAGGCCGCCTGATCTTCGCGGGTTTCGCGCAGGCGTAAATCGTAAAAGCCCAGATCCGCTGGAATATGCGGTTGATAGTGGCCCTTGAACCGGGGACGTGCCTTGGCAACATTGGTCCACTCTGTGAATCCAGGACCCCACCAACGGTCGTTTTCCGGGATGGGGTGAAATTGTGGCAAATAGAACGCAATCGCTTTCATTAAACCCTGACGCTTTGTTGATCCAAATGTTTTAGCAATCGGGCTGGTGCACCCGCATAGACAGTGTTGGCGGGCACATCGCGGGTGACCACCGAGTTCGCACCGATGATGGCATTGTCGCCTATGGTCACCCCGGCCAGAATGCACACACCCTCTCCAATCCAAACGCGTGCTCCGACGCGTACGGGTCCCTTGGATACCAACGGACGACGTGCCGGGGGGGGTGACAACTCTGAGCCTTGGGCTGTTCCGTGTGAGTGGTCAGAAATGAACACCCGGCTGGCGATCAGAGCGTCGTCTCCAATGGTGACCTCCGCAATGCAACCCACATGGCAGTGGTAGCCAAACGATACGCGATCACCAATCACGATACGTGGCTGGAATGTTTCACCCTGAAACGCTAGGAAAGCTTCCAATATCAGGCCTGGCTCCGCTGTCACCGCACTGCCCAGGCTGATGCAACCCGGGTTGTAGATGCTTGCCGGCGCACGTAAATAGCAGTCTTGCCCCAACGAGGCAAAGCTGCGTGCACGGATACACCAAGCTCCGTAATCAAACAAGTTGACAAACATGCGTGGCAGGCGAGCTGGGACCAACGACATTGCGATGCCAACCAGCTTACGCACGGCGTACCTAGGAAGCGCCATACAACAAATCACCTGAAAATTTCATTTCGCCCCTCATACAACCTGAGTCGGCTGCAAACCAAGTGCAGCATTCAGGGAATGCAACACGTCGAGCTTCATTGCCCTGCATACAAAGTAGTACGACAGAAGGTAGCAACTGGCACTGCACACCAGAAACACCAACGCTCCCACATTGCCCAATGGGGTAAATCGAAGGCCATAAGGAACAACGAGTGTGATCGTTGCTGCAACCACTATTTTCACCACTTCACGCCGGATTGACGCAAAGTCAACTGCGGGCAAATAACGCCGGACGATGAAAAATCCGAATGGCAGGAAGAAAAAAGACTCAACCAGAAGCTTGGCTACCGATAATCCAATGTAGCCGAACGAATGCACCATCAGCCAAACCACACCGATTGTTCCAAGTTGCCCGCACGTACCCATCAACGACGAGAGCCGTGCATTCTGCAGCACCAGTGGTATTCGGCCGTTGATAGAAAACAATGCGATAAGTGGGATGGTCATAGCAAACACAGCCAGTGACTTCTCAGTAATCTCCAGACTGTCAGCAGAATAAGCACCACGCGACAACAGCACGGTCGCGACATCATGCGCGTTGAAGACGATCAGCAGTGTGATTGGCACCATTGCCATCACCGCAACTTTGATTGACAACGCATACAGCGATTCAAGTGCAGCGCGCTCATTCCTGGCGTAATGTGTTGACATACGCGTGTTGAGCACTTCAATCACAGGCAATGCCATCAGGGATATAGGCAAAAGGTATATTTTTTGGGCAAATGCCACGGCAGTCAAACTCCCCGCTGGCAGTCCACTGGCCACATAGTCATAGAAAAATACAGATGCTGTGCTGATAATGCTTGCCAACCAGTAGGGCCTGGCCACACGAACAAACTCTGCAATGTCAGCGCTATGTGCAATGGAAGGCCTCATTCCAAGTCCAAGTGCCCGCACACTCCACAGTAGATATAAAAACTGCAATACGCGCGAACCAGCGGCAGCAATCGCTAGACATTCATATCCCAGTGCATTGGCCAACAACCAAACGCAAGCAACATTCACCGCAGGCTGAAGCACACTACTCAGCGATGCTGGTACAAAGGCCTCGCGAGCTTGTAGCAAAACTCGCAGGAACTCGTTGAGCACCGTCAGCGCGAAAATCAATGAAAAATAAACCAGCACATTCGCATTGGCGGTCAGTACCTTCACATCGAGCCTTGAGACAATCGAGAACAGTTGCACGGGATAGAAAAAAATAAGTGCGCCTCCAGCAAAAGCAATTACGAGCAGGCGAAATAGCATGGCATTGGCGAATATAGAAGCGCGTTGACTGCCTTCTTTGCCATGCAACAACTTGATATAAAGTGGTAAAAAAATTGCACCCAACACCGTGGTAATGAGCGCTGCCACAACCAACACAAATGACGACGCAAACATGAAGACGTCTGTCTGTGCTGTTGCACCGAACATGTATGCCACAAGCATGAATGACAGGTATGACAAAACCGAACCACCAGCGCTGATGATGAGGTTTCTTGAAGCAGCCTTGAAAAGCGTGACCCGTGGTTTTGGGTTAATTTCTGTCATTTTCAACGGATCAATTCTTCAATCCTTGCTAGCATCGCCGAATAGACTTCTTCTTTACTCATTTTTTCATGCGCAAACTGGTAACCAAGATTGGCAATACTCTCCAATTCATCCAAATGCATCTGATAGTAAGTAATTTTCTCTAGCAAGCCGCTGACAGTTCCGTCATACGCGACATAATTAATACCCGGAATCATGCCGATTGAACGATACATCGGATCATCAATGCCAAAGTAAGCAGTTCCACAGGCCATCCCTTCAATGAAGCCGATCCCTGGAAGATCACAAACTTCCTCTGGTACGGAGAACATGGTGTAGCGATTGAAAAACTCAACGATATCAGTGTTGTAGTACTCACGCTGCAATGCCTTTATCTTGGCACGAACTTCCTGCCCGGTGTCGCCGGACGATTCGGCCTCAGCCAGCATACGACGTGATTCATCAAGATCATAAATAAGACAATCTATCTGGTCGGCGATATTGGCACGTTGCTGATATAACTTACGACGCATAGGTTGCAACTCGCCTTGGCCAAAGAAATCTATAAATTCTGGATCTTGCAATTTATAAGTTATTGAACCAGTCACACCCAATTTATTCACTCTCTCGCCGAAGGCTCGTCGCCTGTCAAACCTGACGCCGGCCACATATGGCAACTGGTAGAAATCTCCCGCAACGTCATCGAAATAACGATTGAAATACTTCGAATTTTCTTTAAGGTCATTTTCGGCGACAAGCAAGTCCGGGTCGAGTGTTCGCAGATTATCAGCACCAACTTTTGGGTTATATAAATAATGTGTCAGGTGAACAATCTTCTTGACCTTGCTGTTTGCAAAATACTTTGCCAACTCTGCCCCTTTGCAGGCCATCTCTATGTTTTCGTGAGTGAAATACCCGTAGTGCATAAAAACTACGGCATCAGCCTTTTCGAATTGCCGCCTAGTAAAGATGAATTTGACTTTAAACGGATTAATACGGTTCAACAAGACCCATAAGAACAAACGCATGGAGTCAATCAGCAGGTCCAACCAACCTGGCAAACCACTTCGAAACATAATTGATGTCGACACAGACGCTGAACCGCTATTTACCAGAAAATCGAAAAGCCCTTCATATTTGTTAGGCATCTTCTCATTTCTCAGAATTCTTCTGGAAGGATTCTTGAACCAAATTTCGGCGAAAGGCCGATAGAAAACGATATTCATAGAAGCGATGACATCGTTCTTACGTCAAATTTTCTGCAGAGTAGATAGCTGTCAAGGTATGAGTGCCGCCGGACAGAATAGTTACCTGGTTTTCCAAGGCGTTGGCACTCTCCACACAAACCATATTTCGCCAAGCTTCAGGCCCTAAATCGTCCATCTTTCCAGCAGTAACTGCCCATGGATTCCAGACTGCAGTAGTGGAACTACCAGTCTTCTGTACATGGATTCGTCGACCTAACAGAGTGTCTTCTATGACACACGTCGCCGTGTTATTAACATAAATGCGCCCAAATTCCTCATTGAACCGAATGGGACCATTCTCAGTACAACGTAAATTGGCGCGCAGCAAATCTACGCATTCACTCTCTTCAAGTCCCAGAACCTGAATACTCCCAATATCACCCACCTTGAAATAAGTATGCAATCCTTCGCTCAGGACCACTGACTGGTTGCCATCATTATTTGTCGTTAACGCTAAACCAAGGGTGTCGCCAACTGTAATACATATGGAAAGTTGCAAGTTGCAACCATCATGTTGGCGGCTCAGATCAGTCGCCACCATTGTCAAAGTAATTTCTGTAGCACCTGAATCAAGCGAACGGATGGATTGCAGCACCCAGGGAGAAATGCGTGCATAACCATGCGCTGGCAATTTCGAATTAATTGAATTTGCTCCAAACCAAGGCCAGCATATCGGTACGCCTCCGCGGATGGCCTTTCCTGAAGTGAAATGGGCTGCCTCTGACAACCACAAGACAGGTTCGACCTGACACTTTGGTCGCCATGTGAGAACCTGACCGCCGTAAAGACTGATGCTGGCCGTCGCATGCGCATTTTCGACATCCAGCACAACAACTTCTTCTGTCAGCTTCCTAAACTGAATTTCAGAATGATTGGAATAACTTCGACGCATCAGATCAACATGATTCATATTCTACTCAGTTAACAAAACGCACCATGCACAAACAGCCATGCAAATCTACTCCAAGAACACTACTTTCGAATTGATACACTTATTTATATTATCTTTTATCTCTTGGTTATAAACACCGGCCTTTAGAATAACGATAGGATTTTCTACTGAGCGCAACACCTCAGGCGACTGAACTATTAAGTTTGTTCCATAAAGTCGTCGCCCCTGCTTCTTAGGATCATTGTCGAGTAGATTACAAATTCGACTGGTGTCCAGACCAAATGCAATCAAATATTGTGCAAAAACATGCGCACCAAATAGGTAGACTGGTTTCTCTAACTCCGCCATCCTACGGTTTAAATCGCCGATAAGCACTTCATGGTACCGCACGTAATCTAGGTAGACTTTTTTATTCTTTTCGTATAGATCTTCCGATAACGGAATAGGTACGGCAGAAGGATCCCTTTTCGCAGCATAGAAAATACTGTGCCCATCTCGAAAATAGTCCTTCTTTATCAGTCTAAAACCGTGTTTAGCCAGCAGGTAGTCTACATAGGCCTCAGTGAGAAAAACCGTATGCTCAAAGTTAATACAGTTAGTGTATTTACGTTCGAGCCACACCTGCATGTTTGGCAATGAAAATATCAAGTTTTGCCCAACCGGCATAAACTCGGACAAATGACCCATAAATTTATTCGGCTCATACATGTGCTCGAAAACATGCGAATGCACTACCGTGTCACAGACTCCGTCAAATGAAAAACTTTCATCAAAAAAACCTTTGATAAAGCGAGCGCGGCATCCCATCACCGGTGAAGGATTGGGCTCGAGAATGCTCCAAGGAATAGTCCTTATATTCTGAAATTCTTTGGCAAGAATTCCATGCGCCCCTCCTAATTCGAGCACCGAATCGGGTTTGTATTGCGACAAAAATTTTGCAAATTCTTTGTGATGCTCCATCCAGATGGCACCCACTGCACTTGTGGTGGTTTGATCTTGGTAGAGGACATCCAACGGCAATAGCGTCTTTAGCTGAATCAATCCAGAATCACGCGAAATCGACCAACTCATGTCAGCGACTAGATCCTCGATACGTGGGTGCACAACCGACCCCATGAATACAGGAAAGTCTTTCATAGAGTGCAAATTCTCAAGATTTGTGGAGCCCGTCACCACATCACTGGTTCTCTCAATAAAATTCACTTATGTCTCCATCTCTTTCGCCAGCATCGCCTTGCCCAATGCATACAACAGCAGGCTGTACGGGTGGTGGTGCAGAGCTGCAATATTTAAATAAATAAGCGCAGTCAAAGTCCGAACCTTTTTGACATCGAACCCTTGCTTTGCAAGCCAATGATAAAAATGCTGCTCACATTCCACAAGAATCTGCTTCCGATGAAGGTCATAGTTAATTTCCATAGAACTCCATTCGACAGAATAGAGTTCTTTGGCAATCAATTCGTGGCTGATGATCAGACCATGCAATAGCTTGGCAAAGTCGTAATAAATATCTCCGGTGGAGAGGTCGCCACCGAAGTCCTGACGCCAATCAAGGAAGGTCAACCGTTGTTCTGACGCATTCCACAAAATGTTCTCGAAATGGAAGTCACCATGAAAACGGCCTGGCATTCCTTCAGCCAAACTGTCCCAGTCAACTGCGTTCAACAAGGTGTCCAGTTTTGGCATTGCCACATCGTTGATAGACTCCGTGCCATCCTGATGAGAGAAATTTTTATAGAACAGCGCCACCCGCTCAAAGGTCTTGTCACGGTAGAAGTTCTTGCAGGTCCCATTGAAGATCGTGGCATCGGATGTGCTCAGGGCTTTCTGCTTCCAGAAACCCGTGCAGTAATCCAACAGACGCTCGAACAAAGGCAACGTCACCACCTCGGATAGCACCTTCCCCTGTACTTTCGGGTACCGGTACATATGATCCTGAACACCCGTTATCTCCGGTACGTACCCCTTCAATTCCTGGACTCGCTTGACGCGATTGGAGATGAATTTCTGATCGTCCGAAAACTTGATGACTTGACCGTCGACAAACCAAATGGCCTCGTTGGCCTTTTCCAATATGTTGGGGGAATCAGGCTCTTTATAAGCGGCACGCGCTCGTTCCAGAGCCTGCGGATTGCCTGTGTCATACCATCTAAATGCGTGCGCCCGAACTTTGTGTGCTAACAAACTGCGCAGACCATATGTTTCTCCTGTCTCTATGGCTTGATCGCCTCCTGACTCCATGGCCCGCCAAAAACCCACGTAGTCATGAATGCCCGCCAACCCAATATACGGTTTGTGCGAATCCGCTTTCCCAACTCCCTTTTCGCAGATTGCATCAATATACCCAGAGTCCAGTGCCAAGGTGCGATATGGTGCCAAGTCATTGATATCCGCAAATGCCATCCAGTTTTCATCTGGAGTTGGAATACTTTCCGTCACCAAGGTATCGCAGGACAGGAAGATAAAAGGCTGCTGTAAATATTGCTTGCATGCAAGCAGGCTCAACCCCAGCCCAGATCCGGCACCCTCAAACGGCAGCACATCAGCAAAGAAGAACTGCCTTAACGGGTAAGCAAGTGACAAAAACTCCCGGACCAGATGCCCCTTGTGTCCAAGTGCAATAACGAATTCGGTATCTGGTGGGAATTGCTCAATCAAGTGCGACAGGGTCGGTCGGTTGGCAATGCTAACCAATGACTTATTGATGAACTTAGTGAGAGTACCTAGCCGCGAGCCTGTTCCCGCGGTAGGCAAACAAACCCGGTAACTCAAGTTGCAGCTCGCTGATAGTCATCAACAAGACGAACAACATCGTCCATCTCTGGCGTGCTGGCCTCCAGATAAACGCTGTCTTCTACCGCCTCCATTCGATGCACAACGCCTGGAACAATCGTTATGGTTTCATCGGCGCCATATACCTTTGAGGTGAGTTGCTCCTGTGATGCGCCACTGTATATTCTCAACTGTCCCTTGAGAACATAGATCGTCTCACATTTGATATTGTGATACTGAAGGCTGCAACGATGACCAGCCCACATTGTGAGCTTCTTCATCATGTAACGATCATTTATCTCGATGACTTCTTCCCTGCCCCACGGTTTTTCAATAATTTGCATGATGTCTCCTTATATACGGTATGCCTCAAACTCCGGATGGAACTCAAAAAACTTGTCATAGAAGCTCTTGACATACTGCTGCATCGACCAGTGACTATTGAACCCATATTTTTTTCTCATCCAGGACCTTCCTTCTTCAACGTAGAGCTGAAGATTTTTCTCATAGCCCTCAGTTTTGATCAGGTCGGCCTTGTCAAGCAGATGTGATTCGTTTTCACTTGCCCAGATGGATGCAGTGATTGCTGCGGCCCAGTCATTTGCATAGGCTTTTGCGATTAATTCGTTCTCTGTGCCATATCCCCGAAAGTTGGAGCCATCAAACAAAAATCCCATGAAATCCGGCTCGCTCGGATTGAAAATTGATTCTATAAACTCACGCCGAAGAAGATATGCATTGTTATGTATAAACCAGAAATATTTGGTCACCTGATCTTTCAACAACAATCGCTCCCCCCAACGCTCTGAACAGGGAGAAAGAACACCCACACGCGGATGTTCATCCAATATTTTTACCAATGGTTGTACAGTTTGACAGGCCTGTAATTCAGTATCATTAGTCAACAGGAAGAAGGCATCGTATTGCTTGAACCGCCCCTCTTTCCAAAGTTGGCTCAAACCAAAATTCATGCCACGAGAGTAGCGCAGGCCATGACTGCACGCGTCCGGCCAATTCGCGTGCCAGGATGCATTTTGCGAAAGCTTATCGGTGTCAGACCCAGCTTCCACTACATAGATGTCAGTGGTTTCACCGTCATACATTTGAAGATGCGCGCAAAGACGGTCTGCAACCTCCGGCAGGTTGCGATTAAGGATGATTGTGGCTACGCGCTTCATACCGACCTCACCAGACGAAAATTACGGAGGTAGCGCAAGATGCTTTGCTTTACCTGTTGCTTGAGGTAGTGATCGAGGTCAATACCTTTGCTTGCAAGCGAAACACTTGCCTGCGCTTTCAATTCAACGCATTCCGGTCTAGAAAAAACATAGTGCCCCGCAATGATTGCGCGGTCTCGGTCAGTAGCCTTCGTGTCTTTCAACATCCACTTGTCCCATTTGTTGGAGTTGTAGGCCGTTTGAAGAAAACGATCAGCGAGGCCTTCGAGCCCATTGCTTTCCAGAACATTTAGTAATGCTCGGGTTTCAGCTACACCAAATTCCGGCGCCACATTGGCCGCATGAATACCAAGCCGTGGATGCCATTGCAATGCTCCATCCGACAGATAGTCGGTATTGTGTTCTTTCATGAAAATGCCATAACGATTGCAGATCTCAATCATCTTAGGCAATTGAATTTCAGCCGGAATTTCATCTGCCACACGAATAGGTGAATCAAACGAGCCTACGTTTCGTGTCTCCATAACTCGGGTGCCACATTGAATGACCACAAATGTAGGTGATGGCAAACGGTACTTGGCACAAAACTTGGTCACCGCATTAAGGGTGTAATCCAATTCTTCTTGCGAATTGGTGCTACCGCTCTGTTCTTCTGTACCAATTTCAAATATGACCTCCTGACGCAACTGTTGCGCCTGGCTCCAACAAAATTCATAGAGATCAAACACTCGGTCGAGCACTTCGTCAATATCTGGTTGCCCATGAATGTCCACGCTTGGATCGATGTGAATTACCTGAAAACCGGCAACAAGATCGGTTCGATAAGAAGATTTGGCTGACTCCATTGCGCGCCTAAGTCCCAGGCCGGCCTCCTTTTCCTTGATGCTTTGCCAAGGTCCACCATGGTCACGTGCGAGCAACACTTTGCCTTTTTGATCCCGGTCGATTACGTAACGCGCGAAATCTTCGGTTGTCCAGTTATTGACGTAACCACCGCCAAACTCTTCAGAATCAATTTGCCGCCGACTGGCAATAAGCATCAACGGCACTTCGTGCTCATTGGCTAATTCAATTGCAGCATCAACACAATTGATACTCATCGGGCCAACACCCAGCAACGTACAGCGTCGCTTTTTTAGAAATGACTCCAATCGCTGTTGAATCATACTGCCCACTCTCCAGAAAGCTTGTGTTGAGCGCCGGGAAGGGCACTTGGATCAAATGGTATAAAAAACTTTTCCATAATGTGCATACAAGCCTCGGCAACTGCCCGGTCACCTCCGGACCGTTCAGTCACATAGTTCGCGTGTTGTTTGGCAAGTTTGTCCCCATTGGCGGGGGCAATCGAATAGCCAACCTCCCGCATTACATAATGATCAAAAATTCCGTCTCCCATGTAAATTACCTTATCCAGTGGGTAGAGTTCCTTGATCCATTCCACGCGTCTGACGGTACTGACCAAGTCCAGCGAATATTTCATATCATCAACAATGCGCTTTTTTGAAATAGGGAACCCTTTCTTATCACCAGTGACAAAACGAATTTCAATATTGTTTTTCAACAGTGACAATCCATCGTTGTCGTCGGGCCCAAAAATCTTCATCGCTTTTCCTTCCGATGTATAGAGGAAGTGACCGGTTGTCATGACACCGTCCACATCCAAGATAAAACAAATCGGTACGGAATTTATTTGATTATTCATAATTAAACAGTAATGTCCCAACATTCGTTAGAGGAGAACGAGCCGATTGATCTCGGAACCCGAGTCCGAATTTATTGAGGGTGGCGTAATTAGTTGATTTGTAGGGATAATTCAAACATAGATTGGCTCGGGATTTGTAGGATTTCAACAGGCTATGCTGATCAAGATGCAAACGTTTCTTAGCAATGGCAATATGGAGGTAGGTAGAAAATAGCGACTTTGAGCTTAACGGACATGCTTTGTACGATCAGAATTTTGTTGCTCGCCATGGTTTTTCGCTATTATTTTAGTAACCGCCTGACTAGATAAATCGGGCACTAGAGGCTTGTTTCATCTATTTTCATGGTAGTGCCAGCAGACTCTTGCCTCAGCAGTTCAATCTCCGCCTTGAGCAGCTCGTATTCTTCTATCTTGCGCTTCAAAAACCGACCCGTAAGTGCCGCTTTCTCTGAAACGCCTGCAGGTGTCAGCAAATAGGCATATGCGAGCTTACGTTTGCTGCTTTGGAAGTTCTGAACTTTCAGCAAGCCCTTCTCCAAAAGCGCCTTTAAACAATAATTTGTTTTACCCAAACTCACACCCAAAGCCGCAGCAAGATCACGCTGATTCATTTGCGGGTTGGCCTCCAGCAAGCGCAGCACTTTCAGATGCGTGTCTTGGTGAAGGACTGGTATTTCTGACATTTGCAATGATTTATAGATGAAGAACAAGCGCATTAGTTCAAGCAATGAACTGATACTAGCATACCCAAATCGCCTTCATTTCAAAATAGCCAGCCTTGTCCAATGAGGTGTGAGCCTGAGCAGCGGCCTGTATTTCCAAGCAGGAATGAGCCTGAAGCCGTAATTTTAGGTGAATTGGTGAGTGGGTTGATCATCCCGAG
>Ga0209123_1001734_pt1 | contig 20455 bp, 9 predicted proteins | sample BarGraIncu00431A_FD_184500 | JGI IMG/M metagenome (GOLD analysis project Ga0209123, IMG submission 184500) | Arctic peat soil microbial communities from Barrow, Alaska, USA - Barrow Graham LP Incubations 004-31A (SPAdes) (version 2) | ecosystem: Environmental > Terrestrial > Soil > Wetlands >... | reverse complement strand
ACAACTTGATGTTCGCATCTTCCAGAATTTTCTGGATACGATTCTTCTCCGAGGCTATCTGGTCAACTATCTTCCGTTTGTAACGGGTCAGGTCTCTAAGATCGCGGATTGACTTGGGCGGAATAAAGTTGAACACCAGCTTCCAGTACACGCTTGTACTTTCCATCGCTATATGGGTTATTGCGTTCTCTTTTAACCAATCACGCAACTCTTCAATGTCCTTGGTGAATGCACCAAACTCTCTTGTGCTTTCAACGATCCCGGTTCCACGAATTGTCGCCGTCAGCAGAGACTCATGTACATCAATGCCACAGCCACGGTCGATTACCTGTTCGAATTTCACTTGCTCCTTTTTCATGATCCTGGTTATTTGCACAAAGATATATACTTGCACTATAATCATTCCCTTGTGTGTCAATTCTTATTCGTCATGGATGTTTCATCTCATTATTTTTTATTATAACATTTAGGTATTCGATGTAACTCGCCAAATAATTTTCACTTATGTGAGCGATATATCATGGGCTCGTTTCATAATATTTTTTTCTGTTTGAAAAACTTTTTACAAAATACAACTTCAGATTGAAAATGATGCTGCAGAAACTTGTTTTTTTGGCTACAAACGGATAATCATAAAAGAATTTGTTTTGACGGATGATTTTTCTAAATTTGTCAAGCAACTAACCTTGAATTTATCATGAAGCGAATACTGATCACTCTTTTTGCGTGTATTTTTTCGATTTCCGTATTTTCTGCCGATAACCTGGAACAACTGCTCAAAGAACTGGACCGCACAATTGAAAATAAAGACATGTTTGTGGTCTCCAAGGAAAACTTGATTGCGAACATAAAAGGTTTACTGAAACAGTCCAAGTCGGACGAACAACTTTACAACATCTATTCCAGCCTTTATAACGAATACGTCAATTACAACCTGGATTCTGCCATGCTATGTGCCGATTACAAATATGTAGTGGCCAAACGTATAGGTAATCAAAACCAGATAGATCAGTCAAAATTGGATCTAGCCAACATCTACATCATTTCCGGAATGTATGTAGAAACACTGAATTTGATCAAGGGCATTGATAAGAAAACGCTTAACCCGAATTTAAATCCCCGCTATTATCACATCTACCGCACAGTTTACGGAGCAATGCTGTCTAGTTGTGCTTCTCCGGAAAAGCGGATTGAATATAGCCGATTGGTAGATGCTTACCGGGATTCCCTCCGATTAGCTCTGGGCACAACGGATATTTCCTACCTGTTTGTGCTTACCGACGAGATGAACGAAAAGGGAGATTATCAGAAAGCGTTGGCTCTGTTATTAAAAAAATACAAGGAAAAGAACACGACAGTTCACGAAAAAGCCATGCTGGCCTATTCTTTGTCCACCGCTTACCTTGGAATCGGCAATCGAAAAGAAGCCAAAAGATACATGGCAATGAGTGCCATTAACGACCTTCAAACGCCTGTCAAGGAATACAAAGCTTTGCAGCAACTGGCCTTTTTGCTTTATCAGGAAGGCGAAATAGATCGCGCCTACAATTACATCAATTGCTCCATCAACGATGCCCTGGAGTCAAATGCACGTATGAACATGCCTGTCATCACAAAGCTTTTGCCCATAATTTCACAGGCTTATGATCTTAAAATGAAGACCAGAGACAGACAGCAAACGTTTCTATTGTTCTTCATCAGTATTTTAGTTTTGACTCTTGTTATTGTCATGTTTTTTATGAACCGGCAAAAAAGACATTTAGTCATCGCCCGGGCGGAACAAAACAAGGCCAACCGGGAATTGTCGAAACTGAACGTGGAATTAGTCAGTGCCAATGCACGGCTTTTGGAAATAAACCAAAAACTACAGGAATCCAACAACATCAAGGAAGCTTATATTGGTCGGTATATGGACTTATGCTCAGCCTACATCGACAGTGTGGAAAAATACCGGGCCAACCTAAGCAAGATTGCCCGGACAGAAGGATCCTCAGAAGTTATGAAAGCTTTGAAGTCTTCGACCTACGTGGAGGATGAACTTCGGGAATTTTACGCCAATTTCGATGCCACCTTTCTGCACCTTTTCCCTAATTTTGTGGAACAGTTCAATTCTCTTCTCATCGAAAATGAACGGCTTACTCCAAAACAAGGACGTCTGCTGAACACCGAACTCCGTATCTTTGCGCTGATTCGTCTGGGCATTACCGATTCTATTAAAATATCCGTTTTTCTGCGCCATTCGGTCTCTACCATCTATAACTACCGGGTCAAGATGCGAAATGCCGCCCTGGATAACAGGGATGATTTCGAGAATCAGGTGATGAAGCTGGGTCAACTCTGACAAATACTCATTTGGGGCAATTCAGGTTATCGAAAACTTCAATAGTCACTACAAATTTTGTGGTGACCATTTTTTTAATAAGCATATGCTCAAACGATTAAAAATTTATTGAACGCATTTGCACTACTATTTTTCTCTATAAAAAATGAAGGGTTTGATTATGGAATACTTTCGTACCGTTACAAACATCAATGCGATCATTCCAATATTTCTAAACACTAAAAAGTTAACCTTAATGAAAAACATCTTACACTTAAAGAGTCCTTGCAGGCCTCTGTGTTCGCTCCTTCTGATGGCTGCGGTGCTATTCTCATCCGAAGCGATGGCACAAAATACAAATCTGAAAGGTTTTGTACGCGACAATTCCGGCCAACCCATATCAGGTGTCACCGTAACTGACAAAAGTAATGCCTCAGTCAGCATTATTACAGAAGCTAATGGAAGCTTCACTCTTTCCGTTGCTCCAACAGCAACCATACGAATTTCCTTTATCGGCTTTGAAACACAGGAAATATCCGTAAATGGCCGTACTAACATCGACATTGTATTGAAAGAAAAATCAACCGAACTGGATGAGTTGGTTGTGATTGGTTACGGTACGGTCAAGAAGAACGATTTAACCGGGGCGGTATCCAGTGTCAGCCAGAAAATCTTGACGGACAAGCCTGTCCTCAGTCTGGGACAAGCTCTCCAAGGGAGGGCTACTGGTGTTTATGTTGTCGATAATGGCAATCCGCAAGCAAATGTATCCCTCAAAATCCGCGGATTAGGAACCATTAACGATAGCGATCCGCTATATATTATTGACGGTGTACCAATGAGTATGGGACTAAATTCCATCAACGTGGAAGATATTGAAAACATTGATATCCTAAAAGATGCTTCGGCAACGGCTATTTATGGTTCCCGCGGGGCAAACGGCGTAGTGATGATTACGACCAAACAAGGTAAAAGCGGAGAAGGTAAAATCAGTCTGAAAGCCAATTTCGGCATTTCGGAAGCAACCAGTATGCCTAAGATGCTGAACGCTGCCCAATATGCTCAACTGAATAACGATATGCTTTCTGCTGCCGGTTACACCACCAATCCTGAATGGAGTGATCCTTCCACACTTGGCAAAGGTACAGACTGGCTGGATGCCATGTTCAATACAGCCTATTCACAAAGCTATTTGGTCAGCTATTCCGGAGGAAGTGATAAAAGCCACTATTATTTTTCTGCCGGTTATACCGATCGCAACGGGATTGTAAACAGTGTCGGATATAAACGTCTAACCTTTCAGGTTAATGGAGATAATCAGGTTAAGAAATGGATCAAGTTTGGTCACAACCTCACCTTTAGCTTTGATAAAAAAACTAACGGAACATATGATCTCTCCAGTGTTCTTAAATCGTTGCCCACTCAGTCTATTTACAACGAAGATGGAACGTACGCCGGTCCAGAGGGAAGCTCCGTTTACTATGGTGACATCCGAAACCAGTATGGTACCTCCGAAATAGATAAAAACCGCATTGACGGTTATAATCTGATGGGAAATACTTATGCCGAACTCTCTTTGTTACAAGGTTTGAAATTCAAATCTTTGGCAGGTGTAGAAGCCAAAATTTCCTATACCACCAATTTTACTCCTGCTTACGACTGGAAGCCGACTGAAGTGGCACTCTCCTCTTTATATAAAGGTACCGGACGCTATTTTACCTATCTGTTTGATAACTATTTTACCTATGACAAAAAGTTTGGAGATCACTCCATCAATTTAATGGGCGGTTCCAGTGTTCAATGGGGTACTGAAGATTATTTCAACGGATCAAAGGATGATTTTCTGAAAGATGAGGTAAACCAACTATCCAATGCCTCTGAAATACTTAGCTTAACAGGAAGTGGCAGCGAATGGTCTTTGGCCTCCTTTATGTTTCGTGCCAATTATTCCTACCAGAACCGATATTTGTTCACAGCTACTGTACGTAAGGATGGATCTTCCCGCTTTGGGGCCAACAACCGCTGGGGAACCTTCCCATCTTTCTCTGCGGCTTGGCGTATTGACCAAGAGGACTGGTTTGCCAAAGATTCCTGGTTCTCCGATGCCAAGGCTCGCTTTGGTTATGGCGTAACCGGTAATCAAAGCATTGGAAATTATTCTTTTGCATCATCCTATAATACAGGTGTTTATGAATTCAATGGAACTACAGTCAGCACGCTGGTTGCCAATAAGATGCCCAATCCTGATGTGCATTGGGAAGAAGTGCACCAGTACAATCTCGGTGTAGACTTAGGTTTTTTGAAAAATCGTATCCGCCTGTCAATCGATGCCTATGACAAAGAAACCAAAGATATGCTCGTTCCAATGGATGTACCGGTATCCTCTGGCTATTCAGACGAAGATGTTCCTTATATCAATGCTGGCAGTGTCAGCAACAAAGGGCTGGAAATGACTCTTTCCGCCGATGTTTTCAACCGTACAGATTTCTCTTGGACCAGTAACTTCAATATTTCATTCAATAAAAATGAAATTATAAGCCTCAACAGCAGCACTCCAACTTATTACGGAAGTGTGGAAATGTCCGGAAACACGCGGGTCAACAAAGAAGGCTGTCCTGTCGGATCCTTTTATGGCTATGTAATGGATGGTATTTTCCAGACTCAGGAAGAAGTCGATAACTGGGCCGTCCAAGTGGCTGGAAGCACTGCCCCCGGTGATATCAAATTCAAAGATCTGGACAACAATGGTGTAATCGATGACAACGACCGTACTGTAATAGGAAATCCTTTTCCGGATTTTACTTACGCATTTGACAACACGTTGAAATATAAAAATTTTGACATGGAAATATTTTTTCAAGGAGTCTATGGAAACGACGTTTACAATGCCAACCGTATTTATCAGGAAGGTATGTCTGTAGCCTACAATCAATATGCCACCGTGCTAAACCGCTGGACCGGAGAAGGCACGTCCAACACCATGCCTCGGGCCATTTACAGCGACCCGAATAAGAACGTCCGGAGTTCAACACGTTTCATCGAAGACGGATCCTATCTACGTTTGAAAAATCTGACGTTGGGTTATACTTTGCCCGAAAGTATTTCCAAAAAGGCATTCATGAATGGAGTAAGGTTTTTCCTCTCTTGCCAGAATCTGTTCACTCTGAGCAATTATTCCGGATTTGACCCGGAAGTAGATATCAGCGGATTTGACCTGGGCAATTATCCGGTGACTCGTACTTATAGCTTTGGTATTGACGTTAACTTTTAAACCTTGGAAACGATGAAAAACTTCAAAAATATATTATCTATTCTACTTCTACTCCCTTTGATCTCTTCGTGTGAGGACTTTCTGACCAAAGCACCGCTTGACACCATTGGAACGGAATCGGAACTTACTAAAACAGATGCCATAGCGTTAGTAAATGCAGCCTATCAGCCCCTTCAATGGCCAAAAATATACAACATGCGTATGTGGACCACCGATATTGTAGCCGGTAACAGCAATGTTGGAGGAGGTGGTGGAACCGATGGCATCGAAACCGTGGATTTGGCAAACTTTGCCGCATCGACCACAAATGCCGCTGCGCTGGATATCTGGCGTGGCCCCTATCCAGGCATTCTCCGGTGCAATCTGGCCCTGCAACGCCTTCCGTCGATTGCCATGGATGAATCTTTGCGCAACAGACTTATAGGTGAAGCCTATTTCCTAAGGGCACACTACTATTTCATTTTGGTACGAATCTTTGGAGATGTTCCACTTCAAACCGAACCACTTACGGCAAGCAGTAACCTGAATCAGGCACGTACACCCAAGGCGCAAGTTTATGAACAAATAATATCCGATTGTGAAAAAGCCATAGACATGCTACCGGTCAAGAGCAGCTATTCTTCCACCGATCTGGGACGTGCCTGCAAAGAAGCCGCTGAAGCACAGCTTGCCAAAGTCTATCTGACGTTAGGAACCGATTATCAGAAGGTGGTTGATCTATGTCAAGCCATTCAGGATTTAGGCTATGATTTGAGTACCATGAGTTATGCAGAGAACTTCGACCCAACAATAGACAATGGTCCCGAATCCCTTTTTGAAATACAATATTCCGGTTCTACAGATTATGATTTCTGGGGGAATACCAATCAGGCTTGTTGGTTAAGCACGTACATGGGTCCACGTAACTCCGGATGGGTTGGTGGTAGCTGGGGCTGGAACCAGGTCACACAGGAATTTGTTGATTCTTACGAAAGTGGAGACTTGCGAAAAGATGTCACCATTCTATACGATGGTTGCCCGCAATTCGACGGAAAAGATTATGATCCATCTTGGTCATTAACCGGGTATAATGTTCGAAAATACTTAGTTAACAAAACCATATCTCCTGAGTACAATACGAATCCTAGCAATATTGTTGTGTATCGCTTTGCTGATGTTTTGCTGATGAAAGCCGAAGCACTCAATGAACTGGGCGAAACAAGTCTGGCGCAAACACCTCTGAATATTGTACGTAAACGTGCTGGTTTGGCAGATATCACAACTACCGACAAGGCAACCATGAAAGAAATCATCATCCATGAACGCCGTATGGAACTGGCTTTCGAAGGGCATCGTTGGTTTGACCTGATTCGCATAGACAATGGAGATTATGCAGTAAAATTTCTCCAATCCATCGGAAAAACCAATATCACAAAAAATCGTTTGCTTTACCCGATTCCTCAGGATGAAATTGATTCAAACCCCAATATGACGCCAAACCCCGGTTATTAATTCAAATAAGAATAAACGATGAAAAAATATATTAAAACGGCTATTTTCTGCCTGATTATCCTATTGGCAAGTACTTCCTGCACCGAGAGCTATATGGAACTCAATAAAGGAGAGACTGCGCTTGCCCTGTCGGTGGACAGCACAGATGTAACTCTTGACATCAGTAATCCATCCAAAGCCGCCATGACCTTTACCTGGACGAGTGGAACCAACGGAGGTACCAATTGTGCCATCAACTACATTTTTCAGATAGACCTTGCCGGTGACAATTTTGCTGGTGGCATTAGCAAAGAACTTGGAAAAAATGTCTATACACTGGAATACACCAACGAAGAATTAAACAACTTGTTAAGAGATTCGTTTAATGTTATCGATAACGCAACTGCCGAACTGGAAGCGCGTATCATCGCTATTCCAGCCAACGAAAGTGTTGCCAAACAAACCACCGAAGCTCTTGCATTGACTGTTAAAACATACAAACCTGTTTCTTCGACACTTTACCTGATTGGTGATGCTACACCAGGTGGTTGGAGTCTGGATAAAGCCACCAATATGAATGCTATTTCAGATGAGGCCGGAGGCTTTACCTGGACTGGAAACATGTATGCCGGCAGTTATAAATTTGTAACCACCACCGGCGGATTTCTTCCTTCTTACAACAAAGATGGAAGTAGTACCGAAGATAAGCTGATCTACCGCGAAAACGACAGTGACCCGGACGTTCAGTTCACGATTGCGACAGCCGGTTCTTATTGCGTAACAGTCAATTTGATTGATTTGACCATTACGGTAGTAGCCAAGAGCGGTCCAAAATATAGTGCCATCTATTTTGTCGGAAGCTTTACCGACTGGAATTTTGTGGCCATGCGAAAAGATCCTGTTAACAGCTTTATCTTCCGGTATGGTGCTGTATTGAACTGGAATAATGGCGGAGAATTTAAGTTCGGAACACAAAACGGAAGTTGGAGTAATATGTATCATCCCACCATAGCCAGTGCTCCTTATACGCACACCGCCGTAACGCAAGATGAAACCAACGACAACAAGTGGTTGATTCCGGAAGCAGATTGCGGCAAAGCATACAAAATTGCCCTTGATATCACTGATGGAGCAGAGTCTATGAAAATGTCCGTATTCACTCCATACGAAACACTTTATCTGGTCGGAGACGCTACGCCAAACGGATGGACCATATCCGGCGCAACCCCAATGACGAAGGTAGATGATTACAACTTCACATGGACAGGTACACTGACCACCGGATCGATGAAGATTACCTGTGACAAACAGGGTGACTGGGCCGGGGCCTGGTTTATGTCTGCTACTGCCGATGAAACGCCAACCGGTTCAGAACAATACATGACTTTCGTTGATAAGATCAACGATTCGAGCCAGGCCGATGTAGACCGTAAATGGAAAATTACCGAAGCCGGAACCTACACCATTACCGGGAATCAATTGACCGAAACCATCACGATTGCCAAACAATAAGACCGAGAACAATCATCTGCAAAAAACGGGGGGACAAGAACCCAAAAAAAAGTTGCCCTCCCGAATTTTAAAACACTCAAATATGAACAAACTGCTTTTTTCCCTTTCACTTTGTGTCTTCTGTTCTATAAGTTGTGTTTCCTGTCAGGAAACAGAAAGGACCTCCAACACAGAAACCTCATCGCTTCAAAGCATTTCCATCACACTGAACAAAGCTTGTTATGCTCCGAAGGACACCATCACGTTTACCTCCGACAAGACCTTAAGCGAAAACGTTTATGTACGTTACCGTCAATTGAGTCAGGTCATTGAAGAGAAAGCCGTCACCGGAAAAACCTGGACATGGACAGCTCCTGACACGGACTATAAAGGCTATCTGGTTGAAGTTTATACCAAAAACGGAGAAACGGAAAAAATCATAGGTTCGATTGGAGTGGATGTATCCAGCGACTGGACACGTTTTCCTCGCTACGGATTCGTCTCCTCTTATGGACAGATGAGTACTGCCGATATTCAGAGCGTAATTACCAATCTGAACCGATATCACATCAATGGATTGCAATTTTATGACTGGCTTTACGACCACCACAAGCCATTGGCAGGAACAGTTGAGAATCCGGCTTCGAGTTGGCTAGACATCGCTTCCCGTACCAATTACCGATCTACTGTCAACGGATATATATCTGCAGCAAAGAGCAATAACATGCGCACCATGTTTTATGATCTGTGTTATGGCGCCACAAACAGTGCTTCAAGCGATGGTGTGTCGGATGAATGGTACATTTTCAGAGATGCGGCTCATACCAATAAATATACCCTCTCACTTTCATCACCCTTTCGAAGCAACATTTATCTGACCGATCCCGGTAACCAAGGGTGGATTGATTACATGATTCAACGTGTGAAAGATGTATATGCCGTTTATGATTTTGACGGTTACCATATTGATCAGGTTGGCATTAGCGGCGTGTACGACTATAAAGGTCAAAGTGTCAATTTGCCAAGTGGGTTTGCCCAGTTTATCGACCAGATGAAAGCTGCGTTTCCAACAAAATACCATGTATTCAATGCCGTATCCGGTTACGGGCAAAGTAGTATCGCTGCCTCCAAAGTAGATTTCTTGTACAACGAAGTTTGGTCTGAATCTGCTCAATATGCTGACTTGAAAACAGTTATTGACAACAATGCGCTCTATTCCGATAGTGCATTCAATACTGTTTTTGCCGCATATATGGACTATAATCTGGCAGAAAATACGGGAACCTTCAATACACCCGGTGTCTTGATGACTGATGCTGTTATTTTTGCCCTGGGTGGCACTCATCTTGAATTGGGTGAGCATATGCTGGGTAAAGAGTACTTTCCAAACAGTAATCTGACGATGAGTACCCTGCTGAAAAAATCGCTTATCTCCTACTACGATTTTCTGGTTGCTTATCAAAATATTCTGCGCGATGGCGGGAGCTTTAACAACGTCACTGTAACCTGCACAAACAGTACCTCTACCATTGCTCAATGGCCGCCGCAAATAGGCAAAGTCATTTCTTTAGGCAAACAAACCGAAGACCGTCAGGTAATTCACCTTTTTAACTTCAAAAATGCCACTCATTTGAGCTGGCGGGATATGGACGGTACACAAAGTGAACCGTTGCTGGTCAAATCCATGCCTTTGCGCATTGCCACATCAAAAACCGTCAAGAAAGTCTGGGTAGCCACGCCGGATAGCGAGGGCAATCTATACCGGGAACTTGAATTCTCGGCCGGAGACGGCTACATCACCCTCAACCTTCCTGTATTAAAATACTGGACAATGGTAGTGCTTGACTATTAATTTATACAAGAATGAAGATCCTCAACCCCATTATACTGATATCACCACTTCTTCTTTTTTCCTGTACCGGCAAACCTTTATATAAAACAGCGGAATACGAACTTTTCCGTGACAAAGTCGTGCAGCAAAATCAATTTGAAGCCAGGGCGGTTTCCTCCACAGAGATTGTTTCAAACTACCAGAGTCAGGGGTTTTTATACAAGTCACCAGTGCTGAACTTTAAGTTTTGCATCAACGGTTTTGACAATGAAATGCCGGCTGGATGCGATCACAGTTTTCTCTGTCTTCCAACTTCAGAACGTTCTTTGAATGTGCCGGTAATCCAGTTTGGAAAACAAATGCCCGAACAGCGGGAGACTCCTGCCAAGACATGGCTGCCGGTAAATATACCGGTACGATTTCAGGTAGACATGAGTGCTGTTTTTAACGCTTTTGACAAACAAGGTTATTACGAGACCCCAACCGGCAAAAAGATTTTCCGCGAAGATTTCAAAGGGGTCTGGTTAGCAGGAAGTACCGAACCTCTGACCTGGGATTTTGACAATTTGCAAAAAAACGACGGGTTGAAAATGACGGAAGGTGAAAACCATCTTTTCAGTCTGAACCTTGTAGTGAACCCCGTTGATCCGGCGCAGTCACAAGACAAAACCTGGAAACCAAGTACTAACCTTTCAGATTTTTCTCAATATAAATCTGATTTTAAGCTGGAAAATGCCCTCTATAACCTTTCTCTGGAAGAAATGAATCGAGCCATCGAATCTGATTCAACCCTTCGGACGGGAAAAGAATGGGCCGGTGTCTGGACACGCGATGTCAGCTACAGCATTATTCTGAGCATGGCATATTTGCAACCAGAGGTTTCGATGAAAAGTCTGATGCACAAAGTGAACGCCAACGGCCGCATCATCCAGGATACTGGTACCGGAGGTGCCTGGCCTGTTTCTTCCGACCGCATGATCTGGGCCGTTGCCGCTTATGAAATTTATCTGGTTACCGGCAATAGAACCTGGCTGGAAACCATTTATCCGATTATCCGGAATTCAGTTGAGGACGACCTTCAGACTGTTTTTGATCCTAAAACAGGTTTGGTCAAGGGTGAATCATCCTTTCTGGATTGGCGGGAACAAGAATATCCCCGTTGGATGCAACCCGCAGATATCTTTCAAAGTGAAAATCTGGGAACATCGGCTGTACATTATAAAGCTCTTTGCGTACTGGCAGAGATTTCCAGGACCATGGGCCATCCACAAGATGTTCAACGCTATCAAGCTGTTTCCGAAAAGATCAAAGCAGGCATCAATCAATCCCTTTGGATGGAAAACAAAGGTTTTTATGGCCAATACCTGTATGGCCGGAACACCGTTTTGCTTTCTCCCCGCAGCGAAACTTTGGGCGAAGCTCTTTGCGTGCTGTTTGGCATTGCGGAGGGTACCAAAGCCGAACGGGTCATCGCCAATGTGCCTTCCGTGCCCTTTGGCACACCGTGTTTCTTCCCGAATATTCCCGACATTCCACCTTATCACAACGATGCCATCTGGCCTTTTGTGCAAAGTTACTGGATGTGGGCATCAGCTAAAGCAGGCAACGAAGCGGGAGTGATGCACAGTATCGGGGCTATTTACCGGTCGGCCGCCTTGTTCCTGACCAATCAGGAAAACTTCGTGGCCTATTCCGGAGACTGGTTTGGCACCCAAATCAATTCGGCCAATATGCTCTGGAGTCTTTCCGGCAATATCAGCATCGTGCATCATTTGCTGTTTGGCATCCGTTTTACCAGTGATGGCTTGGCCTTTGAACCCTTTGTGCCAAAAAAACTGACCGCAAAACGCAGCCTGAATCATTTCAAATACCGTGATGCAATCTTGAATATTCAGCTAAGCGGCTGGGGAAACCAGATATCTTCATTCACCTTGGATGGAGTAGAGCAGAAGGCTTTTCTCCCTACCAATCTGAAAGGCGAACATCAAATAAAGATCAAGCTTGTCTGTCAAACAATAAGTTCGAAAACCATCACCATCGTCGAGGACCAATACACTCCGGTTACCCCGGTCACAACTTTTGACGGAAAAAGACTTTCCTGGGAAAAAATCCGTCAGGTCAAAAATTACCGGGTGCTGTTGAATGGAAAACAGTGGAAAACTACGACAGATTGTTTCGTCGAAATTCCGGAAGATTTGGATGGAGATCTCCAGGTGATCGCAGTCGGCGAAAGCGGACTGGCATCTTTTGCCAGTGAGCCGGTATCTCATTTCAAAAACGTAAAAATCTATGAAGCAGAGACTTTCGCGCCAAAAGCAATCCTTCCGTACAAAGATTTTACAGGTGATGGTTTTGTAGAAATCAGTCGGCAGATCAATCAGAAAATCGAAACAGATATTTACATTGATCAGCCCGGAACCTATATTTTTGATTGGCGCTATGCCAACGGAAATGGCCCGATCAATACCGAAAACAAGTGTGCAATCCGCACTTTACAGGTAGATGGTGTTACTGCAGGTGTGCAGGTTTTCCCCCAAAGAGGCGTAAATCTATGGAATTCCTGGGGCTGGAGCAGTGGCCTCCGGATCAAACTCAGCGAAGGCTCTCATCACATTGTGCTGGAATTCAAGCCTTACAATGAAAATATGAATCTTTTGGTCAATCAGGCCATGCTGGATTGTTTACGTGTAACAAAGGTGTAATCAGTACCCCTCCTCTCTGTCCCGGCTGAGTTACAAAAAGATAATCACAAATTTTTACTAACACCCTAAACAGTATCCTTTTTGATTTTACAAGAACTTTTTGTTCCTTTGAACAAATATGGAGCATACCATATTTAAGCTTCAAAATACAATAAACAATTTTTGATTATGATCAAAAGAATATTGTTTTTACCACTGTTGGGCATAGCTTTCAGCTCTTTCGCACAAAAAACCATACCGTTGAAAGACATACTTTATTACGGTGGTATTGAAATAAATAAGCCCGTAATCTGTGACAGCGTAAATGTCAGGAATGAAAAATACGAATGGCAGACTTTGCTTAAAACGCAATTGAACGAGCCTTTGGAGCAAAGCCTTTATAAAACGCTGAAAGTAGGCGAAGACTCCATTTTTGGAGCAGAAAAACCATCAAAAGGTTACCAGCTTTCCTTGTGGAAGTTTTATGTTATGCCTGAGAATTTTATGCCTTTAAAGCTTGAACTCAAATCGACAAATGCTTTTGAAGTCTATGTGGATGGGGTTAAAAACACAGAGAAAAAAACCAGGGAAAATTCAAAGGAAAAAGCCGGTAAAATCACCCTTGATCTAAAAGCCGACCCCAGACAATATCAGGTGCTGGTCAAAATGCTTTCAGAATCAACAGACTCTTGCGATCTGAATTTTTCAGTTGGCGTTAAAACAGAGAAAAGCGATTCTTCCGTGCAAAACATCCTGACAGCATCCGATCGTCGTTTGTTGTTTACGCCTGATTTTCTCATAGGAAAAAGAATAGCAAATGTAGGTATTTCACCGAACGGCAGATATGCCCTGATCGATTACAACGTGGTTTATAAGGACGGTTCGAAAAGCAGCATTTCAGAACTGATTTACCTCATAAGTGGTGAAGTGATGTGGAGCCTCGATTCAAATACGAGGAAAATGCGTTGGATGCCTAAAACAAATGCACTTTACTATACTGTAAAAGGTTTGGAAGGAAAAGAACTGCACGTATTTAATCCAGTCACTCAACAGGAAAAAATAGTGGTCAAAAATCTGCCCGATGCAGAATTCACCTGGAGCCCCAAGGAAAATTTTATAATCTGTTCTGTTTCGGATACAACACCAGACGACAAAAGCGAATTGCAACGCCTCATCAATCCGGAAGACAGACAGGATGGCTATCGCAACAGGTCGTCGCTCTTTATGTATGACTTGAAAACCGGACTTTACAGTCGCTTGACGTATGGTAAAGAAAACGCTAGTCTTCACGATATCAGCGCCGATGAAAAACAGCTGCTTTTTGGCACCCGAATTCAGTTTATACCACAAGCACCCTTTAGTGAAACAAACCTTTATCTGCTTCACCTGGAAACTATGAAAATCGACACCATCTGGCAACACGATAAATATGCCATCGATGCTGTCTTTTCACCCGATGGGGAAAAACTGTTCATTAAAGGTGCACCCGAATCTTTTGAAGGCATAGGTCAGAACATCTCCGCCGGGCAGATAGCTAATCCTTTTGACATTCAGGCATACATCATGGATTTGAAAACCAAAAAAGTGGAGTGCATCACCAGGGATTTCAACCCTTCCATCGTGGAAAGTGTTTGGAGCAAGAATGACGGGCTCATTTATTTTACAGCGGAGGATAAAGATTATGTCCGGATCTATTCCTACGATCCTGCACTAAAATTATTTCATCTCTTTCCGGTTACACCAGATGTAGTAACCCATTTTGATGTGGCTACAGAAGCCAAAAATATGGTTTATTTCGGCTCTACCGTCAATTATACCGGGAAGGTTTATACACTGGATCTTAAAAAATACGTTGAAAAAACCGTGACCGACCCCGGTGCTGAAAGATTCAACAAGGTGGATACAGGAAAAGTGGAAGACTGGGACTTTCAATCGACAGACGGAACCACCATTTATGGACGTTACTATTTACCTCCATCCTTCGACCCAACCAAAAAATACCCGGTACTGGTCTATTATTACGGTGGAACCTCTCCCACTTCCAGGGCTTTTGAAAGCAACTATCCGCTCAATCTGTATGCAGCAATGGGCTACGTAGTCTATACCTTACAACCTTCCGGCACGACGGGTTTTGGTCAGGAATTTTCAGCGCGTCACGTTAACGCCTGGGGAGACAAGACCGCCGACGAAATCATCCTTGGAACGAAACTTTTCTGTCGTCAACATGCTTTTGCTGACTCCACCAAACTTGGTTGTTTTGGCGCATCCTATGGAGGATTTATGACCATGTACCTGCAAACGAAGACCAACATTTTCAAAGCTGCCGTTTCTCATGCCGGTATCAGCAACATTGCCAGCTACTGGGGTCAAGGCTACTGGGGATATTCCTACAACACGGCGGCAGCTTCCGGCAGTTATCCCTGGAACAATCCGCAACTTTACACCGATCATAGTCCGCTTTTCCATGCGGATAAAGTCAATACACCCCTACTACTTTTGCAAGGGTCAGCAGACACCAATGTTCCAATCGGAGAATCCATCCAGATGTATACCGCCTTGAAAATGCTGGGTAAACCTGTTGAATTCATTAAAGTGGAGGGCGAAAACCATTCCATCAAAAACTTTCAACGGAAACTGGAATGGCAACGTACCATTCTGGCATGGTTTGCCAAATACCTGAAAGATGACGACAGGTGGTGGAATGAATTGTACAAACCGGGAGCGTTGGATAATTAATGAACAATAGGTGAATAAATAATGTTTTAATACACCATTCTATTGGTTAAATGATTGAATGGGTATTATGAAAAAAACAACACTTTTTATTTTAAGCATTTGTTTTACTTTCTGGCAATTTCCGGTTTACGGAAAGTCCAGAATTGCGTCAGTGCCTTTTCAGGTAGTGGGTACCTACATTGTGGTTGAGGTAAGTATAAACGGCTCTTCCAAACTGAATCTTATTCTGGACTCAGGGTTAAGTGCAACGTTGATCACCGAACTCAGGGCAGAAGACAGTCTTACACTCAATTACAGCTCAGAATATGAAATTAAGGGACTGGGGCCTGGTACTGGAATTATGTCCTACCGGAGTTTAGGAAATACGATAAAAGCAGGTAAAATTAAAATACCAAACAGTCAGGTTTTTGTCCTCAAGGAAAATATATTCAACTTATCCAATCACGTCGGATCAAAAATAAATGGTATTCTTGGGGCAGATTTCTTTGAAGGCCGTGTTGTCAAAATAAACTACAACACCCATTACATCACTTTTTACGACGCAAAGACTTTTGAAGTGCCAAAAGGATACTCACCCATTCAAATGATTCTAGAAGGACATAAAATGTTTGTTTCACTACCCGTTGCAGATGTTGACTGGTCTGTCAAAAACGCCATCATGCTTCTCGATACAGGTGCTGAAGTAAGTGCCTGGTTTCGCTCATTTGGCAAAGACCCTTTCCAGATTCCGCCAAAGAAAATGCATGGCTACATAGGACAGGGTTTAAACGGAATGATAGAAGGTTATATGGGACGAGTTAACCAGATATATATAGGGGGAAACGTCCTTAGAAATCCTATAGTATCCTTTCCGGATTCCATCTCCATTGCGGAAGCTATATCAGCATCGGAACGTGACGGAACCATCGGAGGTCAACTTTTAAATCGTTTCAACCTCATTTTTGACCAATCAAGAAAAATGCTTTATGTCAAGCCAAACGTTAATTTCAAAAAGCCCTTTTCTTACAACATTGCAGGAATAGAACTCATCATTGAAAATAAGTTGCTTGCACTTCCTGAAGTTTGCAACGTCCGGAAAGATTCGCCCGCAGATCTTGCTGGTGTTCAAACTGGAGATAGGATCTTTCAAATCAATGAATTGAGCGGATTAAAAACGAACATCAATGAAATGAAAAAGATTTTTGAGCTTAGTTCCAGAAAATTCCTGTATCTGACGGTGTTGCGGGGAAGTAAAACGATGGAATTTAAAATTGAAATGAAGGGTGTGCTGTAAGTACACCACACCTTTCTTTTCAATTAAAAATTTCTTTGGGTTTGACTTCAATTATTTTTCCGAAGGTTGCCAGTTTATCCATATTTATTTTTGCTCTGTTACCAACAACCATATATACCATCGTTCTTCCCTTGATGTTCTTGGTGTAAAAATCCACTATATCCTGAATATCCATTCCACCCACAGCTTCGACCAACGACTGGTTTGGATCTGATTCGTATCCTTGCTTTTTCAGGTAGGAAATCCTGGAAGACAGTTCCCGAAAAGATGGATAGTCATTCAGGGCTTCATTTACCACTGCCTGTTTTGCATTCTCAACTCTTTCGGAAAGGACAGGCATTTCTTTAATCAGTGAATCTAAAACGCTGAGCGCATCGGTTGTTTTATCACACTGCGTAGAAAGCATGGTAATAAATTGTCCTATTTTATCTCTGTGACTGTAAGCCGTGAGTCTGTATGTTGCATTGGCCCGGTAAGCCAAGGAGCGAAACTCGCGGATTTGTTGAAAAACCAGGGATCCCATGTTCCATCCAAAATAATTATTGAATAAAGTGGCTGAAGCTCTTGAAGTTGCATCCGGGTTGATGCCGCCTGGCATATAACCGGTAACGATGCTTTGAGAGGCTTTCGGAGCATTGATGAAATAGATTGTAGGCGCATCCACACTCTTCAGCTCCTGATACAAAGGCGTTTGAGAGGCAAGGGCCATTTCACTTACTTCGATGCTCTTTTTAATTTTCTCAGCGACAACTTCCGACGGACTATTTCCACAATAATGGATGTCACAAGCTACTTTGGTAAGGGTCTTAAATTCTGTCAGAAGGTCTTCACCTTTCAGTTTTTTAACCTCAGACATCGTGAGGCGGCTTAAATAGGGGGATTTAGTACCATATCGGATTTTATCAAGCAAAGCTGTTGCCTCATTGTCAGGCGATTTAATTTCAGCTTTTCGGCTAATTTTTGTCATATCTACCACCTGTTTGATCTTTTTCTGATCTGCCTCAACATTGCTCATAAAATGACCAAGCAAAGTCAGTGACTCCTCAAAATTCGGATCAAAACCAGTTAGTTTAATGACAAATTTATCGGCGCCGGCCTCAAAATTCAACGTACTGCCCAGCCCCTGCAATTTTTCCCTGAATTGATTGAATGTGAGAGAATCTGTTCCTAATAGTGACAAATAGGAACTCAAAGGTTCAATCCTATTGGACTCCAGGGTACCTTTTCCAAATTCAAGGTTTAAGGTAAAAATATCATTGACCTGATTGGGGGTCGTATAAAGCATCACATTGGGTGACAAGGAAACAGATTTCGTATCCTTTTCGAAATTTATAAACCGGGGGCTGGATTTTAATGTTTCCATCAGATCCAAACTTTTGGCATAATCCGATTCTGCTTCTCTGTTTTTTGGAACAATGGGGGCAAAATCGGGTTTGGTCAACTTATCTTTGGGATAAGTTCCCGTTTTTTTGGTTATTTCCAGATAGTTCTCCGTGAAATACGTATTGGCCACTCTGACAATATCCTCTTTTTTCAGGGCATCAATTTTATTAATTTCGCCCAGATAGTCGTTCCAGCTTTTACCCTCGGAAAAAATGGAAAGCATCTTTTGAGCACGTGAATCGATATTTTCCAGAGCCTTTTCATAGTTACGTTTTTGTTCCAGCTTTAGACTGTTGAAAGCATCCTCCGAAAAATCACCACTTTTAATTCTATTCACTTCCTTCATCACCAGGCTTTTTGCCTTTTCTGTAGACTGAAAAAGAATTTTAGGAACTGCCAGAACAACCAACATTCCTGCTTCATTAAAACTTTGGGACAAACCGGCCGCTTGCATCACTTTTCCATCCACTGTCAATTTATCCAGGTAACCTGTCCCATTTTCATTGTTTAAAAGACCGGATACGATACGCAAAGCCACTTCGTCAGGATGATTGACAGGTACTCCACGCCAGCCCATAGCGACCACTTTGATAACAGGAATGGGTATTTTCGCTACAAATTTTTCTTTTCCTACAAAGGGTTTAGGCTGTAAAATTTCCTTCTGAGGAGCATTCCCTGCCTGAACACGTGAAAATGTTTTTTCAAGAATGGGAAGTATTTCCTCCGTTTGAAAATCTCCACTCATAATGAGTCCCATATTTCCAGCTACATAATAATCTTCGAAAAACTTTCTCATTTGGGAGAGTTGAGGGTTTTTCAGGTTTTCTGTACTTCCAACAATGGGATACGCATACGGATGCGGTTGAAAAAACCGCTCCAGAACCTTTTCCATGGCCGTGCCCCCGATAAAATCATTGTACATATTTTTTTCCTCATACACCGTTTCCAGCTCACTTTGAAAAAGTCTGAAAACCGGATGGATCAGTCGTTCGCTGTTTATTTCAGCCCATTGATTCAAATATTGTGGAGAAAACACATTGTGATAGACGGTATAATCAAAAGAAGTTCCTGCATTTAAGCCAGTGCCACCATATTTGGATATAAGTCTGTTAAACTCGTTTGGAATGGAGTAATCGGCAGCTTTTATGCTCAATTCATTGACTTCTTTCTGTATCTGTTTGCGCACCATATCATTTTTTGTGGCAGCTAGCTCATCGTACTTGCGTTCAATAGAATCCAGAAAAACTTTTTCGGCCGGGTAATCCGTTGTTCCCAGTTTATCGGTGCCTTTAAACATCATGTGCTCAAAGTAATGAGCGATACCGGTGTTGGGACAATCCTTGGCTCCAGCTTTTACGAGTACGGCACCAAATATTTTAGGCTGGGAATGATCCTCATTCAACCAAACAGTGAGGCCATTGCTAAGTTTATAGATTTTAACTTCCAGCGAACCGGTTGACTGAGCAAGGGCTGTTTCGCCAAAAAGGGCACAAAATAATGCTGCCATAAGTGCTTTTTTCATTTAATCGTAGGTTTAACTAATTGAGGCCACAATATAGAACTATTGACCTTATAATTAAATATAAAGGAAACTAAATATTCCTAATTCAAATTTATCAAGAATTGTACCGATAAAAAAATCGGTTTCAAAGGATCATTTATTGGGCTTTAACTCCAATTTATCGGAAATAACATTTGTCTTATATGCTCCATAAATAGATTTAAAATTCCCCTTTTACCAACTTCTACAATTTATTTTTTAACAGATCAGAAATCAGGGATTTGATATCGGCATTTCCACTAACTTGAGCATGCTGATTGGAAAAAGTCAAACTGAAATTTTTGACATATTAAATATTTATATATAATGTTTCACTATTGTCCGACTAAAATTTAAATTAACTCTAATATCTTCTGCAAAGCCCATTTTAAGGGTTTCCAGTTTTATTTCTTAAAAGCGACCCCTAATTCTTAAGCCCAGTCAAATACCAGCTGTCCA